>Ga0065704_10001554_pt1 | contig 21065 bp, 18 predicted proteins | sample SwiRhicommuniRL2_FD_59091 | JGI IMG/M metagenome (GOLD analysis project Ga0065704, IMG submission 59091) | Switchgrass rhizosphere bacterial communities from Rose Lake, Michigan, USA - RL2 v2 (version 2) | ecosystem: Host-associated > Plants > Roots > Rhizosphere > Soil | place: East Lansing, MI | reverse complement strand
CCCGGCAGGTAGCCGTAAAGCGTGTGTCCATCGAGCATGCCGCCGCAGTACTCGTCCACCAGTTCCTGCAGCGTGATGCCCGCCGGTGCCAGGTGCACGCCGGGCTGCCTGACGCGCCCGCTGACCGAGAAGGAGCGCAACCCGTTGCGGCCGTGACGCCCGTGGCCGGCGAACCAGTCAGGCCCCTTTTCGAGGATGTCCCGGACCCAATGCAGGGTCTCCATGTTCTGTTCGAGCGTGGGGCGCCCGAACAGTCCGACCTGCGCGACGTACGGCGGTCGCAGGCGAGGCTCGCCGCGTTTGCCCTCGATCGATTCGATCATGGCCGACTCTTCACCGCAGATGTACGCGCCGGCGCCGCGTCGGAGGTGGAACCTCGGCAGCGCACACGGCGGGTCCGTCGTCAGCGCGGCGAGTTCCTGCTGAAGGATCTCGCGACAACCGTGGTACTCGTCGCGAAGATAGATGTAGATGTCTTCGATGCCCACCACGCATGCCGCGATGACGGCGCCTTCGAGGAAACGATGTGGATCGCGCTCGAGGTAGTAGCGATCCTTGAAGGTGCCGGGCTCGCCTTCGTCGAGGTTGATCGCCATCAGTCGGGGTGCCGGTTCGGCCGCCACGATCTTCCACTTGCGTCCGGCCGGGAACCCGGCGCCGCCCAGGCCGCGCAGGCCCGAATGTTCCATCGTGCCGATGACGTCGGCCGCGGCGCGTTCGCCGTTCACGCAGGCCGACGCGATCGCATACCCGCCCGCCGCCCGGTACGCCGCGTAGTCGATGTGGCCCGGCGTGACGAGGTCGAGGTGGGGGTGCATGGCCGGCTCGGTGCGCCGCGGATGCACCACGGCGCCGGCGTCGATGAGTCGGGCGACCGTCCCGGGTGTCGCGTGCGGCACCGGGTTTTGATTGACCACGGCCACGGGCGCCGTCTCGCAACGGCCGACGCACGAAGCAGGCAGCACGCGCACGCCCGGCCCCAGCAGAGCCGGCAGCTTCTCGAGGAGCTCGCGCGCCCCTGCGAGTTCGCACGCGATCGAGTCGCAGACGCGCACGGTGATCGCCGGCGGTGCCGTCTCGCCTTCCTTGACCACGTCGAAGTGGTGATAGAACGTCGCCACCTCGTAGACCTCGGCCATCGCCATCTTCAGCTCGTCGGCGAGCGCTGCGAGATGCGCCGCCGACAGATGGCCGTAGCGGTCCTGGATCCGGTGCAAGTGTTCGACCAGCAGATCGCGGCGGCGCGGGGCATCTCCCAGCAGCGCGCGGACCTCCTGCCGGGCCTGGGGATCGACGCGCCGCCCTTTCGGAGTGCCGCGGACCCGACCGCGCTTGCCGTTCTTTCTACCAGTCGAGGCGGGAATGGACGGGAAGCGGGTATCGGTCATCGAATTGGCGCCGCAGCGTTCGTCGCGTGGCTAGGCCGCGAGCGTGCCCTTCGCCTTCGCAGCGTGAGTCGCGATCAAGTCCATCAATGCCGGCGAAAGGCAGTCATAGGGCTCGAGCTTCAGCTCCCGCAGCCGCGCACGCACGGCGCCCATCTGATCGGGCTTCGTGCCCGATTCGATGATGGAGGAGACGAACGCCGCGAACTCCGGCGCCGCCCAGCCTTGGTCCTTCGACAGTTCGACGTGGATGAAATCGAACCCGTAGAAGGGATGCTCCTTGTTCTCGATCCGGCCGTACATGTGCACGCCACAGCCGGTGCATGCATACCGTTGGATGGCCGCCGAAGCGTCGACGACCTTGAGCTTGTCGGCACCGCTCGTGACTTTGACCTTGTCGCGACCGACGACCGCCACCAGCGAGAACAAAGCGCCTTGAGGCTTCCAGCACTTGGTGCAGCCGCAGACATGGTTGAACGCGCANTTGCCCTGGATGCTCACNGTCACGGGGTTCTGGGAACANTTGCAAGTGAGGGTTCCCCCTTCGAAGCTCTCAGACCCAGCCTTGACTCCGTTATCCACTAAGGGATGGATCGAGATAGCCATAGCCATTCTCCTTGCTGTGGTTCAGGCGTTGCCCAGAACTTGGCGTTGCTCAGAATTTCACGACGCTGCGGATCGATTCACCCGAGTGCATCAGGTCGAAGGCGCGGTTGATCTCACCGAGCGGCATCGTGTGCGTGATCAGGTCATCGATGTTGATCTTTCCCTCCATGTACCAGTCGACGATCTTCGGCACGTCGGTGCGGCCGCGTGCGCCTCCGAAGGCCGTGCCCTTCCACACCCTGCCGGTGACCAGTTGGAACGGGCGCGTCTTGATCTCCTGCCCCGCGCCCGCCACGCCGATGATCACCGAGACACCCCAACCCCGATGACAGCATTCGAGTGCCTGGCGCATCAGGTCGACGTTTCCCACACACTCGAAACTGTAGTCGGCCCCGCCATCGGTGAGCGCGACGAGGTGCTGGACCAGGTCACCGCCGACTTCCTTCGGGTTCACGAAGTCGGTCATGCCGAACTTCTCCGCAAGCGACTTCCGCCGCGGATTGAGATCGACACCGATGATCCTGTTGGCGCCCACGAGCTTCGCACCCTGGATCACGTTGAGGCCGATGCCGCCGAGGCCGAACACGACCACGTTGGCGCCCGGCTCCACGCGCGCCGTGTTGATGACGGCACCGATGCCGGTGGTGACACCGCAGCCGATGTAGCAGATCTTCTCGAACGGAGCGTCCTCACGGACCTTCGCCACCGCGATCTCGGGCAGCACCGTGAAGTTCGAGAACGTCGAGCAGCCCATGTAGTGATGGATCTTCTCGCCTCCGATCGAGAAGCGACTGCTCCCGTCCGGCATCACACCCTTGCCTTGCGTCGCACGAATCGCCGTGCAGAGGTTGGTCTTGCGCGACAGGCACGACTTGCACTGCCGGCACTCGGGTGTATAGAGGGGGATGACGTGATCGCCTTTCACGACGGAAGTCACGCCCGGCCCGACGTCGACGACGATGCCAGCGCCCTCGTGCCCGAAGATCACCGGGAAGAGGCCTTCGGGATCGGCGCCGGAACGCGTGAACTCATCCGTGTGACACACCCCCGTCGCCTTGATCTCGACGAGCACTTCGCCCGCCTTCGGCCCTTCGAGGTCCACCGTCACCACTTCGAGCGGCTTGCCGGCGGCATAACCAATGGCAGCGTTGGTTTTCATGGCGTCCCTTGTGGAGACCTCGCCACCGATTCGACGAGGTTGCCCTTGTCATCGACCAGGGGGATGCGGTAGCTCGTGAGGATCGCGTCGATCTCGCCTCGATGGCCGGCGATCCATGCATCGAGAGTGTCCTTCCACTCCTTCTCGCCGAAGCGCACCCCCATCGAGATTTCGTAATCGAATTTGATGCCCGGTTCGGGCTTGAAGGCTACGGCGCGCCACGCGTCCTGGCCAGAGTGCCGGTCCACGAGGAACCCGGCGATGGGCCCCCAGACGATCGCGAGGTCGATCTTCCCGGCGGCGAGATCGCGCTCGATGATGCCGCCGGGATTCTCGTGCGGATCGCCGCTTTGCTGCGCGTAGGACTCGGCCTGGCCCAGCATTTCATTGCGCAACAGCCAGTCAGCCGCCGGCGACCGCGCAAATATCCCGATGCGAAGCTTGCTACGCTGCTCTGTCGGCAACTTCAGCAGATCGTCCGGGCTCGCGAGCTTCTCCAGAACCCCCCGCGCTGGAAACACCATGGCATAGGTCGAGCGCATGTAAGGTTGCGTCGTGGCCGTCAGCTCATAGCCTTTCGGCACGCCGACGATCACGTCGCACTTGAACTGCTGGGTGGCCTCGTCGCGTTGACGCAGCGTGTTGCGCACGAAGCCCATGCGCTGGGGGAAGAACGTGTATTCCACGCTCTTGCCGAGATCGTCGGCCAGCTTGGCCGCAATCCGGTTTTCGTACCCCTCGCCGCGCTCATTCGACAGCGGCAGGTTGTCCGGGTCTGCACACACCCGCAGGACCCCGGCTGCGGTGCTCGACGGTGTCGCTGCCGCCAGCGTCACCGGGCACACTCCGGCCAGCAAGACGGCGAAAACTGTTACGGCACGAATGCACATTCAGAAGGCCTTCGAGTCAAGACTCCCGCGAAGCGTGCCTGGTACCGGCGACCCCGCGCCTAATTCTGCTCGATCGCGGTCAGACGGCCCGGTTGAATCGCACCATCGGAGCGGCCCTTCAGATAGGCGTAAAGGCCCTCCCAGTTCTTGTTCACCATCTCGCTCCCACTGAAGGGCGGCATGCCCTTTTCGGGGCTGCCCTTCATCAACCTGTCGTGGAACTCCGTCTTCGACAGTCGTTTCATCGACTCGACCAGTGACGGTCCGACCAGGCCCTCCTGCGCCGCACCGTGGCATCGCTCGCATGCGAGCGCGCGCCAGGTTTTCCAGCCCTGCAGTGTCGTCGCGTCGACCTTGGTGCCGTCCTTCACCTCGTAAAGCGGACTCGCCGATGGGGCCGCCTCTGCCTGCGATTCCTCCGCTGACGCCGCAGCGGACGACAACAGCGCCGATAAAACGACGAGGCTGACAACTCTCACACGGAGCCTCCAGGAAGACCGCGGCATGCCGCCCGGGTCTCGGGCGGCATGCCAGTTGCGTAATAGCGGCGCACTTTCGTCAACGATCAAGTGGCCTCGGGAAGCGCGAAGACGAACAAGCTTCCGCCAAGCGTCGTGAACTTGGCGAGGTCCTTGTATCCGCCGACGGCACCGAGACCCTCGGTGTTTCCTGTCAGACCCGCAGCCATGCCGATGCCCGCCCATCCACCGATGCCCGAGTAGACGCCGACGTACTGCTTGCCTTCGTATTGATACGTGAATACGTTGCCGATGATTCCGGACGGCGTCTTGAACTTCCAAAGTTCCTTGCCGTCCTTGGTGCTGACCGCCTTCACGAAGCCTTCGAGCGTGCCGTAGAACACGACGTCGCCGGCCGTCGCGAGCGCGCCGGACCAGACGGAGAAGCGTTCCGGCTTCGACCAGACGATCTTGCCCTGGGTGGCGTCCCAGGCGATGAAATTGCCCATGCCACCGTGGCTGCCGGGCGTCGGGTACATCGTGAGCGTCGCCCCGACGTACGGCTGGCCCGCCGTGTATTCGACCTGGAACGGTTCGTAGGTCATGCACACGTGATTGGTCGGCACCATGAACAGGCCGCTCTTGCGGTCGTAACTCACCGGCTGCTGGTCCTTGGACCCGAGCGCCGCGGGACAGACGTCCTTGACGTTGACATCCGGACCCGTCGTGCCGGGCGAGTACTTCTTGTCGACCGCCGGACGCCCGCTCTTCATGTCGACGTGCGTCGCCCAGTTGACCTTCGGGTCGTACTTCTCGGCCACGAGCAGTTCGCCGGTCGCACGGTTCAAGGTGTAACCGAAGCCGTTGCGATCGAAGTGCACCAATGCCGGGACTTTCTTGCCCTTGATGTCCAGGTCGACGAGCGGCACCTCGTTGACGCCGTCATAGTCCCACTCGTCGTGAGGCGTCATCTGGTAGGCCCACTTCGCGACGCCGGTGTCGAGATCGCGCGCAAAGATCGTCATCGACCACTTGTTGTCGCCCGGACGTTGCGCCGGATTCCACGTGCTCGGATTGCCCGTGCCGTAGTAGACGAGATTCAGCTGCGGATCGTAGGAATACCAGCCCCAGGTCGTGCCGCCGCCGATCTTCCACTGGTCGCCTTGCCACGACTTGAGCGACGAATCCTTGCCTACGGGCGCCATCTTGCCGTTCGTCCACGTCATCGTCTTGGCCGGGTCGACGAGCATCTCGGCGTCCGGTCCGGTGCTGTAGGCGGTCCAGACCTTCTTGCCCGTCTTGACGTCGTAAGCGATCAGGCGACCGCGAACGCCGAACTCCCCGCCGGAAATGCCGGTGAGCACCTTGTCCTTGAAGACGTGCGGAGCGTTGGTATTGGTCTCGCCGATCTTCGGGTCGCCGTTCTTCGCGGTCCAGACGACCTTGCCGGAGTTCATGTCCAGCGCGACCAGAGTCGTGTCGGCCTGCTGCAGGAAGATCTTGCCGTCACCATACGCGAGGCCGCGATTGACGGTGTCGCAGCACATGACCGGGATGACGTCAGCGTCCTGCTTGGGCTCGTACTTCCATTTGAAGGACTGGTCCTTCAGGTTTACCGCGTACACGTTGTTGGGAAACGGCGTGTGCACGTACATCGTGTCGCCGATCACGAGCGGCGAACCCTCGTGACCACGCAACACACCCGTGGACATGGTCCACGCCACCTGCAACTTGGAAACGTTGCCGGCGTTGATCTGGTTCAAAGTGCTGTAGCGATGATTCGCGTAGTCGCCGGCCTGCGAGGCCCAGTTCGACGACGAGCCCATGGCTTTTTCGAGGTCGCTTTGGGCCGATGCGGCGGTCGACCATGCCGCCGAAGCGAGCACTACGGCACTGACCAACACGCTAAAACTCTCGTATCTCATATGACCCCCTAAGGACTCAACACGCAGATAACCGAAAGTTCACCCGCGCGACGCGCGCCGGGACATTTCCGCTCCCGGCCGGGTGTATGGATCAGGCTATTTCGCGACCAGCGGGCCGCGGGCTTTGTAGGCCTCGGCCCCTTTTTCGGGGCCTCGAGGCCGTAAGCCGTGTAGGTCTAGGCCTAGGCCTTGATCAGGGGGTCGCGAGGCCGCAGGCCTTGGATGCCTCGGCCTCGACGGCTCGGTACCGCTTGGCGCTGTCGCGGGCTTCGTCCGAATCCCGGAACACACCGCCCCGCTCGCCCGCCAGCGTGGCGTTGCGCGCGTAGGTGCCCCATTCGACGAAATCGTCGTAGGCCAGTTCGCCGGCGATGCGATCGATGACACACGAACACTTGTAGAGGTAGGACAGCTCGCCGCCATGCTTCAGCATGCATTCCTGGACGTATTCGACGCGAGCTGAGGTCGGGTAGTCGTGCGGGCCGCGATCACCCTGCGACGGGGTCTCCGCCTGGCACAGGGCTGTCGCGCCGACGAGCGCCAGAAGCGCGTTGCAGCCGATGTGCAGCCTTCGTCGTGTCATGTGCTGCCTCGCTTCGTGCATGATCGAAATGGTTCAGGTCGTGTGCTGCAGCGCGCCATGGCTCATCCGCCGCCCGCAGACGGAACTGGGCCGAGCACGACGCCCCATGGCGAACGCCCGACCGGTATTTTCTTTATGACCTCCAGCGTGGTCGTGTCGACGATGCTGACGTCGTTCGACGGACCATTTGCCGTGTAGAGACGCTTTCCATCCGCTGACAGTGCCATGCCCCACGGACGCGTCCCCACTGGAATTTCCTTGACGAGCTTTGGCCCCGCGAGGGCGACAACGGCCACCGTCCCACCCCGGCCCGTGCTCAGGTACAGGCGGCCGCCGGCAGGGTCGAGCACGACAGCCATCGGACGGGCTTCCTTGCGCAGTTCGAGCAGTCGCTCGACGGACGCACCGTCAGGAACCGACATCCGGTACAACGAGGCATCGAACTCACCGGACACGTAGGCCGTCCGGCCGTCCGGCGTGAATGCCGCATCACGCGGGCGGTGGCCCACGGTCACGGAACGCACGACCTTGAACGTCCGGGCATCGATCACTGAAACCGCATTGTCGGACTCGCTCGTGACCAGCACCCAGCGTCCGTCCGGCGACACGCTCACGCCTTCCGGTTCTTTCCCGACTGGTATCCGTGCCTTGACCTCGCCGCTGCCCACGTCGAGGACCGAAGCCTGCGCGACGTCCTCGTTCGCCACGAAGAGGAGCCGCCCATCGCCGCTGAGGTCGAACTGCTCCGGGTCCGAGCCCGCCTTCAATACCTCGAGCATCTTCAGTGATGCCGTGTCGATCACCGCGATGCCGTCGGCACCCAGATCGCGCTCGAGTTTCGCGCATTCCTCGTCCGGGACGGTTGGCGGACACTTCGGCAGACCGCTCACGGCCACGTAAAGGCGCGAGCCGTCCCGGCTGAGCTTCAGCCCCCGTGGGCGCTTGCCGACCGCAACGGTCGCAATCGCTTCGGCCTTGTCGGTGTCGATCACGGTGACGGTCTGGCCGTCCTCGTTGGAGACGTATGCGCGGCCGGCATCGGCGAAGAGGGGCACGGCGAGCAGCCCCGCAAGCACCGACATTCGCACCCCCCTGGTAACTGCCCGCTTAGGTTGCCTCGCTCCTGACATGCGTGGATGATGCAACGGGAATGCGCGAGATGACGAACTCATGGCGCTGGGTTGCCGGTCAGAAAGGATTTGGGACTTGTAACACAGCTACGGCTTGAGTTGGAGCAGCAAAGGGAGTTGCAACATGAACATTCGCAACGGTCTCGTCGCGTCTGCAAGTGTGCTGGGACTGATGCTGACGTCGCAGGGCGCCGGCGCGTTCGACATGATCGAAGTGGGGGAATGGAAGGTCGAGTTCAGTGGCAACGTCAATGGATTCCTGAGCGACGTCAGTTGCGAGTCCGATCCGGCGGGGCCGGTCCTGTCGGGCCTCGCGTGCGGCTCGCTTTCGGGAGGCGACTATGACGACAACAACGTCCGCACGGGCCTGTTGCCGTCGTGGCTCGGCTTTCATGCGGAACGAACGGAAGGGAGCATCAAGTACGGAGTGACCCTCGGCTTCCAGCCGGGCATCGACTCGAACACGACCATCGCGGGCGCCCCGCTCGACGGCGGTCTCGGCCTCAACTCTTCGAATTTCAGGCAGGTCTTCCTGGAGTTTTCCGGCGAGAACTGGGGCGGCATCAAGATCGGCCGCGACCTGGGAGTCTTCGGGTCGGATGCCATCCTGTCGGACATGACGCTGTCAGGTGTCGGCACCGTGTCCGACTTGACGCGAGGCGGCGGCAACACCTCGCTGGGCCGCATCGGGGTCGGCTACATCTACGCCGACTGGAAAGGCCAGGTGCAGTACTCCTCTCCGAAGTGGGGTGGCTTCAGTTTCAACCTGGCGGTCGTCGATCCCTGGGGCCTCGTCGACCTGTCCGGCGAAAGTCTCGATGCCGGGGCTTTCTCACAGGAAGGCAGCACTTATGGGTTCGAAGGCAAGGCGGCCTACGCGTGGGAGGGAGATTTCAGCGGCAAGGTGTGGGCGAGTTTCATCAGTCAGAAACTCAAGACCACCGACCCGGCCTTCGATGATGAGGACGCCTTCGGTTACGACGTCGGCGCCAAAGTGGGCTTTGGCGGTTTCGAACTCGTCGGCTACTACTACGCCGGTGAGGGCATCGGCACCACCGACTTCCTGTTCGACGCCGTGGATGTCGCAGGCAATACGCGCGACTCGGATGGCATGTATGCACAGGCCACGTACAAGTTTCCAAATATCGGCACCAAGGTCGGCGTGAGCTGGGGCGAGAGCAATCTCGATCGCGGCCCGGCCGATCCTGCCGATACGAGCCTGGTCGAGTCGAACGAGTCGTTCGTGATCGGCATCTACCATCCAATGGCCTCCTGGTTGAACCTTGTTCTGGAGTACACCGAGACGGAAGCCACTGCGCACAACGGCAACCAGGCCAACGAAAAGGCCATCGCGGCGGGTGCGATCCTGTCTTTCTGAGACGAGGACAACGATGAAGTACGGCACGACGACGACGCGACCGATCGAGCGAGCCCGCCGACGTCTCTTCGGAGCGCACATAGGGCCTCTCGCTCGGTCGGGCCGTTGCACGCTTGCGCTGATGAGCGGTGCAACCTCACTCCTGTGCGCCACCGTGGCGTGGGGAGCAGCCGAAGCGCCGCGCGGGTCGGTCGTGCTGTGGTCCGGCGACGATCAGTGGGTGAAACTCGAGCCGCAGGATGATCCGGCTGCGGTACCGAACGACCACCCCGCCCAGTTGGGCGTGGAAGCAATCACCAGTGCGCTCGGGGCGCTGCAAGTCCGCCGCTTGGATCCCGACACCGGCACCGAATCGCTTCGGGCCGTTTTCACGCCGGATGAGCTGGGAAAGCTCACCCGGTATGTGGCATCCGGACTTGCCAAGGCCGGGCCTCGACAGGACGTGACCTTCAGCACGATCGACGGTCGCTCACTCGCCGCGGGGGGACTGATCAGGAAGCCAGGCGTCAACGCCGGCCGCGTCTTTTACGACGACGGCAGGCTCAACGTGATCTTCGGCGAGTTGCAGTCCAGCTACCGCAAGAAGAACGTCTACGGTCAACGCAGCGAGGATTTCACTCCGCGTCGGCAGGGGTCGCGGAGCACGGCCACCGAGCAGGAGTGGATCCTCGCAGCCGGTCCCGGGCTGGCGTTCCACTCCTCGACCGGTGGGGACGTTCGCAACGACTGGGTGGTGATCGATACGGCGATCGCACGCCCTGTGGCCGTGGCTGCGCCGCAGGGCAGCGCTGTCCCGGCGCGGCCGGCGACGCCTGCGCCTGTGGCGACCGCGCCAGCGGCATCCGCGCCTGTGCCAGCCGCGCCGGTGCCGAATGCTTCCACGGCGCCTGCCGCCGCGGCCGCGGCCGCACCCGCGGCAGGGACGTCGAATGCGGACCTGGAGCAACGTCTGCAGAAACTGAAGGAACTGAAGGACAAGGGCCTGATCACCGAAGAGGCTTACCGCACCCGGATGCAGGAGATCCTGTCGGAGCTTTAGTCACTTCCGAACGGCCGGACCACCTCGATGTGGCCATTGCGCATGGCAAGCGGCCGAGGCGACCTGGGCATGCGAAGAACAATCATCGTGTCTGGCGTGAAATGCCTCACTGGCGCGTGCATCGCGGCCCTGGCTTCGACCGCGACCAGTGCACAGGAAACCGCATCACCGCACCCGAGCGAAACCCTGGTCGTCACGGCGACGCGCATCGAAAAGTCCGCATACGACATTCCGGCGGCCATCGATGCCGTGAACGGAGACGACATCCGCGAACATCGGCCAAACGTGGACTTGTCCGAAGGGATCGGCCGCATCCCCGGCATCGTCGTCCAGAATCGCTACAACTACGCGCAGGACCTGCAGGTCTCTTCGCGTGGCTTCGGTGCACGTGCCTCCTTCGGCGTGCGCGGCGTGCGTCTGCTTCAGGACGACATACCGCTCACGATGCCCGATGGACAGGGGCAGACGGCACTCTTCGATCTCGAAGGGGCCACCCGTATCGAAGTCCTGCGCGGTCCGTTCGCCGCCCTGTATGGCAACTCCTCGGGCGGCGTGATCCATCTGCTTTCCGCGCTCGAGCCGAAGACACCGCAGTTCCGCGCCAGCGGGACATACGATGAGAACGACGCCTGGCGGGGGTCGCTGAGCTTCGCGGGTGCCGCCGGACCGACCGATTTCTCCGGCAATCTTGCGCGCTTCGACACCGACGGTTTCCGCGATCACAGCGCCGCGCGACGCGATACCGCGAACCTCTGGTTTCGCTACCGGCCGGATGAAGCCTCGACACTCACGATTCTCGGCAATGCACTGGACCAGCCCGATACCCAGGACCCGCTCGGTCTCACGCAGGAGCAGCTCGACACCGACCCCACCCAGGCGGGCCTCGGTGCCGTCGAGTTCAACACCCGCAAGAGCATCGATCACCTGCAGGGTGGGCTCAGCTACGTGCGGGAGCTCTCCCAGCAGGACAGCGTGCGCGTGCTCGGCTACTACGGGGCGCGCGAAGTCGAGCAGTTCCTTGCCAACCCGAGCGTCTCGATCACGGGCTCCGGCGGCGTGGTGGACCTCGACCGCAGGTTCGGCGGCACGGAGTTGCGCTGGAATCACGCCGGGACCCTCGCCGGCGCACCGTACGAGTTCACGCTGGGAGCCGAATACGATCGCATGAAGGAGCGGCGACGCGGCTACGTGAACGCGCTGGGCGAACGCGGCGAACTGCGCCGCGACGAGGATGACGTGGTCCACAGCTTCGATCAGTACCTGATTGGTTCGTGGAAGCCGACCGAGCGGTGGCAGATCGCGGGCGGTCTCCGTCGAACCGAGGTGCAGTTCGAATCGACCGATTACTTCATCGTCGACATCAATCCCGACGACAGCGGAAGGCGCGACTTCGAAAGTGTCCAGCCCGTCGCCGGCCTTCTGTTTCAGGCGACGCCCGCGATCGGCCTTTTTGCGTCCATCGGTGAAGGATTCGAAACACCCACGTTCTCGGAGCTCGCCTACCGGCCCGATGGCTCACCGGGGATGAACTTCGCCCTCGAGCCCGCGGACAGCACCAACATGGAAGCCGGGGTGAAGATGCGTCTTGGCGAGCACTCGCACTTGAACGCCACGCTGTTCCGCTCGGACACCCACGACGACATCGTGACGGGCCCGGCGCCGTTCCCGGGCCGCAACACGTTCGTCAATGCCGAGTTGACGCGTCGCGAGGGCGCCGAGTTCGCCGCGTCCACGACAGCGCTCGATTCGGCACTGACGATCGACCTTGCGTACACCTACACACGCGCGCGTTTCGAAGAGTTCGTGAACTTCGAGGGGCTCGACCTCTCCGGAAACCGGTTGCCTGGCGTCCCGGAGCATTCCGTCTATGGCGCACTCGTCTGGCGCCATGCGGCGTCCGGCTTCTCCGCCGGCGTCGAGGGCCGCTGGGCCGATCGGGTGTACGTGGACGACGTCAACTCGGCATTCGCGGACTCCTACGCGGTCTTCAATCTGCACGCGGGCCTCCGCCAGCGCGTCGGCGCATGGCAGTTCGAGGAGTTCCTGCGCATCGACAACGTGGCCGACGAGAACTACGTGGGCTCGGTCGTCGTGAATGCCGTGAACGGCCGCTTCTACGAGCCGGCCCCACCGCGTACGTACCTGCTCGGGTTCACCGCGAGCTATTTTCCACGGCCGTGAGAGCACCGCGAGCAGAGTCGACGTTGCTCGCAGGACTCCTCGCGCCGGTGGCGCTCGCGCTCGTGCCGACGGTGAGTCCCGCGGAAGAGGCGGACGATCGCTCCGGTGGGCCCGCGGTGGCGAGCCCGCTCGAAACGGTGACCGTGATCGGCGTCACGCCGTTTCGCGGACTCGACCTGCCGGCGGACCTCGTGCCCGGCAACATTCAGAGTGCCACGAACGCGGAACTCGAGCGGCTGCACGGCGCCGATCTCGGGGCGTTCATGAACCGTCGGCTCGGCAGCGTCTTCATCAATGAGGCGCAGGGCAACTCCCTGCAACCCGACGTTCAGTTCCGTGGCTTCGTGGCCTCGCCACTCCTGGGTCAGTCGCAGGGCATCTCCGTGTACCAGAACGGAGTGCGCATCAACGAACCGTTCGGCGACACCGTCAATTGGGCCCTCGTGCCGGAATCCGCCATCGCCAGCATCGACCTGATTCCGGGCTCCAATCCCCTCTTTGGCCTGAACGCGCTCGGCGGTGCCTTGTCCATTCGCACGAAGAACGGCTTCACGGCACCGGGGACGGGCGGGGAACTGCAGGGCGGCTCGTTCCAGCGCGTCATCGGGGAGATCGAATCCGGGGGCAGTTTGGACGACCGCCTCAGCTACTACGGCAGCGCACGTTACCTGGCCGAGGACGGCTGGCGGCAGTTCTCACCCTCGAAGACCTTGCACCTGTTCGGCGACGTCGGGTGGCGAGCCGAAGCCGGCTCGGCGAGTGCGAACGTCACCGTGGTCGACACGGATCTCATCGGCAATGGCCCCGCGCCGATCGAGTTGCTCGAGATCGATCGCAGCGCCATCTTCACGAGGCCGGACCGGACCGAGAACGCTCTTGTGCTCGCGAGCGTCACCGGCACGTGGCGGTGGGCGCAGGACCTGTCGCTCGATGGCGTCGCCTATTTTCGACGGAGCGACATCCGGACGCTCAACGGCGACGACTCCGATTTCGAGGCTTGCGAGCAGGACCCGCTGTTCGTCTGCGAAGAAGGCGGCCCCGACGAAGAGGAAGCGATCGCCCTCGACCAGGACGGGAATCCGATCCTTTTCGGCGACGCCGTCGACGGCGCCACCGTGAATCGCAGCATCACCGACCAGGACGCCTTTGGTGCGTCGCTGNTGNTGAGCGTCTCCAGGCCCGTTTTCGGCTTCCAGAACTGGNTGGCCGTGGGCGCTTCCTTCGACTGGGGCGAGACCGAGTTCGGCTCGAATACGGAACTGGGCAGTCTGGACGAGACCCGTGCGGCCGTGTCGAGCGGCACCTTCGTTGGCGAATCGTTCGTTCGCGTAAACGGCGAAACTCGCAATCGGAGCGTCTTCATCAGCGAGACGCTCGCCGTCACGACCGCGGTCGGGCTCACGCTGTCCGGTCGCTACAACAGCACGACTGTCGAGCTGCGAGATCAACTCGGCACCGACCTGAACGGCTCGCACGACTACAGCCGCTTCAACGGTTCGGCCGGCATCACCTGGCAGGTCTCGCCTGCGGCGGGACTGTACGCAACCTACGGCGAGTCGAATCGCGCGCCCTCTCCCGTGGAACTGACCTGCGCCAATCCGGACGACCCGTGTCGGCTGCCGAATGCGTTTCTCTCCGATCCGCCGCTCGATCAGGTCGTTGCGCGAAGCCTCGAGGCAGGTGCGCGCGGACGATGGCTCGGCATGGACTGGCACGTCGGGCTCTTCCAGACGACCAACGAGGACGACATCGTCTTCATCAGTGCCGGCGCGCTGAGCAACCAGGGGTACTTCGACAATGTCGGTGACACCCGCCGCCTGGGCGCGGAAGTGAGCCTGACCGGGACCGGCTTCGACGAGCGTTTGCTCTGGGCGCTTCATTACACGCGTCTCGACGCTACTTTCCGCGACAGCTTCACCGTGACGAGCCCCCACAACCCGGCTGCCATCGACGGAGAGCTGCCGGTGCCCTCGGGAAGCCGGATTCCCGGCGTCCCCGAGGATCTGCTCAAAGTGAGCGCGGACTTCGCGTTCACGCCGCAACTCCGGCTCGGCACGGAACTGCTGTACCAGTCGAAGCAGTATCTGCGGGGCGACGAGGGCAATCGTCTCGATCCGCTGGACGGCTACACGGTCGTCAACGTCGGCGCGGAATACCGCTTCAATCGCCATTTCATGGTCTTCGCACGCGTGGACAACCTGTTCGACGCCGAGTACGAAACGTTCGGGCTCGTGGGAGCGGCGGACGAGGTCCTGGGCGACGAGTTCGAGGATCCGCGCTTCGTGTCCCCGGCGGCTCCCATCAGCGGCTGGATTGGCGTGAAGTGGACTTTGTAAACCGACCTGCGTCGTCGGGGCGAACCGCGCGATCAGGGCACGGGTTCTTGCCCCGGGACGATGGCGAACTCGCGTCCTGCGGCGTCCTCGAACCCACGCACGGACTCCAACCCTTCCACCCCCGTGAAGTTCGCGTGGTGGATCTCCGCGCCACCTAGCTTCGCCCGATCGAGTTTCGCGCCCGTGAGGTCCGCGCCGACGAGCTTGGCCAGCTCCAGGTTCGCATCGCTCAGGTCGGCCTCGCGCAGGTCCGCATAACTCAGGTCGGCGCGCGAGAGCTCGGCGCGGTTGAGCTTTGCGCCTTTGAGGCGTGCGTGTGAGAGCACGAGACGGACCAACCCCATCGGCTGGTTGGCCATCTCAGCGCTACCCTTCACCTCGGACAGATCGGCGCCCTCCAGATCCGCGCGCTCCATGTTGCCCATCAGGCGCGCGCCACGCAGATTCGCGCCGTTCATTTTTGCGTTCGCCAGGACGCTCGCGAACAGGCTCGCTTCGCTGAGATCCGCCCCGACCAGGGTGGCGTCCCGCAGGATCGCAACGTCGAGATTGCAGCCGCGCAGGCTTGCCCTGGTGAGATTCGCGCCCTTGAGACTGGCGCCGAACAGCTTTGCTCGCTTGAAATCGAGGCCCGAAAGATCAGCGCCGGGCGCTTCGAGATTGGCGAGGTCCGCGCCTTCAGCCACGACGCGTGCAGCGATTTCCTGACGTGTCAGCGGCGCGGCGGACGCCTGGGCCATGAGCAGCGCCGCCGCGGCAACACCCAGCACAGCGGCCCGCTCCCTTGACCGAAGCACGACCCCGGCGCACATTTTCAGGCGTTTCGGATGCGGATCCGTCTGCATCGCCGAAATCATACACGTCGACGCCGCTCCCGCACGGGTGAACGGCCCGCCCCACGACCTGTCGATCCTGAAGAGAGATAGGGAATGTCGAGTCTGTGCGAATCCATGCGTGGCGTTACAAACCCGCTGACAGCATTGCGGGCGTTCCTGTTCGTCCTGGCCTCCGTTGCATCGAGCGTCTCGGCGTCCACCGGCGAGGGTGCCCGGCACAAGGTGCGGATCGAGGGACGCGGCCCGCTCACGGTCGTGCTCGAGGCCGGCCTCGGCGACACGCTGGACGTCTGGGCCGACATCCAGCCGAGGATCGCGGCCAGCTGCACGCGCACGATCGCCTACACCCGCGCCGGATATCCGGGAAGCGATCCGGCGAGCGGCCCGCGTGACGCGGCCAACATCGTCTCCGAACTGCGCTCGGAGCTGAAGCGCAGGGGCATCCAGCCACCTTACGTGCTCGTAGGGCATTCGCTCGGCGGCCTCCTCATGCAGTACTTCGCGCGCCAGTATCCCGAGGAGATCAAAGGGCTTCTGCTCATCGACTCGACCCATTGGAACCAGCACCCCGACCTGGGTCCCGAGGCATCGGACGCATTCGGTAGAAGCCGGACGGTGCTCTTCGTGCCGTGGATCATGCGGCGCGAATTGCTCGACAGCACCAGCGTGGGTGAACAGGTCGATTTGAGTCCGCATGCCGGTGGCATCCCGACGATCGTGCTCTCACGGACGCGCGCCTTGCATGGCGAGACACCGGAATCCCAGGTATTGGCCGAGGAACTGCAGGACGAAATCGCGGCCGCTTTCCCGTCCGCGCAGCATGTCCGCGTCGCTGGCAGCGGCCACTACATCCAGCGCGACCGTCCGGACGTGGTCGTCGCCGCCGCTCGTGAACTGGCGGGCTGTGCCGCCATGGCGCCGGCGACCCCGCGCTGATGGTCGCGCGCGCCATCGCACCAGCACTCGACGCCGGTGCACGCTACACGAACGTGGCGGTGACGCTGCACTGGCTGATCGCCGCGCTCGTCGTCGCGCAGCTGGTCCTGGGCTGGTGGATGATCGAAATTCCGAAGCAGCCGGTCGGTGTGCGGGCCTTCTGGTTCAACCTGCACAAGTCGATCGGCATGACGATTGCGGCGCTCGTTCTGGTGCGGATCGCGTGGCGCCTCCGGCATCCGGCGCCCCCGCTGCCCGCATCCGTTCCCGACTGGCAACGGCGCGCCGCCGCGGTCAGTCACGCGTTGCTGTATGCCTGCCTGCTCGGCATGCCGCTGGTCGGGTTCCTGGGGTCGACGTTCTCGGGGTATCCGATCCGGTATTTCGGCATCACGTTGCCCGCGTTGGGTTACAAGTCGGCTCCGTTGAAGGATTTCTTCAGCGCGGTTCACTTCGGTCTTGCGTGGGTCTTCATGACAGTGATCACGCTGCACGTGGGCGCGGCCCTGAAACATCTGTGGATCGATCGGGACGCGGTGTTCAGGCGCATGTGGCCGTGACCCGGGAACGACAGTGAGCCGCCGCATCCAACGAGCGACCCTCGAGCCTGTGCGACGGAGCGTGTGGCAGCGTGCGGCAGGGATCGCGCGCATTCTGGGCGTCGCGGCGCTGTTCGCGGTCGGAAGCGCCCACGCAGCCACGCAGCCGCCGCTGAAGAAGCTGCTGATGCTGGACTTCGAACTGGTCGACGATCAGCAGGACGTCGTGCCCTTTCCGGAAAAAGAGACGCGACTGGCGATGGTGTCGCAGCGGCTGCGTGAAGCACTGATCGAGGAAAAGCTCTACGACGTGATCGACAATGCGCCGGTTGCGCAGATGATCCGCACCGAAGCGGCGCGGCAGAGCCTGCTCCGCTGCAACGGCTGCGAGCTGGACATCGCCCGCAAAGCCGGCGTCGATCGCATCCTGTTGGCGTGGGTGCAGAAAACCAGCAACCTCATTCTCAACGTCAACATCGAAATTCGTGACGCGACCACGGGCCAGGTCGTGCTGGTGAAATCGGTGGACCTGCGCGGCAATACCGACCAGTCGTGGCAACGCGGCATCGACTTCATCGTCCGCGGAATGGTGCTGGAAAAGCAGGGCAATCGCTGAGGGAACGCAATCCCTCCGAGCCCACAGGAGTCGCGTCGCAGGTCCGCGCGCGGCAGCCGAAATCAAGTCCGTCCGCGTCCGCGGGCGGTGCAGTCGACTGCCTCCGCGCGATTCCCGTGACTGGCCACGCCATTGAAATTACGGGTTCGGTGCCTTCGACATATCCATCGCCTTCTTGTACTCGTCCTTGCTCAACTTGCCGTTCTTGTCGCCATCCAGCTCGCCGAAACGAGACGCCACCCACGATTGCGCATGGGACTCGTCCTTGCTGATGGCCCCGTCGCTGTTCTTGTCGAGAGTCGAAAAGTCCGGCAACGGGTTATCTTGGGTGGCCGTCTTGTCGGTGCCCGGATCGGCGCCGAACGCGGTCACGGAGGCCAACAAAGCGGCCAACGCCGCAAACTTGATAGTTCCGTTCATATGCAGCTCCTGTGAGTTGCCATTCGGTTCTCGGTCGAAGTCCGCAAGCGAAACCAGCCTGCGGCCTGCAAATCAACCGTAGCAGTTGAGCCGTCGCGAAACTGTCGGCAACCCCATACCGCATGTAGGTCGAGCCGCCGTCGGTCTGCGCCCGCACGCAGCGCCAGCTCTTCAATCGCCCGTCCGGTCCGGTGCTGTAGAGATCTGGGCCGATCGCCCCGCCGACATCTCCGCGGGCCGCTGGGGTTCATTGTCAGTCGCCGCCGACCTGCCCGGACCGACCTCGCCTAGCGCGGCAGGGTTCGACTTCGACGAGGCTCCTTGCCTGGTGAGCCGCTCGCGGCGCCGAGGTTCCCCATGAAAACTGTCTGCCCCTTCGGTTAGGTCGATGGACCGACGGAAGGACAACTGCGAGTCAGCGGTCCGGGACATCGAGACGTGGTATCGCGCCATCATCGATTCCGCCACCGATTTTGCGATCGTGACGCTCAACGACGAGGGCTGCATCACGAGCTGGAACCACGGTGCCGAACGTCTGCTCGGCTACAGCGAGGACGAAGTCATCAGCCGTCCGGGAGATCTGTTCTTCACGCCCGAAGATCGCGCAGCCGGCGCGCCCGAGCGCGAACTGCAACAGGCCCGACTGCGGGGCCGCGCTGACGACGAACGCTGGCACATGCGACGGGACGGTTCCCGGTTCTACGGCTCGGGCGTCGTCACGCCGTTGCGTCACGGCGGCTTCGTGAAGATCTTTCGCGACCGCACCCGCGAACACGAAGCGAAACTGTCACTGGCCGCGCGCGAGGCGGAGTTCCGGACGCTCGCCGACACCATGCCACAGATGGTCTGGTCGACGAAGCCGCACGGCAGCGCCGACTACGTCAACGCCCGATGGCACGAGTTCACCGGCGCGCACTCGGGCGCGACCGACGGTGACGTCTGGACCCCGCTGATCCACCCGGAGGATCGCGAATGCGTCTCGGCGAGCTGGCGGCAAAGTGTTGCAACCGGCGAGCCTTACGAGGTCGAGTACCGGTTGCGGAGGCGCGACGGCGCCTACCGCTGGGTGCTTGGGCGGGCGCAGCCACTCCGGGACGAACAAGGGCAAATACTCCGCTGGTTCGGTACCTGCACGGACATCGACGATGTGCGGCGCGCGCAGGAGCTGATGCGTGACGCGGACCGCCGCAAGGACGCGTTCCTCGCAACGCTGGCGCACGAACTGCGCAACCCCCTTGCACCGCTCCGAACATCGGCGCACGTGCTCGCTCGCGAAGGCCTTCAGCCGGCGCAAGTACGATCCGCGGCGGCCGTGATCGTTCGCCAGGTCGCGCAGATGGCGCGCCTGCTCGACGACTTGCTGGACATCGCCCGAGTCAGCAGCGGCAAGCTGCAACTGCGACCCGAGCGCGTGACACTGCGAGCAGTCATCGACAACGCGGTGGAAACGGCACACCCGCTCATCGAATCGAAGGGCCACCGCCTCCAGGTCCGGCTGCCGTCGGTTTCGCCGACACTGCTGGTCGATCCTGTCCGCCTGGCGCAGGTGCTGTCGAACCTGCTGATCAACGCGGCGAAGTACACGGACCCGGGTGGGCGTATCGAGGTGCTGGCGGAGACCGCGGGCGCCGAGGTCCGAATCGCGGTCAACGATACCGGCATGGGCTTCTCGCCCGGCGTCGCGGACGAGCTGTTCGAAATGTTCGTGCAGGCTCGACGGGGCCTCATTCGCTCCGACGGGGGCCTCGGCATCGGCCTTGCGCTGGCAAGAAACATCGTGCAACTGCACGGCGGATCCATCGACGCACAGAGTGACGGACCGGGCCGCGGAAGCACGTTCACGATCCGGCTGCCGCTGGCGACAGCCGTGGAACCGCGCGCCCGCCATTGACCTCCGGTCCCGGCCCCCTCACGCTGTCCGCGTCGCTGACGGGAACGCGGGGGACACACGTGAACGTCAATCGAATCGATTGCGCTGGCCTGGTCCTGGGTCTGACCGTGCTGGTCGGATGCAGCCCGGCTGGGCCGGTCGTCATCCCCGATCTGGCGGCCAAGTCCGCGGAGAACGGCGTGGAGACCGTCACGGGCGTGGTCAACGGGCTCTGGCAATGCGACGACGAGCAAAACGCGCGACGGCTGGCCGGCCGCTTCGCGCGAGTCCCGGTTACGGACATCTCCGCGCTCGCCCATCGCTGCCAGGTCCGGGTCGGCATCGACAAGGGGATCGTCGGCGACGGGCGCGAGGTCGTCGTGCTGCCGGACGCTTGGCATTACAGCCTCGATGCCGTGATCGACGACGGCCGGACGATCAACATCGGCGATGTCGTAATCGTCGCTCGTCGCAACGAATCGCGGCTGTCGCTGCTCGATCGCATCGAGCACAAGTGCAACGCCCCCGTCGCGGCCACCGAGAACAAAGACTGGAATATCGGCTGCAGGACGGCCGATGGCTTCGACTCCCGCGGATACGCGGGGGAGCGTTACTACTGGCTCGCGTTCTGAGCCATCGCGACAGGCCCAGGCATGAACAGCAAACCATCGTCGACCGTGCTCTGGATTGCGGTCGCCGCACTCGGCGCGTTCGCTTTCGCCGCCATTGCGCTCAACCGCGGCGAGTCGGTCAATTCGGCCTGGCTCGTCACGGCCGC
>Ga0065704_10070543_pt1 | contig 21104 bp, 16 predicted proteins | sample SwiRhicommuniRL2_FD_59091 | JGI IMG/M metagenome (GOLD analysis project Ga0065704, IMG submission 59091) | Switchgrass rhizosphere bacterial communities from Rose Lake, Michigan, USA - RL2 v2 (version 2) | ecosystem: Host-associated > Plants > Roots > Rhizosphere > Soil | place: East Lansing, MI | reverse complement strand
ACCGTGGTCTGGGAAAGCCGAACCGCCGATGGCCAGCCGCTGCTACATCCTGACGACATCGTGGCAACCGACAGCCACACGCCCATGATCAACGCCATTGGTGTGCTGGGCTGGGGCGTGGGTGGGCTGGAGGGGCAGGCAGCCATGCTGGGCGAGCCGGTGCCGATCAGCTTTCCTGAAACCGTTGGCATCCGCTTGAGCAATGAACTGCGACCCGGGGTGACCGCCACCGACTTGGCATTGCGCATCACCCAGATGCTCCGTGCCAAAGGCGTGGTGGGCAAGTTCGTGGAATTCTGCGGCCCCGGCCTGTCGAAACTCGGCTGGGCGGCACGAGGCACATTGTCGAACATGGCCCCTGAGTACGGTGCCACGGTGGTGTTCTTTCCGTTCGACGACAGCACGATGGAGTACATGCACCTGACGGGGCGCAGCGAGGAGACCATCGCGCGCATTCAAGCCTACCTTGAGGCGCAAGGTCTATGGCGCCATGACTCATTGCCAGAGCCGCTCTTCGATGACCTGATCGAGCTGGATCTTGCCGCCATCGAGCCCAGTGTCGCCGGGCCGCATCAGCCCCATCAGTGGCGCAAGCTGTCGGATGCTGCGCCCTCTTTCCGGCAAGACATCCTGGGTGAGCGGGAGGGCGTAATTGCCCGCTCCTCGGACCATGACGCCGAGTACTTCGAGCCTTCGTTCGGTCAGGCATTGACTCATGGCGCCATCTCTCTGGCCGCGATCACCAGTTGCACCAACACCGCCAATCCAAGCCAGATGATCCAGGCTGGGTTGCTGGCTCGTAACGCCCAGCGGCGTGGTTTACGCAGCAAGCCGTGGGTCAAGACTTCGCTATCGCCAGGCTCGCGGGTGGTGGCCGATTACCTAGAGAAAGCGGGCTTGCTGGGCGACTTCTCGGCCTTGGGTTTTGACTTGGCTGGGTTCGGCTGCATGACCTGCATCGGTAACTCGGGCAGCCTCGAAGAGCACATGGAGCGCTTTTCGGACCAGGGGCTCAAGACGGTGGTGGTGTTGTCCGGTAATCGTAACTTCGAGGGACGGGTCAATCCGCGCGTGCAGGTCGGTTACCTGGCTTCGCCGGCGCTGGTCGTTGCCTACGCCTTGGCCGGCACGATCAACATGGATATCCAGAACGAGCCACTGGGGCAAGATGCGGCGGGGAATGACGTTTATCTGCATGAGCTGATGCCGACCGAAGAACAGATTCAGGCACTGGTCAGCCAGACCGTTCGCCCGGAGCTGTTCCGCAAGCGCAACGCGATGCTGTGGGACGGGACTCACCACTGGCAGGCACTGTCGGCCAGTGGCAGTGTGCAGTTCCCTTGGGCACCGAATTCGACTTATTTGCGCCGACCTGTTTATCTGCAAAACGTCAGACCCCAGGCTGACGCCGAGCTGTCGATTCAAGGTGCGCGGGTGTTGATGGTACTGGGGGACAACGTCACCACGGACCATATCTCGCCTGCCAGTGCGATTCCTCTCGAAAGCCAGGCCGGGCAGTGGTTGATTGAACGCGGTGAAGACCCTGAGGATCTCAATCAATATTCGACTCGCCGCAGCAATCACGAGGTGATGATGCGCGGTGCATTCGTCAATCGGGCGGTGAAGAATCAGCTACTGGAGCGGCAACCAGGGGAGGGGGGATTTGCTCTGGCTTACAACGGTTCTGTTCAACGGGTATACGACGCGGCGCTAAGCTATGTCGCCAGGGATGTTCCTCTGGTGATCTTTGCCGGGTTCAACTACGGGGCGGGTTCCAGTCGTGACTGGGCCGCCAAGGCGCAAGCCACGCTGGGTGTCAAAGCTGTCATCGCGCAGAGTTTTGAGCGCATCCATCGCAGTAACCTCATTGGTATGGGTATCTTGCCCATTACGTTTGCAGAGGCTGCCAATGTCACGAGTTTGCAACTGAGGGGTGATGAATCACTGGAATTCGGCGGGCTGGACGCGTTGCGGGTGGGTGCGAATCCGGTGACCCTGACGATCAATCGCGCTGACGGAAGACAGACTTCGGCGTCGTTGGTCCTGCAACTGGATTCCCAGCAGGAAATTCTGTACTTGAAGGCGGGCGGGATTCTGCCGTATGTCGTGCGCAAGGTCGTTGCGCAGGCAGCGGTTTAAAACCTATAGCGGTCTTGAAACACTGCTCTGGTCAGTGTTTGAAGGCCGCGTTGACAGGTGGGAGTTACCACTTGACGGCAAAGACTCGTCGCAGGTCTTCAATCGCCTCTTCACCTAGCGGTGCGGGCTTGGAATTGCTCATGATCCACAGCTTCGCCGTTTCCTCCAGCTCTTCCAGGGCGAAGCTTGCTTTCGAGACCGAACTTTCCCAAACCACCGGGCCTAGTCGCTCAAGCATGACACCCCGCACGGTGTTAGCTAATCGCGCAACCTGTGCGGCTACATCGGGTGAGCCTGGACGCTGGTAAGCGATCAACGGGATGTGGCCAACCTTCATGACTTGATAAGGGGTCAGCGGTGGAAGGATGTCGTCTTTATCCCAGACACCGGCAAGTGTCAGCGCTACGAGTGAGGTCGAATGCGTATGAACGACGCCGTTCACGTCGGGGTTGCGGTCGTAGACCTGGCGGTGCAGCTCTAGGGTTTTGGAAGGCTTACTGCCGGAGACCCAAGTGCCGTCCTTGCTGACTTTGGCTATCTCTTCTGGTCGCAGTCTTCCTAGGCAGGCATCGGTAGGGGTGATCAACCAACCGTCTTCCAGGCGCGCACTAATATTCCCCGCACTGCCGACGGTATAGCCGCGCTCATAGAGGCTTTTTCCGACGACGCAAATTTCTTCACGTAGTTGTGCTTCGGTGTTCAACGTCTTCTCTCCCAACAGGTGATGCTTCAGTGGACTCCGATCGCAGTTTCAAGATCGGGGATTTATGAGCAAAGGAGCCGCTCAGGTGCTGCTTCATCAAATGCGCGGCTTCCAGGTTAAGGCCTTGCTCCACTAACTCGATCATCCGAATGTGTTCGGCGCATTGCTTATAGAGGCGCTTGCGGTCGATCATCGAGCGGTATTCGATCAGCCTCCGCATGTTGTTCATCTGCACCAGGATCATGTGATACAGCGGGTTTCCGGAGAGCTTGATGAACTCCTCGTGGAAGCGAATTCCATTCTTGAGGAGGACATCTGCCGGCAAGCTATCGATGCCGCCGTCGAGCATGTCCTGCTGCTCTTTTTTCAAGCGTCGGAGCTTGGCCAGATCGTGCAGGTAAGTCGGCTCAAGCAGTGCCGCTGGCTCGATCAGCGAACGCACCTTGTAGATTTGTTCGAGGGTTTCCGGAGTCTTCGCCACATCCAGAAAACGCCAGCCATAACCTGGTTTCGGCTCAGCCCACCCGACTTTGGCCGCGCGATTGAGGATGTCGATGACCTGGGCTTTGGTGAGGTCATAGCGAGTGCGCAAGAACTGCTCCGTCACTTCGCTGGGGATTGCGTTGTTCAGCCAGTCTTCTGAGAGTCGGTAGTATTCGTCCGGCTCTTCAAGAGGAAGTACTTCGTCGTGGATCTGAGTCGGGGCCTGCACAGACTCCAGCACAAAGAATCCGCGATTGGGCAGCTGCTCAAGAACGTTTTGTTCCGAAAGCAAGACCAGCGCTTCTCGCGCCGGAGAGCGAGAAACGTTGAATTCGTCGGCAACTTTTTGTGCGCTTAGGTGAGCGCCCAGCAACAGTTCACCGGTCTGGATTTTCTGCCGGATCTCAGCAGCAATTCGTTGTACGAGGGCGCTTGAGGCCATATCTGTGATCACTTGCGAATGGGTTGGCAACAAACACAAACCGGCGAGGCCAGGCCTGTGAGATCAAATGGGGCGTACCTCGATTCGATCAGGTTTTGTCACGCATGACTACTTTTTAACGTGGAATTATGCAAAAAATTGCATGAGCCCATCCGTTACATCTTGAAGTGTTGAACCATGGAATTCAGTTCGAGGGCCAGTGAACCAAGGGATTGAGACGCGCTGGTAGTTTGTTGTGAGCCGGAGGCTGATTGAACAGACAGGTCTCGGATATTGAGCAGATTCTGGTCGACCGACCGCGCCACATGGGCTTGTTCCTCGGTCGCTGTGGTGATCATCAAGTTTCGTTGGTTGATGTCATCGTTGGCGGCCACGATTTCTGCCAAGGCACTTTCGGTGGACTGGGCCAGAGAAAGCGTCAGGCGAGTATTTTCACTGCTGCTGAGCATCGTCGACACGGCAGTATCCGTTCCGCTCTGGATCCGCTTGATCATGTCTTCAATTTCTCGCGTGGACTGAGCAGTGCGGTGAGCGAGTGCGCGGACCTCGTCGGCGACCACGGCAAAGCCTCGCCCCGCATCACCCGCCCGCGCAGCTTCAATGGCAGCGTTAAGTGCTAACAGATTGGTTTGTTCGGCGATCGTGCGAATCACGTCCAGCACCTTGCCAATGCCTTGTGCCTGGTCTGCCAGGTCTTTCACTTGTCTTGAACTGGTTTGTACATCCCGGGTAAGTGTTTCGATCGCACCAAGGGTCTCTACCATGCGCTGTTGGCCGCGAAGGGCTATGTCCCGGGACGCCACCGACAACTCTGAAGTGGACAGCGCATTACGGGCCACCTCTTCAATGGCGGCGGTCATTTCATTGACCGCCGTGGCCGCCTGTTCGATTTCTGCGTGTTGCTGGTGAATATCCTGGCCTGATGCCGCCGCGACGGAGCTCAACTGGGCGGTGGCGCTGGTCAGCTGTTTCGATGAACCGGAAATTCGACCCAGGGTTTTGATCAGGTTGTCCTGCATGGTTGCCAGGGATTCGAGCAGGCGAGTGGTTTCATCATTTCCGGTCGGATGGATGGGTTTACTTAAGTCCCCATCGGCAATCGTTCTGGCCGCTCTTACCGCTGCATTCAGCGGTGCAGTGATGCTGCGGGTCAGTAGCCATGCCACCAGGATGGTGCCAATGCCGACCAGGATGATCACTAGTACCACCCCTCTGACAGCACTTTGGTAAGCCTCTACTGAGTGATGGCCTGCTGTTTCCGCGCCTTGGTTCGAGCGTTCGATCAGGTCGTCGAAGTGCTTGGTCATCTGATCGTAGGAGTCCCTGATGGTCATCAGAAATGCCCTGGCTCCTGTCTTATCTCCTTGACGAGAAAGCTTGAGCAACTCGAGGTGGTTTTTTGCATAAACCTCAAGGCTGGCATTAAAGGCATTCAGACGATCTTTTTCTTCGTCGCTGACCAGCAGTTGCCCGTAGCGTTGCATCTGCTCACGAACTTGCTGCAGGCGACCTGCGGTCTTCTCCTCGTAGGACTGCATATCTTTATCGCTGACCGAAAGGATGTGCTGCATCGATCCCATTCGGTAGCGGTTCAACGCAGCATTCGCCGCTCCTAATGCGCGAACCCGCTGGAGCCAGTTGTCCTTGATTTGGATCGATTGGTCCTGCACCTCATCAATCTGTCGCAAGGCGAATACACCTAGCGCGACGCTCAGCGCGGCAATGATGACGAACCCGAGCAACATTCGACCGGCAATTGAGAGATGTCTTGGCAGCATGAGCAGTGTCCTTCATCAGAGTGGCGCGATCCGAGTCTTAGCCGGATGCGTGTATTTATGCTGATTAAAATAGCATTGCATTTTGGTGTGTCAATGTGCCAATATTTTTTTAGCGATTTTCCGAGGCGATTGATCTTGGTTTCGGGCTGTTGGTCTTTACGTGCCGGACTTGATTATAGATCGAGTGGGCTCCTTACGCGGCCGTGAGCATCGCTGATCGTTTTCGTTAGATTGAATATTTACATGTGAATATTCATCGGCCAAAGCCGGATTTTCCTTAGCGTTCAATAATAAAACCCTGTTCGAGGAAGCATCTGTCATGCAGCGCAGAACCAAAATTGTGGCCACATTGGGGCCAGCAACAGAGTCGGTCGAAGCCATAGAGGGCTTGGTTACGGCGGGCGTGGATGTCGTGCGTCTGAATTTTTCCCATGGCAGTGCTGAGGATCACATTGCCCGTGCCAGATTGGTTCGTGAGTTGGCGGCCAAGCACGGCCGCTTCGTGGCGGTGTTGGCAGACTTGCAAGGTCCGAAAATCCGAATTGCCCGTTTTTTGGAGGGGAAAGTGATCCTCGAAAAGGGGCAGCAGTTCGTGCTCGACGCTTCTCTGGACAAGAATGCAGGCGACAAGCAGCGAGTCGGCATTGATTACGAAGCGTTGATTACCGACAGCCGTCCAAACGACATACTGCTGCTCGATGATGGACGAATTGAGCTCAAGGTCTTGCAAGTCGAGGCGACTCAATTGGTCTGCGAAGTCCTGGTCAGCGGGCCTCTTTCGAACAACAAAGGGATCAATCGCAAAGGTGGAGGGCTGTCTGCATCGGCGCTGACCGAGAAGGATTTCGCCGATATCAAGACTGCCGCACAGATGCAGGTGGACTACCTGGCCGTGTCGTTCCCACGGGACGCTTCGGATATGGAACAGGCGCGTCGATTGCTGCGTGAGGCGGGAGGCCAGGCAGGTTTGATCGCCAAGATCGAGCGCGCCGAAACCGTCAATGACCTGCGTGTTCTGGATGAGATCATCGAAGCGTCGGAAGGTGTCATGGTCGCCCGTGGCGATTTGGGCGTAGAGATCGGCGACGCGGAATTGGTGGCGGTACAGAAACTGATTATCGACCGTGCCCGCACATTGAATCGGGTCGTGATCACGGCGACGCAAATGATGGAGTCGATGATCACTCAGTCGATGCCGACTCGTGCTGAAGTATTCGACGTAGCCAATGCGGTACTCGATGGTACCGATGCGGTGATGCTCTCGGCGGAAACCGCTGCCGGGGCCTATCCGATCGAGACGGTCGAGGCCATGCATCGGATCATCATCGGTGCCGAAAAACACCCGCAGTCCCATCGTTCCAAGCACCGTGTCGATCAGGTGTTCCACAAGATCGACGAATCCATCGCCATGTCGGCGATGTATGCAGCGAATCATTTGCATGGCGTCAAAGCCATTATCTGCATGACTGAAAGCGGTGATACCCCTCGCTTGATGTCGCGTATCCGGTCCCACCTGCCCATCTTTGCATTCTCTCGCAACCTGGCTACCCAGAACCGGGTCACGCTTTTTCGGGGTGTCACCACCATCCCGTTTGACAGTGATGAGTACGCCCCGGAATTGGTGAATGAAAAAGCCGTGGAGCAATTGACCCGGCGCGGCGTGGTCAAGGCTGGCGATCACGTGTTGATTACCAAGGGCGACTACCTTAACGCTCAGGGTGGCACTAACTCCCTTCGCGTCGTCTGCGTCGGTGAAACCATTCGCTGAGTGAGGAAGCCTTGATGAATGCGATCAATTCAACGGACCACGACGGGGTGCATCACCGCGATCGTGACACCTGGCCAAGAGACTTCGATTTTCGTGAGCAGTACGCGGAGCAGCAGGAATTGATGAAGTTGCAGGGCGACAGCACGCCAGCGCCGAAACTTCCGAATGGGGAAAACCATGCTTAATAAAAACAGCCTGATTCAACACATCAATGCCCGGGAGATACTGGACTCGCGAGGGAACCCGACAGTCGAAGCCGTGGTGACACTCATGAATGGAGTCAGTGCTACCGCCAGCGTCCCCTCGGGAGCTTCGACCGGTTCACGGGAAGCGCTTGAGTTACGAGACAACGAATCGCGTTACATGGGCAAAGGTGTAATGCGGGCGGTCGAGAACGTGAACAATCCGATTCGTGAATGCCTGATCGGATTGGATGCTTTAAACCAGCGCGAGATCGACGATGCCATGATCGCCCTGGATGGCAGTGAGAGTAAGAGCGTCTTGGGCGCCAATGCGATTCTTGCCGTTTCATTGGCGACGGCAAAAGCTGCCGCCCAGCTCCAGAATATTCCTTTGTACGAGCATCTGGCGGCGCTATACGGCTCGCCGGGCCAGTTCAGCATGCCGGTGCCCATGATGAACATCATCAATGGTGGTGAGCATGCCGATAACAACATCGATATCCAGGAGTTCATGATTCAGCCCATCGGCGCTTCGTCGTTCCGTGAAGGACTGCGCATGGGCGCCGAGGTGTTCCATGCCCTGAAGAAGGTTCTGTCGGAGCGGGGATTGAGCACGGCGGTGGGGGATGAGGGGGGATTTGCACCTTCGCTGGCCTCCAATGAAGAAGCGTTGATTGTTATCAAAGAAGCGGTAAGTCGAGCGGGCTACGAGTTGGGCAAGGACATTACTTTGGCACTCGATTGTGCTGCCTCTGAGTTTTACCAGGACGGTCAATACGTGCTTGCTGGTGAAGATCAGTCGTTCAGTTCGGCTGGCTTCGCCGATTACCTGGCAATGCTGTGCGCCAAGTACCCGATTATTTCCATTGAAGACGGGATGGATGAAAGCGATTGGGACGGCTGGGCAGGTTTGACCCGGAAACTGGGCCACCTGCAGCTGGTGGGGGACGATCTGTTCGTCACCAACACCAAGATCCTGCGCGAGGGCATTCAAAAAGGGATCGGTAATTCCATCCTGATCAAGTTCAACCAGATCGGCACGCTCAGCGAGACGCTGGATGCCATTCGCATGGCTCAGGATGCCGGTTACACCGCAGTGATCTCCCATCGTTCGGGGGAGACCGAAGACACCACGATTGCCGATCTCGCGGTCGCCACTTGCGCCGGGCAAATCAAGACAGGTTCGCTCAGCCGATCCGACCGAGTTGGGAAATATAACCGTCTGTTGCGCATTGAAGAGGTGTTGCAGGAGCGTGCGCCATACAACACTTCCGATCTTTTGCAGAGGAACGCCTGAATCATGCAGACCTCTCCAAACAAGAAACAACTGGTGATCGGCAATTGGAAAATGAATGGCAGTAGCGCTGCCAACGCAGGGTTGTTGCGTAGTTTGCTGCCGGTGATTTCGAGTCTTGAAGGTGTTGAAGTTGCGCTGTGCCCACCGTTTCCCTATCTCAGTACCGTCGCGGATCTGCTCGATGATTCGGACGTTGCGCTGGGCGCCCAGAATCTCAGCACCGAGCTGACAGGGGCTTATACAGGTGAAGTCGGCGGGACCATGCTCCGTGATATCGGTTGTCGCTTCGTGCTGGTCGGGCACTCCGAGCGTCGGGCGCTGTATGGCGAAGATGATGCATGTGTGGCGAAGAAATTTGCCACGGCATTACAAGCCGGGCTCATTCCGGTCCTGTGCGTTGGCGAAACCCTGGTTCAACGTCAAAGCGGTGAAACGCAAGCCATCGTCACTGCACAGTTAAATGCAGTACTGAACGCTGTGGGTTTCAATGATCTGGTCAAGGGCGTGATTGCCTACGAACCGGTCTGGGCCATTGGTACAGGCGAAACGGCAACCCCTGAACAAGCACAAGCGGTGCATCGGCATATCCGACAGTGGTTGGCTAGCCAGCACCGCGCCGCTGCTGCTGATTGCAGGATTTTGTACGGTGGAAGTGTGAAGGCCGACAATGCAGAGCAATTGTTCAGTCAGCCCGATATAGACGGCGGCTTGATCGGCGGTGCATCCCTGGATGCGATGTCCTTTGCTGCCATCTGCAGTGCCGCCCAGGTTAAGCCGACGAGTTGATCCTTGCGCGATTTGAAATCTTTTAAATGTGTAGGCGCGGGGTGTCAGATCGACCCCGTCTCCCGCTCCGCGTCGCTTGCAAGCACAGAGGTACGAAATGACTTTGAACAACCGTCTCGAAGCACTGTTCCCAAGTGCTGACGAAATTCCCGCTCAGTACCGCCCAGGCCCAGCGATCGAACAGCGAGAGTACCTCGTCAACGGTGAGCTGCGATTGTGGGAAGGTCCAGTGGCGGCCGTGCGCAGCCCCGTGTGCCTGAAAAAAGAATCAGGCCATGCGTCCGTCATTCTAGGCAGCACACCGCTGCTGGATGCGCAGACCGCCATGACCGCTTTGGACGCCGCGGTGCAGGCTTATGATCGGGGCCAGGGTGCCTGGCCGACCCTGCGCGTGGTCGAGCGCATTCGCCACGTCGAGGCGTTCCTCAGCCGTATGCGTGAGCAGCGCGAAGCCGTCGTCAAATTGTTGATGTGGGAGATAGGCAAGAACCTCAAGGATTCAGAGAAAGAATTCGATCGCACTTGCGACTACATCGTCGACACCATCAATGCCTTGAAGGAACTGGATCGCCGGTCCAGCCGTTTCGAGCTGGAACAGGACACCTTGGGGCAGATCCGTCGCGTACCGCTGGGTGTGACACTGTGCATGGGGCCATACAACTACCCACTCAACGAAACGTTCACGACGTTGATCCCAGCCTTGATCATGGGCAATACCGTGGTGTTCAAGCCCGCCAAGTTCGGCGTGTTGCTGATCCGGCCTTTACTTGAAGCGTTCCGTGACAGCTTCCCGGCTGGCGTCATTAACATCATCTACGGTAGCGGACGAGAAACCGTCAGCGCGTTGATGGCCAGTGGCAAGATTGACGTCTTTGCATTCATCGGCACCAACAAGGCCGCCAGCGACCTGAAAAAACTGCATCCCAAGCCACATCGCTTGCGGGCTGCACTCGGCCTGGATGCCAAGAATCCTGGCATCGTCCTGCCGGATGTCGATCTGGATAACGCTGTATCGGAAGCGGTTACCGGTTCCCTGTCGTTCAATGGACAACGTTGCACCGCGCTGAAAATTCTCTTTGTGCATGAAAATGTCGTTGACGCTTTTCTGAATAAGTTTCAGGCCAGGCTTGCCCAGTTGAAGCCGGGCATGCCCTGGGAAGCCGGAGTCGCTTTGACGCCATTGCCGGAGCCCGGCAAGACAGACTTCCTCACGGCACTCGTAGCCGACGCTGTCAGCAAAGGCGCCAAAGTGGTCAATGCTGGAGGCGGTGAGGTCTGTGAGACATTCTTTTATCCGGCGTTGCTTTATCCGGTGACCGCCGAGATGCGGGTGTACCACGAAGAGCAATTCGGGCCGGTCGTGCCGGTGGTGGTTTACCGCGACCTGGAAGCAGTTATCGACTACGTCCTCGACTCCGACTTCGGCCAGCAGCTGAGTATTTTCGGCAACGACTCCGCACAAGTGGGTCGCTTGGTGGATGCGTTCGCCAATCAGGTGGGTCGGATCAACATCAATGCGCAATGCCAGCGTGGGCCGGACAGCTTTCCTTTCAACGGCCGAAAAAACTCTGCCGAAGGAACCTTGTCGGTCCATGACGCGTTGCGGGTGTTTTCCATCCGGACGTTGGTGGCTACCAAGTTCCAAGAGAGCAATAAGGCGTTGGTCAGCGACATCATTCGGCGGCGTGAGTCGAGTTTTCTGACCACCGATTACATCTTTTAGGGGGGCATGATGACTACGCGCTCCTTGATTATTCTCGACGGTGTCGGCATTCGTCAGGCGACTGAGTCCAATGCCTTTGCGGCGGCCAGGAAGCCCACATTCGATGCACTGCTCAAGCGCTTTGCGAACAGCCAGATCGAAACCTCAGGCTTGGCGGTTGGACTGCCTGAAGGTCAGATGGGGAACTCCGAAGTCGGACATATGAACCTGGGAGCAGGCCGGGTGGTTTACCAGAGCCTGACCCGGATCGATAAGGCCTTGGCGGATGGAGAATTCGCCCGTAACCCGGTGTTGCTGGAATTGCTCCAGAATGTAAAGAGCCGAGACGGCGCTGTACACGTCATGGGGCTACTTTCTCCTGGCGGTGTTCACAGTCACATCGATCAGATCGTCGCGACATGCAGATGTCTTGCCGAGCAAGGCGTCCAAAAAATCCACGTACATGGTTTTCTAGATGGTCGGGATACACCACCCAGAAGTGCACAAATGTCGCTTGATGCTTTGGAGCATGAGTTCGCTCGCCTCGGTGTAGGGCGGATCGTCTCGTTAGTCGGTCGTTACTATGCAATGGATCGCGATAACCGCTGGTCCCGGATCGAAGCCGCTTATCGCCTGATTGTTTCAGCGGATGCTGGGTATCATGCGGCAACCGTTTTCGAGGCGTTGTCAGCGGCTTACGAGCGCGGGGAATCAGATGAGTTCGTCAAACCGACAACGATCGGACAACCGGCCGGCGTAGGACCTAATGATGCACTGATCTTCATGAATTTCCGCCCCGATCGTGCTCGGGAATTGACCCAGGCATTGATTCAACCGGACTTCGAGGCGTTTGAGCGACCTCTTGTGTTTCCCAAAGATCGCTTGCTGACATTGACGCGTTATTCCGAAGAGCTGGATTGCCCCTGTGCGTTCGGTCCCGAGGCCATCCACAACAGCTTGGGCGAACACCTGGCGATTCTTGGAAAGAGACAACTGCGCATTGCCGAAACCGAGAAATACGCCCACGTCACGTTCTTCTTCAACGGTGGGAGAGAGCAACCTTTCCCAGGTGAGGAACGGATCCTGATTCCGTCACCTGATGTCGCTTCCTATGATCTCCAGCCAGAGATGAGTGCGCCGCTGCTGACGGATCACCTGGTCAGCGCCATCGCCGGCGGCACGTTCGATTTGATCGTCTGCAACTACGCCAATGGCGACATGGTGGGACACACCGGCTCTTTTGATGCCGCGGTGAAGGCCGTTGAGGTACTTGATGACTGCTTACGCCGTGTCGTGGAAGCGACGCTGACTGCGGGCGGCGAATGCCTGATTACCGCCGATCACGGCAATGTCGAGCAGATGCTTGATGTTGAATCGGGTCAGGCACACACAGCTCACACCTTGAATCCCGTTCCCCTGATTCTGGTCAGTGAACAGCTCGGTCGTGCCGGGCTCAAGAACGGCCGGCTGTGTGATATCGCGCCAACCTTGTTGCAGATGCTGAGTTTGCCTATTCCATCAGAGATGGATGGCAAGTCGCTGCTTACCGTCTGATTGGCCCGCAGGCGCCATCAGAGCATCGCCGACCTGATGATTTGATTGGTCACCTATCGTCGAGGCGATGCGGCTTATCACGACTCGCTCACTTTGAGCATGCGGGCATCGCCAAACAGGGTGATGCCCTTTTTTTCTGAGCAAACGAGAGTTTTGACGTTATGGAATGGTTTCTCAATCCGGAGATCTGGATCGCGTTTTTTACCCTGACAGTGCTGGAAATCGTTTTGGGGATCGACAACATCATCATGATTTCGATTCTGGTCAGCCGCATGCCCAAAGCCATGCAGTCAAAGACACGTTTTTTTGGCCTGGCCCTCGCCATGGTTACGCGCATTCTTTTGCTGCTTTCCATCACTTGGATCATGCGCCTGACAGCGGATCTATTTCATATTTTAAATCAGGGAATTTCTGGTCGTGATCTAATTCTTTTCTTCGGTGGTTTGTTTCTGTTGTGGAAGAGCAGCAGCGAGATTTTTCAGGAGCTGGAAGGCGGGGAAGAGGGGGGATCTGAGTTCGGGAAAAAAGGCGCTGGTTTTCTGAGCACCATTATTCAGATAGCTATCATCGATATCGTCTTTTCCCTGGACTCAGTCATCACAGCTGTCGGTATGGTCTCACACGTGCCGGTGATGATCGCGGCCATCGTGGTCGCAGTCATAATCATGATGCTTGCCGCGGGCACGATCAGTGCGTTTATCGATAAGCACCCAAGTTTGAAGATGCTCGCCTTGGCATTTCTGATTGTCGTCGGCACTGTACTGATTGCAGATGCCTTGGGTTTTCATATACCCAAAGGCTACGTCTACTTTGCGATGGGTTTTTCGCTCATGGTGGAGGCGTTGAACATTCGTCTGCGGACCGGCCAGAAAAAAGGCCCGAGCGTTGGGGGCATGGACGAGCAAAAAATTGGAAGTAGAGGGCAGTGAAGGTGTGACTGATTGAACGCTTGGGAATGTGGGGCCATTCTTGATAGAACGCATGGCCCCACATCGGTCAGTCTCCTTAATGCAGTTTACTGATCAGCGCATTGAGGAAGACAGCTTGTTCGTTATAGGGGTTCTCGGCTGTGTACTGTGGGTCATTTGCATCACAGCACTTAGGGTCAGGTTTATCCCATGTCGACCACTGTACGACGACAATATTCTCACGTTGGTTGATCGCGATGAATTGTCCATAAATACCGACAGCTGAGAACGTCCAATCAGAAACACTTGCTGGCTGGCCTTTAACCGGATCTCGACCTTGCACCGGAACAGCGCCGGTCGGCACGGTAGTGTTCTGCAGCGGAGCTCCAATGTCTACGTAGAGGGGCGCGGCTTGGTTTTTGCCGCCGATTAGCGAGTCGTCGTAGGCAGGGCTGAACCACCACATATAGCCATACATGCCATTGTCAGCAAAGTGAGGAAATACTGAAGACGCATTCCAGGTTGTTGCATCACGGACCCAGTTATCGGGAAGCACATGAGAGCCATCTGGCAACACACCGTTATTCAGGATGAACTGACCGAAACGTCCATAATCTCGTAAGGTAGCGTTGAAGCCGCTACCTCCCGAGGCTATGCCGTTTTGCGCCCACCAGTTGCCATCCGCTTCCATGCCGTACGGTTGCCAGATTTTTTTCTGTAAGTATTGTGCCAGGTTCATTTTAGTCGCGCGTTGCACGATCAGGCCGGTTAGAAATGCTTCGCCGGTGTTGTACACGAATACCGCCCCGGGCTTTTTTTCCTGGCCCGTAGCGGGGTCGGTATCCATGTGTAGGGATTTCATAAGCGCGATGACACAGTTCGCCGGCTCAGTTGCTTTCAAACAATGAAGCATTTTGGATAGATCAGCCTGCGGGTCAACTTCGGTTTCGTTCCATTTCACCCCCGTGGACATGCGGATCAAATTGTGAAGAGTCATGTTCTCGTAAACAGACCCCTTTAACTCGGGAATATAGGTGCCGACTGTTTCATCGAGGCTTTTAACGGCGCCGTCCTTGATGGCGGCACCCATCAACGTTGATGTGACGGACTTGGTAACCGATTTGCCGTCCCAAACGCTTGAGCTATTGAGTCCCTCTCTATATTTCTCAAGGGCAATTTTACCGTTCTTTATAACTAATAGAGCGGTGGCTTTGTTGTTTTTCATGAAATCATCGACGGTATTTCCTTTATGTGGAGAACCGTCGGGATTGCTACCGTATTGGTATGTCGTTGAGCTAGCGAGTGCTTGGATCTTACTGTCTGCTTGTGGGAGCGGATAAACGTTGGCGCTTTTCTTGAAGGGCTCCGTACTAAATAGGTCAGAGCTGTGGCTAAAACCAATAACTTTTTCCTGTGTCGACCACGAGAAGAGTTTTTGAGGGTCTGGCATTGTTGTGTTGTTTGTTTTGGTGTCGGCGACGGCAAAGTTGGTGGCAATGATCGAAAGTGCCAGGCACTTCGTCATGAGCGTCTGTTTGATGTGTTTATTCATGTTAACCCTTCATGTTGCGATTGGTGTTAGAGGTGGGGCGTTTTTTTGCTTTCAAAATCAATAGATCCAAGAAAAGTGCGGCTAACGAATCCGCACACTTCAAATTGAATTTGCATTAGAATTTTTTACTGAGGGCAAGCACCACGCCTGATTTACACAAGTCGTCGTAACCGGTGAGGCTGTAACATTGAGCATCTGACAGATTGGTATCGAAATAGCCGACCGTCGTCGTAACTCCAAAAAAGTCGCGTGCCAGAGTGAGTTCCCAGTTGCTGTATTTTGATGTAGCTCTGGTGAAGTCCGAGTTGTAGATCATGTCGTCTTTGAAATCGAGAATTTCATATTTCACCTGAGCGGTGATGGCTTCTGGAAGAAGAGCGTGGAAACCGACGAAGTTGGTCGTGGTTGTTTCTTCGGTGCCGACGGAGTGTCTCATACCCAGGAAGAAACCATACATGTCCAGGGTCGAACGAACATAGCCTCCGTTGAACTGACTTTCTTTAGGGTACGTGTACTTCAGGTAGTAAGTGTCAAGGGATATGGCATCGGTAATTTGCCAATAATAGCCGGTATAATAGTCCAGCTCTTGTCTCGTGGCGAAATGATTGGAGTCGACGTAGTCATGACCGAAATCTACCCCGGAAGTGAAAATGCCTAGGTAAGCGCCGGTTTTGTTATAAAGCAATATGTCCAGTTGTGCGACAGGGTCGCCCATGGATTGTGAAATGCCAGCGAACCGGTAGTCAGTGATCAATACGGGAGTTATTTGAAGTGTGTTGTTTTCGGAGAGCTCTATTGCGTTTGCCGTCAATGTGGCGGAAAGAGCCAAAGTAAAAAGCAACGGACTTGTAATGGTATTCATTGTAAGATCAGCCTTTGTTGTGCTCTATTATAGTTTTAGGCATTTCTGAGTTGAATAGCAGGGCATTTATCTTTATTTTTGTCTCGGCGGGTTGCGCACGCACGTACTCTTAATCTCTCTGCCAGGAGAGAAGGAGCTTCGAGGGTATCCTTGCCCATGGAAAGTATGGCGGGTGTGCTTGCTATCGTATTTCTAAAAAATCAATAATGTAATACCTAGCTAAGAAAAATTCGGTTTCCTGCCAGGAAATAATAAAAACTAATGCTGCAATAGCCACGACGGATTTCAACCCGTTGGTCGGATATTTTTTGCGCTTGAGTTGCGTAGAACACTGAGAAAGCGTTGTGAGTGGTTTGCGGGATGCGGGAAGGGGGACTCAGAGACGGATTTAAGAGGGCGTTATGTCGGCCTTATTAGCTAGTCGGTAGTTTGGTTGGTTGTAATGTCTGCACCGATGACTTTAAGCTTTAATTTCACCAGCTCAATGAATTGATGGATTTTTTTTGTGTCCCTTCGGTGACTAGGGTAAACAGCCAGGATATGCGGTCCAAACGCATCTGGGTCTACCCCGCAGCCGGGTTCGACCAAAACCAAGCGTTCATTGATTAGGTACTTGGAAATGCTCCAAAGTGGGGCGTGCAATATGCCGACTCCCTCTATTGCCGCTTCTATCAAAAGGTCAAAGTTATCACTTAATATTTTTGGTTCGGGCATCTCGAAACGGATAGTTTCGTTTTCTTTGTGCAGGTACCAGAAACGTTGATTCAATGCGGGGTGTCGATACACAAGCCATAGATGTTCATGCAGGTGACCGGGCCTTAATCTATGTGGCCTGGAGGATATGTATTCACGGCTGGCCACCATCACCACATCGTTTCGCCCGATCGGTTTCGATATCAGGCCTGGTAAATCACATTTGCCTTCGTGAAAAATGAGATCGAAGCCACCTTCGAGAATTTTTCGGTCATCATCGCTTAGCGTTATTTGAAGATGTATCAGGGGGTGGTTTTTTGAAAAGCTGGCGCTAACTGAGTTTAAGAAAGCCGCACCAAATGCGAGCGGAGCCGCAATGCGCAACTCCCCGCTTAATTGATTTTGCAATTGATTGATTTGTTCGTCAGCTTGTTCGAGTTTTAGGATGATTTCTCGTGCAGCTTCTACCAGTACTTTGCCTGCCTCGGTCAACTGGATTTTTCGAGTGCTTCTCTCGAATAAACTTGCTCCGACCTCCTTTTCTAGGCCGGATATTATTTTGGTTACGGCGGAAGGGGTTTTGCCTAATATAAGGGCTGCTTGGCTAAAGCTATTTTGGTCGGCAACGCATAGTAATGTAATCAATGCAGTGTGTTTGTCCATTTCAATGCCCTTTTTATTTTATGGGTGCACCTTGAAAAGTGGATGGGTGACAAATATATTGTTCATGAATTAATGGGGCTTAAGTTGGAATCTCTACCTGAATCAATACTCCACCCCCAGTTCGATTGCTAACTGTAATAGCTCCGCCATGAGCGTTGCAGATGGCATGTGCAATCGATAAGCCCAGGCCGCTGCCACCCGAATGTCGAGCACGAGAGCGTTCTGCGCGCCAGAAGCGTTCGAAGACCTTTTCAGCGTCCGCTATATCGATTCCCGGACCTCGATCTGCAAAGGAAAGCACTACTTTATTAGCTGTAGAGTTCACAACTATTTCAATCGATCCGCCTTGTGCGGCATAGCGCAGAAAGTTGTCAATCACGATATTCACAATCTGGCCCATTCGATCCCTGTCCGCGTTCAGTCGAAGGTGAACGGGAATCTGTACGTCAGGCTCGACGTGAGCGGTTTTGAATTGTGCGCTAAACCAACTCAAGCGTTCAGAAACTAGGTTGTGCAAATTAAATTCCGATTTTTCCAGAATCAATTGCCCCGCACGTGCGAGTGAAAGAAGGTGTAGATCATTTACAAGTTTGTTTAATTGTTCGAGTTGGCGCTTGACCATTTGTAACTGGTTGATATCGCTTGGGAAAACCTCATCAATCATGCCTTGCACTCGGCCCATGGCTGCATTCAAGGGCGTGCGTAATTCATGAGCGATCATGGCGCTGGATTCCCGTACTTCCTGTTCGTACCGTTCCAACTGCGTCGTCATGCTGTTGAAATCGCTGATTAGGCCCTGTATTTCGTCGGGAGCGTTAGGTTTTGATGGCAATCGTGTTTTGAAGTCTCCTTGAGCCACCAAACGCGCGACTTGGGCAATAGATGAAAACTGGTTCGACAGGGGCCTTGAAAACAAAAATCCGCAGAGCACAATGATTGGAGTCGCAGCTATCACGAGGCCCGCGAGCAACAGCCAGTCGCTATTGGCAATGCCCGGCAAGAAATTTTCGATAGGATAATACTGGGTGAGGAGTTTCCATAATTTGGCTTCGTTGAGGTGCGGATCGCTCTGTAACCGTTGGAATTCAGCTCGGGCGTCAATCGGAATACTTGCCAGCGTTGTCCATTCTTCTATGGTGAAATGAAGCCACATGCTGAAAGAAACTGCGATCAAAGCGCCGATGGCCAGCATACTCATGCGTACGCCTACCCAGTGCCAAAGAGGTGTTCTTTTGCGTAAGAGATGGAACTTCATGAAGCTCATTTGAACCGGTATCCGACTGAACGAACGGTGACTAAAACGTCCTCAATTTCATGAATTTCCAGTTTGCGCCGCAAGTTGTGTACATGCGTGTCGATGACCCTGGACAACGCTTCGCTTTCCGGCATGCAAACTTCCAGTAACTCTTCACGTGTGAAAGCCTTGGCGGGTGTAGCCAGAAGGGTGGTCAATAGTTTGAATTCGGTAGGTGTGAGATCAAGGTGTATTGCTTCACCACTCTGGTGTTCAATGTGGGCCGTGTAGGCATTGAGGTCTACAAGCAGATGTTTGTAGCGCAAGTTATTTTCATCTGCTCGCACATAACTTGAGCGGCGCAGCACCGCTTGTACTCGAGCCACGACTTCCTTGGGGTTATAAGGTTTTACGACATAGTCGTCCGCTCCGTAGCGCAAAGCGCCGAGTTTTTCCGGTTCGTCGCCCATCGCCGTGACCATGATCACGGCAGTATCGCTGCAGCGCCTCACTGCTGCGAGTACTTCCGTGCCGCTTTTCTTTGGCAGCATGATATCCAGCAGGATCAGGTCGGGTTTCCATTGCCTGTGCAATTCCAAGCCACGTTGCCCATCTTCGGCCAGTGCCACCTCAAAGCCATCCCGAAGTAAGTAAGCCTCGAGAATGCTAGCGCTGTCAGCATCGTCTTCGACGATGAGAATACGTTTTCCTGACACGGTGGCGACCTCTTGATCAAATCTTGATATTTCGTGAACGGTTTATTGAAACTGGCGGCATAGGATCTCGTCCAGACCCGATGTCACGAAGATCCTATGTCGACTTACGTACCACTGTCCAAGCAAATTCAGTCGCACCATCGCTCATTGCTGGGGATGTGCATGGCGATGATTGTTGCTGGCTGCTCGTTGGTCCCGACTTACCAACGCCCGTCACTTCCTGTTCCTCGAAGCCAGGAATCAACTGCTTTGGAGGTGAAGGTGGGCGAGGACATGCCTGAGCTTTCGCGGGACGAGCAGGCGTTGATCACGGAACTGTCGCCCAATGGTGAACTGCGTAGCTTGGTAGGTTTGGCGCTGAGCTATAACCGTGATTTGCGTCTGGCTGGCTTGAGAGTCAAGGAGGCACGGGCTGCGCATGGCGTCTCTCGGGCAGACCGTTTGCCGACGGTCGGTGCAGGGGTAGAGCGTGACCGCCAGCATTTCGATAACGCGGCTGCCGAGGAGCGTTATGGCCAGGACATCACGCTCGCCACGCTGGGCTTTTCAGATTTTGAACCGGACTTTTTCGGTCGGTTGCGCAGCTTATCCGAGGCGGCTCGTCATGATTATCTAGCCACGACTTATGGGCAGCAGGCCACCAGAAGCGCACTGGTGGCGGAGGTTGCGCGAACCTATCTTTCACAACGATTGACCACCGCATTGAAAGCCGATGCGCAGCGTATCGACGACGCCCAGCAAGACACGTTGCACCTGATTGAAGAGCAGCAACGCCTGGGAGCAGTGTCTGTCGATGATGTTGCAGTGCAGCGCGTAGCAGCCGAACGGGCCCATCAGCAGTTGGCCGTTGCGATAGCCAATGATTCCAGTGCTTCTCAGGCGCTTCTGTTACTGACTGGATACGCCGCTGCACTGCCCCCGTTCGATCCAGAGGTTGCGAGCGCCTACCACGACCGCGCCGCGGGACTTGCCGATATGCCGTCGGAGCGTTTGCTGGAACGTTTCGATGTTCGCCAAAGCGAAGAGTCCCTGAAGGCCGCTAACGCAAACATCGGAGCAGCCCGGGCGGCGTTTTTCCCTTCGATCAAACTAAGCACTGGCGCCGGCCTGCAGAGCGACAGCCTGCGCACGCTATTTAGCGAAGGCAATGGGACCTGGCTGTTCAGCCCGCAGCTGAACGTGCCGCTGTTCGATGGTGGGCGTAGTCGGTCCAACCTGAACCTTGCCAAGGTGCGCAAGCAGATGGCCGTGGCCCAATACGAGAAGACCATCCAGGTTGCCTTCCGTGAAATGGCCGACGTGCTAATCCAGCGGCGTCTGGTTCTGGAGCAAATGCGCGGTGAAAACGAACTGCGCAACCTGGCCGAGGATAAAGCCCGCAGAGCCTTGATTGCCTATGCCCATGGTGGTGCGGACCGAACGACGGTCCTGGCCTCCACGATCAGCGTTAACCAAGCCGACATTGCGTGGCGCCAGCTGCGTCACGATCTTTTGATGAATCGCCTGAATCTTTATCGCGCGCTCTGCGGTGCAGACGCCACACCTTCCCAACGCCTATCTGAAAACGGAGTATTCCTATGAATGGTATAACCACCCCCCGCGAGTTTTCCCTCAAGCTCGCACGAACCCTGCTGGCCTCTGC
>Ga0065704_10000481_pt1 | contig 21157 bp, 16 predicted proteins | sample SwiRhicommuniRL2_FD_59091 | JGI IMG/M metagenome (GOLD analysis project Ga0065704, IMG submission 59091) | Switchgrass rhizosphere bacterial communities from Rose Lake, Michigan, USA - RL2 v2 (version 2) | ecosystem: Host-associated > Plants > Roots > Rhizosphere > Soil | place: East Lansing, MI | reverse complement strand
GGATGGCCCTTCGCGGCGGGCCCACGGAGCAATGCCTTCGTTCAGGCATGACGAGCCTGGGCGAGGCACCAAGTGGTGGGGCAGGAGCGTTTTGGTTACTTTCGACTGGGCCGGCTTCCGGGCTTTTCGAAAGTGACTCGCCGTAAGGGCGAAACCATAAGCGGCCGTTGCAAAGAAAACGGATATACACACAGATCCTGATAGCGCTGTGTCAGCCAACATCCCTATCACTGACCCAGCGCTATCGCGAGCAAGCTCGCTCCCACAGGGGATCATCTCCCACCGGGAGGGCTTTATTGGTCTTCGAGCCCACGCTGTTCAATGACGCCGAACACGTCGGTGACATCCTGAACCAGGATCCGAGCAACATTGGTGAGGGTATTGAAGTCGCTGGCGGCCGAATCGCGCAGGGTGGCGCAGGCCATGAGCGTCAGGTAATCGAGGGTCGCATGCAGGCGTTCGCTGGCGCAGGCGTGAAGCTCTGTTAGCGGGGCAGTCTTGTCAATGAACGGCACAGGTTGTGTGGTGGCGATCGGGGTCAAGGGCGTAAAGCGGTTAATCGATTGATGCGTGGTCATAGATGAAATTCCCTATAGAAAAAGAATTGCCACCTTTTTTGCTGCGAAACAAAGTGGGTGGCAGCTACGCGCGGGTTCGCAGACCGAGAATGACCAAACCCGGCAGACCCAAAGGCCTCCCACGCGCAACCGCCATAAAATGAATGTCGGCAATTTTGCCTGAGTTTTCATTTTGCGGTGCAAAGTCATTGTTCTCTGTCGGGCTGCGAAACCCTTGCCCACTGACCAAAGCCAGCAGACAAGCCGAACTATAGAGGAGATTTTCGAAGCCAAAATCGACCTGTAGGACGCCCACAACCCCCTGTGGCGAGGGAGCTTGCTCCCGCTCGGGGGCGTAGCCGCCGTAAAGTCGGCACATGCGGTGGGACTGACGGAAAGAGGGGGCTGCTTCACGCCCAACGGGGATAAATCCCCTCGCCACAAGAGGGGGTTTCCTACGAGATTATCGGAAGTGAAATTTCAGGTGTTGTGATCGATATCCAGCACGCTGAACGTCACTTTCCCGCCTTCACTGGTGTAGCCAGTGTTGTCCTGCACGTACACCCCAGCCTTGAAGTACAACGGCTTGACCCGCCAGGTGGAGCTGATGGTGGTGTACCAACTGCGGCCCGCCGCAGTAATGCCCAGGTCGCCGGTACGATCAAGGTGGATCCGGTAACTGAAGGACTGATTGAGTTTCACGCCGGAGGCGACGGTGATGACCCGGCCTTCGTCGTCATCGGGACGCATGCGCACCTTGGCGACGATGTCCCCGGTGCTGGTGGCATCCTTGTATTGGTATTCCAACTTCACCAAGGGTTTGCTGCTGTCCTTGGCATGAATCTGACCGATCACGATCTTGCCGCTACTGGGTACCTGGCTGACGACCAGCTTTGCACGCAATTGGTTGTCGGCATCGGGGTACAGCCAGTTGCGCAAGGTGCCGTCTTTGTAGGTCTCACGCAATTCGCTGCGCGGGTAGATCGCGTTTTCAGTCTTGGTGCCGGTCACCGGTGACCAGAAATACACCGTGCTGCCTTCGGAGTTGAAATATTTGTCCTGGAACCCATCCACCAGCCGAGGGGTTTCGATGGTTTTCGGCGGACTGCCTTCGGGGATGCTCAGGTTCCAGGTTGCAAGATCGACCATGTTCGGATCCTTTCTGAGAAGAAGAAATGATTTACGCCACAGCCGGAGGCTCTAAGACGCGCTTTTGCTGAGGCCAGAAGGGGGTGCAGGCGAATGTTTGGCACGTTCGTCTGGCGGAGGGTTGGCGTCAACAGTCCGTCAGAGTTGCGTTTGTCGCTTTTGTGCCCGAGACAAACGACCGTTGGTCGACTATTCCGATTTTTTTCGGAACCTTGTGCGATGGCTATTTGACTCTTTCGCCACGCGCGGACAAAAAAACACCCTGAATGGGTGCTTCGAAGGTGGGTCGATAGCAGCGTTCCATGCTGCTAATGCGGGCGGGGGAGCGCTCAAAGGGTGGCGTGTTTGATTTCCAGCAGGCTGAACGTCACTTTGCCGCCTTCGGTGGTGTAGCCGGTGTTGTCCTGAACGTAGACGCCCGCTTTGAAATACAGCGGTTTGACCTTCCAGGTAGGGTCGACAGTGGTTCTCCAGTTGTAGCCTGCCGCACTGATGCCCAGTGCGCCCTTCGGGCTGAGGTGGATCATGTAGGTAAAGCTCTGGTTGAGCTTAACGCCGGTGGCGATGGTGATGACTTGACCGGTTTCGTCGTCGGGGCGGATGCGCACCTTGGCGACGATGTTGCCGGTGGAGCTGTAGGTTTTGTACTGGTACTCCAGTTTCACCATGGGGCTGGTGCTGTCTTTGGTGTGGATCTGACCGATCACGATCTTGCCGGAGCTGGGCACCTGGTTGACGCTGACGGCGGCACGCAGGGTGTTGTCCGCCGCCGGGTACAACCAGTTGCGCAGGGTGCCGTCGCTGTAGGTTTCGCGCAGTTCGCTGCGTGGGTAGATCGCGTTTGCGGTCTTGGTGCCGGTCACCGGCGCCCAGAAGAACAGCGTGCCGGTGTCGGAGTGGAAATATTCATCCTTGAACCCTTGGGTCAGCCGAGGCGTTTCGATGGTGGTGGCGGGGCTGCCTTCGGGAATGCTCAAGTTCCAAGTGTTGAGATCGATCATGGTCGGATCCTGCGTAACGGGCGTAAAAGTGCTGAGTACCAAAGCGGGAGGCTCTACTCCGAGCATTTGGAATGTGTTGATCACGCAGGAAGGGGTCTTTTTGAGTAACCATCCGGCGGATGTTTGACGTCAATTGACCGTCGAATATGTCAATTGCAGCATCTATGCCTGGATGGGTGACCGTTAGTCGGCAGTTTTGAGCTAGATCTGAACTATGGCGCATCGATAGTGTCGCGTTGGGCGGGCAGCATTCCGTTGCTGCCCTGGCGTCACGCAAAGCGCCTAGATGTGATCGATATCCAGCAGGCTGAACGTCACGGTTCCGCCTTCGGTGGGATAACCGGTGTTGTCCTGCACGTACACGCCCGCCTTGAAGTACAGCGGCTTGTCGCTCCAAGTGGAGCTGATGGGGGAGCTCCACTGGTAACCCGCGCCATTGATGGTCAGGACGCCTGCGGGGCTGAGATGGATCAGGTAAGAGAAGGATTGATTCAGTTTGATGCCCGTGGCGATGGTGATGACCTGGCCTGTTTCATCGTCCGGGCGCATGCGTACCTTGGCGACAATGTTGCCGGTGGAGCTGTAGGTTTTATATTGGTATTCCAGCTTCACCATGGGGCTGGTGCTGTCCTTGGCATGGATCTGACCAATCACGACCTTGCCGGTGCTGGGCACCTGGCTGACGGCCAGGGTGGCAGCCAGCTTGTTGTCCGCCGCTGGGTACAGCCAATTGCGCAAGGTGCCGTTGCTATAGGTTTCACGAAGTTCACTGCGCGGATAAATAGCATTAGTGGTCGTGGCGCCGGTTACCGGTGCCCAGAAAAAAACCGTGCCGGAATCGGAGTGGAAATACTGGTCCTGGAACCCTTGCACGAGTTGAGAGGTTTCGATGGTGGCCGGAGGGCTGCCTTCGGGGATGCTCAGGTTCCAGGTTGAGAGATCGATCATGGCGGGGATCCTATGTCACTCGATGAAAAAGCTGCACACCACAAAGCAAGGCTCTAGGCCGGTCTTTTCGGGGCGTACGGGTGAGCGACGGAAGAAACTGGCTGGCAACCCTTCGGCGGATGGCTGACGTCAATTGTCCGTCGAAGTTGTCTGTGCAGCTTTTGTGCCCGAGGAGGGTGACCGTTAGTCGGCTATTTCGGGCTTTGCCTGGATGATGGCGCGTTGACACCTACTGCTTTTCACAATCCCGGTCTAGAGTGAGGGGACAGTATTTGTCCGCTTTGCTACGTAAAAACGGACGTGGCGCCCGATAAGAGAAGCAGCATGGAATGCGCGCAACCACCGCTCGGCGAAGACAGCTCTGTCCTTTTGATTGTTGATGATTACCCTGAAAACCTGCTCAGCATGCGAGCCTTGTTGCAGCGTCAGGATTGGCAAGTCATGACCGCGTCCTCGGGGGTCGAGGCGCTTAACCTGCTGCTTGAACACGACATCGACCTGGTTCTGCTGGATGTGCAGATGCCGGACATGGACGGTTTCGAAGTGGCGCGCCTGATGCGCGGTAGCCAGCGCACGCGGCTCACGCCGATCATTTTCCTGACGGCCAACGAGCAATCCCAGGACGCGGTCATCAAGGGCTACGCCAGTGGCGCCGTGGATTACCTGTTCAAACCCTTCGATCCGCAAATCCTCAAGCCCAAGGTCCAGGCGCTGCTCGAGCACCAGCGCAATCGCCGGGCCTTGCAGCGCCTGAGCCAGGATCTCGAAGCGGCCAGGGCCTTCAATGCCTCGGTGCTGGACAACGCCGCCGAAGGCATCCTGGTGGTGGACGAGAATGGCTGTATCCGCTTCGCCAACCCCTCTACCTGCCGCTTGCTCAATGCCACCGCCGAGCAATTGCAGGGCATGCCGTTCCTGGATTTCCTGCAGAAACCGCATATCCCCGAGTGGCTCGATTCCGATATCCACAACGCCTATCGTCGGGGTGAAACCTGGCGATTGCATGACGCGGTCCTGCGCACGGCGCCCGGCCAGCAGGTGTCGGTGGCCTTGTCCTGTGCGCCGTTGCCGTCGGAGCAGAAGGCGATGGTGGTGACACTCCAGGACATGTCCGTGGTTCGCCACTTGCATCAGCAACTCGAATACCAGGCTGTCACGGACCCGCTGACCGGTTTGCTCAACCGCCGGGGGTTCTACCAGACCGCCGAAAACCTGTTGATGCGCAGCGAGCGCCTGGAAAGCAACTGGGTGTTGCTGTACCTGGACCTCGATGGCTTCAAGCGGGTCAATGACTCGCTGGGGCACGATGCCGGGGACCGGGTATTGCGCTGGGTGTCGGAACAGTTGAAGGCGTGCCTGCGTCCGTTCGATATCCTGGCGCGGCTGGGCGGGGACGAGTTCACCGCGCTGCTGGACCTGGAGTTCCCCGAGCAAGCGGCCAAGATCGCCGAGAAACTCATCGAGCGAGTCGCAATCTGCCAGCAGATCGAAGGCATGGATGTCGCACTGGGGGCCAGCATCGGCATCGCGACGTACCCGGATTGCGGCGCCAATCTCGATGGGTTGCTGCGGGCGTCCGACATCGCCATGTACGAAGCCAAGCGTGCCGGCCGCCAGCAATACCGTTTTTACGATCATGAAATGAACGGTCGAGCCCGTTCACGGCTGATGCTGGAAGAGAGCGTGCGCTCGGCCATCGAGAACCGCGATTTCAATATGGTCTACCAGCCGCAGGTAAGCATCATCGATGGGCGGATCCGCGGGTTCGAGGCGCTGTTGCGCTGGCAGCACCCCAGCGTCGGTGATGTTCCGCCGGGCCTGTTCCTGCCCTTGCTGGAAGAGGCGCGGTTGATCAGCCGGCTGGGCAGCTGGATTTATCATCGCAGCGCCGCCCAGCGCAAAGTCTGGGAACGCTTGTTCGCTGACGACCTGGTGTTGGGGGTGAGCCTGAGTAGCACCCAGTTCGGCATGCCCAACCTGGTGACCGAGTTGCGCCAGGTCTTGGAACGCCATGCCTTGAAGCCCCGGCAACTGGAGGTGGAGGTGACCGAGGATGCGCTGATGCGCAATCCCGATGAAACCCACAAGCAACTGCGACTGCTGCGTCACCTCGGAGTGCGGGTTGCATTGGATGACTTTGGTTCGGGGCCCTGTTCGCTGACGCATCTGCGTGACCTTGAGCTCGATACCCTCAAGCTCGACCGGCACTTGATCGCCCGCGTACCGGGATCGCCCCGGGATGCCGCGTTGGCCGCCTCGGTGATCGACCTGTGTGGACAATTGGGCTTGCGGGTGATCGCCGAAGGGGTGGAAACCCGCGAGCAATATGAGTGGCTGCAGGCCCATGGCTGTGAGTACGTGCAGGGGTTCCTCGTGGCGCGGCCCTTGATGGCCGAAGACACCGATGCCTTCGCCACGCCGTTCGACTGGAGCGCGGTGCAGGCTTGAATTCGCTACACTGGCGGCCTCTTGTGACTGTGTTGCCCCTTGATGACCGCGCTCAAATACCTCCAGGCCTACCCCGCCGCCCTGCAAGCCCAAGTGCAGCAATTGATCGCCCAGGACCGACTGGGCGATTACCTGCAACAGCGCTATCCGGGCCGACATCCGATCCAGAGCGACAAGGCCCTGTACGGTTATGCGCTGGACCTCAAGCAGCAGTACTTGCGTAACGCGCCAGCCATCGACAAGGTGCTGTTCGACAGTCGCCTGGACCTGACCCACCGCGCCCTCGGCCTGCATACCGCGGTGTCGCGGGTGCAGGGCGGCAAGCTCAAGGCCAAGAAGGAAATCCGCATCGCTGCGTTGTTCAAGGACGCGGCGCCCGAGTTCCTGAAGATGATCGTGGTGCACGAGTTGGCGCACTTCAAGGAGTCGGACCACAACAAGGCGTTCTACCAACTCTGCGAGCACATGCTGCCGGGGTATCACCAGTTGGAATTCGACCTGCGGGTGTACCTGACCTGGCGGGACCTGCAACCCCACAAGGAATGACCGAATGGATGTCAGCAAGACCAAGACCAGCTTCTACCGTCGCTTGTACGTGGCTTACCTGATCGACAGCGGTGTCGCCAGCAACGTCCCGGCCCTCACCGAGGCCACCGGCATGCCACGGCGCACTGCCCAGGACACCATCGCCGCGCTGGCTGACCTGGATATCGTTTGTGAGTTCGAGCAAGAGGACGGCGCTCGCAACCATGCCGGGCGGTATCGGATTCGCGATTGGGGGGCGATCGATCGGGGGTGGATCGAGGGGAATTTGCCGCGGATCAAGGCGGTGCTTGAGTATCCCTGAATATTGGCTTTGCCTGGGCTGACGCTGTCGCGAGCAAGCTCGCTCCCACATTTGATCGTTGTTCACTGAAGATCCCTGTGGGAGCGAGCTTGCTCGCGATGGCGCCCTCAGGGCCGATGCATGCCGATGTGCGGAATCCCATCCTCCATATACTCCACACCCACCACTTCAAACCCGTACCGCCCGTAATACCCCTGCAAATGCGCCTGGGCCGACAATGAGATCGACGTACCGGGCCAATATTTCTCGGCCTGCTTGAGCGCCTGTTCCATCAACGTGTGGCCCAGCCCCTGGCCGCGCGCTTGCGGCGCGATGATCACGCGCCCGATCACCACGTCACTGTTTTGCGAGTGCGGGTCGAGCAGGCGCAGGTAGGCCACCAGGTGGTTGTCCTGCCAGGCCATCAAATGGCACGTGTCGCCTTCAAGGTCCAGGCCGTCAACATCCGGGTAGGCGCAGTTCTGCTCGACAACGAACACTTCGGCACGCAATTTGAGGATGGCATACAGCTGTTCCTTGCTCAGGTCACTGTGATGTTTACAGACCCACTCGATATCCATTTTTTTGAATTTCCTGAAGAACCTGATGCCGATATTAAGCGTGCTTGGCCCGGAAGTCTCTTTCTCGGTCGACCGGAAAATCTGTGATAAATACCAAAATGCCATCATTCCTCTGTCGCGGCGTTGTCGTCTTTGTGTAATCTTCGTGACAGCGCTGCGCAGCGGTTCCAATGAGCTAATGTTAGGACCGGGTGTCTGAGGATGCCTGTTGAGTTTCGGCTAAAAACAAACCGGGCTTTGAACCCGTCAAGGACGTTTGGCATGCCGCGATTGCATCGAGCTCTTGCATTGATCGGGTTGTTGTTACTGAGCTACGAGGCCTGCGCGCAAAAGCTGCGTCTGGTCGCCGATGGCTGGCCACCCTTTACCGACTCCACGTTGATCAATGGTGGCCTGGCGACCGATATCGTCAGCACGGCCCTGGCACGGGCCGGCTATGCCTCGGACTTCGAACAGGTGCCCTGGGCCCGGGCGATGCTGGGCATCGGCGAGGGCCGCTATGACGTGCTGGTCAACGCCTGGTACAGCGAGGAGCGCACTCACATCGGCCAGTTCTCGGCCGAGTATCTGCTCAACCGTGTGCGCTTCATCAAGCGCAAGGACGAAGCGATCCAGTTTGACAGCCTGCAACAGCTGCGTGCCTATCCCATCGCCGTGGTTCGCGGCTACGCCTATTCCAAGGACTTCGACGAAGACCCGCAAATGCAAAAAGTCCCGGTGCATAACTTCGCGATGGCGGTGCGCATGCTGGCTGCCGATCGCGTGAAGTTGACCCTGGAAGACGAGTACGTCGCCCGCTATTACCTGGCCCGCGAATCCGCCAAGGTGCGTAACGCCGTGGAATTTTTGCCCAAGGCATTGAGTGAAAACAGCCTGCACATCCTGGTCAGCTTGAAGAACCCGGAGCATGAGCAGATCGTGGCGGGGTTTGACCGGGAGATCGCGGCGATGAAGGCGGATGGGAGTTACGCGCGGTTATTGAAAGCTCACGGGATGTAGGGTGCCCGGGCTGGCCTCATCGCGAGCTTGCTCGCGATGGCGACAGTGTAAACACCACAGCCCTCAAGCCTCGCTGGTGTCCTTGACCAAATGCGCCGCCAAGGTTCGCAACGGACCGAGCTGACGGCAGATCAACCCCAACTGTGTCTGCACCAACCGCTGGCCTTCGTCGATCTCATCGGGCATCTGCTCAAGCTCATTGGCCAGGGCCTCCTCCTCGTCGCTTTGGACCACAATCGGCGTTTTACTCGCCAGGCCCTGGGCGATTTCGTCGATGCTCGTCGCCAGCTTCACCCCCGCGCCATCGATCAGTTGCTCGCGTACCTGCGCCGGCAGTTCGGTGCCCCGGTGGGCGCCCAGGCCCGACAGGTAGCTGAGCAGGGTGTGGGACAACACCAGGAAGCGGAACCCAACATCGGCTTCCTTGCGGAAATGCCCCGGCTCCATCAGCATGTTGGCCAGCGTGGTGGACAACGCGGCATCGGCGTTGTGGGCGTTGCGTCGGGCCAGGCGATAGGCCAGGTCGTCGCTTTTGCCGGCGGCGTACTGCTGCATGATCTGCCGCAGGTAGATGCTGTTGCAGGTCAGCGTGTTGGCCAGCACCTTGTTCAGCCGTCGGCCCTGCCAGTCGGGCAAGAACAGGAAGACCGCAAGCCCGGCAATCAGGCTGCCGAGCAAGGTATCGAACAGCCGCGGCAACAGCAGCCCGTAGCCGTCGCCCACCTGGTTGAAGCAGAACAGCACCATGATGGTGATCGCCGCCGTCGCCAGGGTGTAGCGGGTCGTGCGGTTGGTAAAGAACACCACCCCGGCGGCAATGGCGAAGCTCGATTGCACCAGCGGGTTGGGAAACAGATCGAACAGCGCCCAGGCCACTGTCAGGCCGATGGCGGTGCCGATGATCCGCTGGCCGAGCTTGCGCCGGGTGGCGCCGTAGTTGGGTTGGCAGACGAACAGCGTGGTGAGGATGATCCAATAACCCTGGGACGGGTGGATCAGATGCACCATGGCGTAGCCCACGCTCAGTGCCAGGGGCAAGCGCAGGGCATGCCGGAACAGCAACGAAGTGGGCGTCAGCTGCGTGCGCAAGCGCAGCCAGACATCCTTGAGGTTGCGCGGCGAGCGGTCGAGCAGGCTGCTGTCGGTGGCGTCGGCCAGGGCGTCGGGGTTGCTGGCATCGCTGAGCAGGCGGTCCATGGTGGCAAGGTTCACCGACAGTGCCCGCAACGAACGCAGCAGGCCGCGCCAGGCCGGGTTGCTCTGGATACGCAGGTGTTCCAGGGACGCGTGCAGGTCGTTGAGGGCCTCGGCAAAGGTGGCGTCGTAGACGAACGGCTGGCGCAGTTGGATCGACTCGGCCAGTGCCTGGCAGGCCTTGCCTTGTTGACGCAGCAGGCGCTGGCAGCGGAACAGCACGTCGCTGTGGAAGAAGGCCTCGGCCAGGGCATTGTAGGGATAGTGAGAAGAGCTGGCGCGTTCGTGGATGTCCTGGGCCAGGAAGTACAGTTTCAGGTACCGGCTGACTTTCGAGCCGGGGCGGCCATTGCCCACGCGGTGCAGGATGATTTCCTTGGCACTGTTGAGCGCAGCGACCACCCGGCCGTTTTGCTGGGCCAGTTCCAGGCGGCGGGCTTCGACGTCCAGTTGGCGGATCGGCTCCAGGAGCGACGATTTGAGTTTCAGGTAGCGCCCCAGTTCGCGAAACAGCCGCGCCAGGCTTTGTTGCACCGGTTGGTTGGAAAACAACGCCTGCCACAACACCGACAGCAAGCCGTACCACGCGGCACCGGCGACCAGCAGCAGGGGTTCATGCCAGAAATCGTTGACTGCGCCGCCGCGCTGGTCCACGCCGATCATGGTGTAGACCGAAAGAATCAGCGTGCCCGAGGCGATGGCGCCATAGCGCTCACCCAGGGCGCCAAGCATGGTCAGGCCAAAGGCCGCCAGTGCCAGGGCGATGATGAACAGGATGGGGTAGGGGAACAGCAACTCCACCGACAACGCCGCGACGGTGAAGCACACCAGGGTCACGGCCAGCGCGTTGAGGCGGCCCTGCCAACTGTCGTCCGTCTCGGCCAGGGCGCTGGCGATGATGCCCAGGAACAAGGGAATCAGCAGCACCATTTCGTCCAGGTACCAGCACAGCCCCATGCTGCCGGTCAGGGCGATGAAGACCCGCACGCTATAACTGAACTTATCCAACGCCCAAAGGCGACGCAAAGACTGGCTAAACGAATTCGCTGACATGAAGTGCACGGGCCTGACGGGCAATGACGCTAAATTGAGGCAGTAATGACGCCGACGCAATGGCGGCGATCACATCTGACAGCAAAAAGTGTTCCGGGGTATACCCCGAACCCCTGTGGGAGCGAGCTTGCTCGCGATAGCGGTGTATCAGGCAATTCAATAGTGGCTGACACACCGCTTTCGCGAGCAAGCTCGCTCCCACAGGGTTATTGCCCGCATTCGAGTCGTGTCGGGTCAGACGTATTGCGCCGCCGCATACCCCGACGCCCACGCCCACTGGAAGTTGAACCCGCCCAGGTGCCCGGTGACGTCCAGCACTTCGCCGATGAAATACAGCCCGGGGCTTTTCAGCGATTCCATGGTCTTGGACGAGACTTCCCGAGTGTCGACGCCGCCCAGGGTGACTTCAGCGGTGCGGTAGCCTTCGGTGCCGGCGGGGACGACGTTCCAGCTCGCCAGTTTTTCGGCGATGTCTGCCAGCTCCGCATGGGTGTATTGCTTCATGGGTTTGGACACGAACCAGGTGTCCGCCAACAGGTTGGCCATTTTCTTGGTGAACAACTCGCCCAGCAACGTCTTGAGTTCGCTGTTGGGGCGTTCGGCCTGCTGCTGTTGCAGCCATTGCGGCACGTCGTGGTCGGGCAACAGGTTGATCTGCACCGTGTCCCCCGATTCCCAGAACGAGGAAATCTGCAGGATCGCCGGACCGCTCAGGCCGCGGTGGGTGAACAGGATGTTCTCGCGAAAGCTCTGGTCGTTGCAGCTCACCAGGCAATCCACCGACGTGCCCGAGAGTTCAGTACAGAGGGTCTTGAGCTGATCGGTGATGGTGAACGGCACCAGGCCGGCGCGGGTTGGCAGCAGTTCATGGCCAAACTGTTTTGCCACCTGATAGCCGAAACCGGTCGCCCCCAGGGTCGGGATCGACAGCCCGCCCGTGGCGATCACCAGGGACTGGCAGGCGAGGGCGCCGAGGGTGGTTTGCAGCAGGTAGCCGCTGTCGGTTCTTTCGATCTGCGTGATCGAGGTATCCAGGTGCAGGCTGACGCCGGCCTGGTCGCACTCATCCAACAGCAGGCCGAGGATGTCGCTGGACTTGTTATCGCAGAACAACTGGCCGAGCTTTTTCTCGTGATAGGGCACGCCGTGCTTGGCCACCAGGGCAATGAAATCCCACTGGGTGTAGCGGGCCAGGGCCGACTTGCAGAAGTGCGGGTTCTGCGAGAGGAAATTGCCTGGCTCGGTGTACATGTTGGTGAAATTGCAGCGCCCACCGCCCGACATGAGGATTTTCTTGCCGGCCTTGTTGGCGTGGTCCAGCAACATCACCTGCCGTCCGCGCGCGGCCGCGGTCAGCGCGCACATCAACCCCGCGGCGCCAGCGCCAATGATCACGACTTCGGTAGAGCGCAAAACGGTGTCCTCTCAGCTTTCCCACATAACTGAATGTGGGAGCGAGCTGTGTGGGAGCAAAGCTTGCTCGCGATCCAGGCGCTGCGGTCCTCAAGAGGCCGCGGCGTTTTCATCGCGGGCAAGCCTTGCTCCCACACAGCTCGCTCCCACAGTTTGATCTCTGTTCTTCAGGCGATCGGTTACAGGATCCGCACCCGCAACGAGCGGCCCTTGATCTTGCCATCGTTCAGGCGTTGCAGGGCCTGTTTGGCGATGCCGCGTTCCACTGCCACGTAGGCCTGGAAATCGAAGATCGCGATTTTGCCGACCTGGGTGCCGGGGATGCCGGCCTCGCCAGTCAGGGCGCCGAGGATGTCGCCGGGGCGGACTTTGTCCTTGCGCCCGGCACCGATGCACAGGGTGCTCATGGCCGGCAACAGCGGGCCACCACCTTGAGACTTGAGGTTGTCCAGTTGGTCCCAGCTCAGCGGCGACTTCTGCAGTTGCTCGATGGCCTGGGCGCGGTGGGCTTCGGATGGCGCCACCAGGCTGATGGCGATGCCTTTCTCCCCGGCGCGGCCAGTGCGGCCGACGCGGTGGATGTGGATTTCAGAGTCCCGGGCCAGTTCGACGTTGATCACCATGTCCAGGGCATCGATGTCCAGGCCGCGGGCCGCCACGTCGGTGGCCACCAGCACCGAGGTGCTGCGGTTGGCGAACATCGCCAGAACCTGGTCGCGGTCGCGCTGTTCCAGGTCACCGTGCAGGCCGACGGCCGAGATGCCCTTGGACGTCAGGTGATCGACGGTTTCCTGGACCTGCTGCTTGGTGAAGCAGAACGCCACGCAGGAGGCCGGGCGGAAATGCGCCAGGACCTTGACCACTGCGTCCATGCGTTCCTCGGGAGAGATCTCGTAGAAGCGCTGCTCGATCTGCGCGTCGGAGTGGAACGCCTCGGCCTTCACTTGCTGCGGGTTACGCATGAACTTGGACGACAGTTGCTTGATGCCCACCGGGTAGGTGGCGGAGAACAGCAGCGTCTGGCGGCGTTCCGGGGTCTGCTGGATGATGTCTTCGATGGCGTCGTAGAAACCCATGTCGAGCATGCGGTCGGCTTCGTCGAGGATCAGCGTGTTGAGGCCGTCCAGGACCAGCGAACCCTTGCGCAGGTGCTGCTGGATGCGTCCTGGCGTGCCGACGATGATGTGGGCGCCGTGTTCCAGGGAGGCGATCTGCGGGCCGAAGGACACACCGCCGCACAGGGTCAGGACCTTGATGTTGTCTTCGGCGCGGGCCAGGCGACGGATTTCCTTGGCGACCTGGTCGGCCAGCTCGCGGGTCGGGCACATCACCAGGGCCTGGCAGCCGAAGAAACGCGGGTTGATCGGGTTCAGCAGGCCGATGCCAAAGGCGGCGGTCTTGCCACTGCCGGTCTTGGCCTGGGCGATCAGGTCCATGCCCTTGAGGATCACCGGCAAGCTTTGCGCCTGGATCGGCGTCATCTGGGCATAACCGAGTGATTCGAGGTTAGCCAGCATGGCGGCGGACAGCGGCAAAGTATTAAAAGCGGTGGCAATGGTGGTCACGGGACTGGCCTGCAAAACAAAATGTCGCGCAGTGTAGCAGCCTCGTGCCACTTTCTTCGAAAGTTCTGGACGAGCTGTGAGGGCAGGGCCTGCCCTGGGGGGCTGGCAATTCCAGAAACTGTGGGAGCTCTGGAACTGTGGAACTGTGGAACTGTGGAACTGTGGAACTGTGAAACGGTGAAACTGTGGGAGCAAAGCTTGCTCGCGATGCAGGCGACGCATTTCCCCCAGGAAAACCGAGTCGCCTGTATCGCGGGCAAGCCTTGCTCCCACAAAATCTCCAAGCCACGAAGCGACTTAGTGTTCGATATGCTCATCCGGGCGTTTCACCCGTCGCCCGTCTTCGCGTGACAACTGGGAAAAAATCGTCGCCGCCAGCATCGCCATGATCCCCACCGTGACGAACGTCAGTTGGAACGCCCCCAGTACGGTCTCCACCCCATCGTTACCCACCTGGGCGGTAAAGCCGCCGAGCAGGGCGCCGGCGCAGGCCACGCCGAGGCTCAGGGACAGTTGCGCCACCACCGACAGCAGGCTGTTGCCGCTGCTGGCGCTGGCGTCGTCCAGGTCGATCAGGGTCACGGTGTTCATCGCGGTGAATTGCAGCGAGTTGATCGCCCCCAGCACCGCCAGTTGCGCCAGCAGCAGCCAGTACGGCGTCTGTTCACTGACCAGGCCCATGCTCGCCAGCATCAGGCCCAGGGCCAGGGTGTTGCCGGTCAGGACGATGCGATAGCCCAGGCGTTCGATCAGCGGCCGGGCCACGGACTTGGCGACCATGGCCGCCGCCGCCAGGGGCAGCATGCTCATCCCGGCCTGGGACGGTGAATAGCCCAGGGCGACTTGCAGCAGCAACGGCACCAGGAATGGCAGCGCACCGCTGCCCAGGCGCGCGAACAGGTTGCCAAGAATGCCCACGGCGAAGGTCCGGGTCTTGAACAGTGACGGCGGGAACAGCGCGTTCTCGACGTGCCCGGCCCGCAGCCAATAGGCCGCCAGGCAGGCCATGCCGCCGAACAGCAGCAACATCACGCGCAGGTGCGGCAGGTGCAGTTCACCCAGACCTTCCATGGCGATGGTGATCAGCACCATCGCCGCGCCGAACAGCAGGAACCCCAACCCATCGAACCGCGTGCGCTCGCTGCCCCGCAGGTCGGGGATGAACTTCCACACGGCATAACAGCCGAGCACGCCCACCGGCAGGTTGATGATGAAGATCCAGTGCCAGGTCAGGTACTCGACCATCCAGCCGCCCATGGTCGGCCCGATCAGTGGGCCGAGCAGGCCTGGGATGGTGATGAAGCCCATGATCCGCACCAGTTCCGAGCGCGGATACGCCCGCAGCACCACCAGCCTGCCCACCGGCAGCATCAGCGCTCCACCGAGGCCCTGGATGACCCGGGCGCCGATCAGCATGCTCAACGAACTGGACAAGGCGCACAGCAACGAGCCGAAGCTGAACAGCAGGATTGCCCCGAAGAAAATCTTCTTGGTGCCGAAGCGGTCGGCGATCCAGCCCGAGGCCGGGATCAGCAACGCCACGGTGAGCATGTAGGCAATGATCACGCCCTGCATGCGCAGCGGGTTTTCCGCCAGATCACCGGCCATGGCGGGCAGGGCCGTGTTGAGGATGGTCCCGTCCAGGGACTGCATGAAGAAGGCAATCGCCACCACCCACGGAAGCCAGCGGGCGGTGACGGCGTCGAGCGGTGCACGGTTGGGCATGGGACCTCTTGTTTGTGTTCGGGTGTCTGTTGGCTTCATCGCGGGCAAGCCTTGCTCCCACATGTACGGCGTACATCCTGTGGGAGCAAGGCTTGCCTGCGATGCTTTTTTACAGCGTCAAGGTCAACCGCTTGACCAGCGCCCCCGGCAGCAACATCGAGGCCGTGGCCCGCTGGCTGTAGGTGCTGGCCGAGAGCAGCAGTTCCCGCTCTCGGGTCAAGCCTTCGAGTTGCGAGCCGAGCAGGCTGTAGACGCTGTCGTCGAAGCGCATGGTACTGACCGGCGCTACGATCTGGCCGTTCTCGACCCAGAACGTGGCGAAGCGGGTCATGCCGGTCAGGCGGGCGGCCGGTTGGTCCGAGTAGTTCAGGTACCAGAGGTTGCTGATGTATAGCCCGGTGCCAAGTTGTTCGAGGATGTATTTGTGCTCCAGTTGCCCGCCCTGCATGTCCAGCGCCGTGGGGTATTCGTAGCTGCTGGCGCCGTTGGCGGTGAGGCCGTATTCGGCGGCGCTGCGGGAGTTGACCAACTGCGCATTGGCCGTGCCCTTGGCGATCAGCCCCAGGTCATCGCGGGGATAACCTTCGTCGGAAAACGCCGGGCTCAAGGAACCGCTGACCTGCTCGCTCAGCCACACGTTGGGGCTCAAGCTTGCTTCGTTGGCGTAGAACTTCTGTAACGGGCTCTGCTTGCTGGCAATCGCCCGGGCCGAGAACCCGCCCCAACTGAGCATGCCCATGATCTCTTCCAGGGCGGCCGGTGCCAGGTAGGCGCGGTATTCGCCGGGCGGCAACGTGCGCAGCGGCAGGCCGAGAAATGCCAGCTGCTCGCGGGCCTGCTCGAAGCGCCGGGCAAACCCTTCGCTGCTCCACGCATGCCCGGCATAGCTGGCTTTTACCGCCTGGCCGTTTTCATGGAACAGGCTGAAATCGAAGTTGAAGCTGTTGGCCTGATGCCAGCCGAACGCTCCCGACGAACTGGCGAAACCGCGGCTGATGGGCCCGGCTGCATAGAACCCCACCAGGTCCAGGCCTTCGGCGGCGCGGGTGATTTGCGCCACGACCTGCTCGGTGTCCGGCAGCGGATGGTCCTGCACGTTATGGCTCTGCCAGTGGTTGTGGTTGAGCAACAGGTATGGATCGCGGGGCAGCAGCGGCAAGGTTTCGCGCAGTTGTTGCAGGCCATCGGACAGGCGTTGCAGATCGGTCTCGGTGTCGCCGGACAAGGTGATCTGCAAGTCGGCGTGACGCCCGTCGTCGATCAATTTGAAACTGACATTGGCCTGCTGCACCTGCCCGGCCTGACGCACCTTGGCGTGGTTGAAACGCACGAAGGCCGAGGACTCGGCGGCGTAACCCAAGGTGAACTGTTCCTGCTCATGCAGGGCATCGCGCAGCCAGTCGACCAATACCTTGAATGCCTCGGCCTGATTATTGACGGTGCTCATATCAGGCATCCCCTCCAAACACATCAACGTTGCTGAACACACAGGCCGGCGACGCATGGCCGACACGGATGACCTGGTTCGGTTCGCCCTTGCCACAGTTCGGCGTGCCCAGGACCCGGGAGGTACTGGCATCGCCCACGGCGCGCAGGCTCTTCCAGAATTGTGCGGAAATGCCGCGGTAATTGGGGTTCTTCACCACGCCCTTGAGCTCGCCGTTCTCGATCAACTGGCCCCACTCGCAGCCGAACTGGAATTTGTTGCGGGCGTCGTCGATGGACCAGGAGCGGTTGGTGCGCATCAGCACGCCGCGCTCGGTGCCCTGGATCAGTTGTTCCAGCGTCTGGTCGCCGGGTTCGATGTTCAGGTTCGCCATGCGGTCGATGGGCGGACGATTCCAGCCGCAGGCCCGGCTGTTGGCGACACCGTCCAGGCCAGCCCGGAACTGTGACAGCGCGCCGCCCAGTGGACGCAGCAACAGGCCTTCACGAATCAGGAACTGCTTGCTGGCGGCGCTGCCGTCATCGTCATGGCTGTAGCTCGCCAGCTCCTCGGGAATGTTCGGGTCGAAGGTCACGTTCAACAGGCTGGAGCCGTATTGCAGGTGGCCGAAATCGCTGGCCTTGACGAAGCTGGTGCCGGCGTAATTGCGTTCGTCCCCGAGGATGCGGTCCAGTTCCAGCGGGTGACCGATGGATTCGTGGATCTGCAACATCATCTGGTCGGGCATCAGCAGCAGGTCGCGGGGGCCTTGCGGGGTGTTCGGTGCCAGCAGCAATTGCAGGGCCTGGTCGGCGATTTTCAGCCCGGCGCCGATCAGGCCGCTGCGGCTGATCACATCGAAGCCGCCTTGCTGGCCGAAGTTTTCCCGGCCCAGGGTGCGGGTCTGGCTGTCGTTGCCGTCGAAGGCGGTGACTTCCAGGGCCGGGTAGATGAAGCGTTGGGCCTGGCGCAGTTCAGCGCCGGCACTGTTGAGGTAGATCTGCTCGACCTGGGTCAGGCCGATGCTGGCTTGCCAGTTCACCAGGCGCTCGTCCTGGGGCACTGCGGCTGACTCGTCGCCGAGCAATTGGTAACAATCGCTCAGTGGCGGGAAGGCCTGGTCGAAATTCGGCGAGAAGTAATCGGCGCGGTCGCTGGACACCGCTTGCTCACGCAGGTCCAGCAGGGCATGGGGCTTGAGCCCGCGAGCATGTTTCTCGGCGCGTTCCAGTGCCGCTTGCAGGCCGGCCTGGGACAGGTCGTTGGTAGCGGCATACGCCTCGACCCCGTTGACCCGCACGGTGAGCATCGCCCCTTCATCACGGCCCAGACTGGGCGGTTCGGCGACATTCTTGCGCACCGACAGGTGCTGGCCGGACTCGCGCACGTAACGCAGGGAAAAGAATTCAGCGCCCGTGCGCAAGGCAGCAAAACGCTGCTTGAGCTGGGGGTGGAAGTCGAACATGGAACCTCCTTGTCTGGAGTGGCGGTGCAGCGAGGTGCGGCGCGTTGACGCGGCGGCTCTAGATTAGGCCTGGGCGGGGGAGGGATCAAGGCAGATAGGCATTTGGGGTGTCAGGGTGGACGCTATCGCGAGCAGGCTCGCTCCCACAGTGGAACTTTGGTGGGCACAAAATCTGCGTCCACCACCAATCCCCTGTGGGGGTGAGCTTGCTCGCGATTGCGGTGCAGCGCCTTACTGGGCGGTAGGCCCCACTTCACGCATTGGCCTGCCACGCACCGGCGCATCGCCGGCCACGAAGTACGGTGCGGTGCTGCGTGGCAGAGGCTTGCGGCCGCGGATCTTGTCGGCGATTTTCTCTGCGATCATGATCGTCGGCGCGTTCAGGTTGCCGGTGGTGATGATCGGCATGATCGAGGCATCCACCACGCGCAACCCTTGCATGCCATGCACGCGGCCTTCGCCGTCCACCACCGCCATGTCGTCGGTGCCCATCTTGCACGAGCAGGACGGGTGGAACGCGGTTTCGGCATGTTCGCGAATGAACTGGTCCAACTGCTCGTCCGTCTGCACCTCGATGCCCGGGCTGATCTCGCGGCCACGGAACGGATCGAGCGCCGGCTGCTGCATGATCTCGCGGGTCAGGCGGATGCCATCGCGAAATTCCTGCCAGTCCTGCTCGGTCGCCATGTAGTTGAACAGGATGCTCGGGTGCTGGCGTGGGTCCTTGGACTTGGCCTGGATCCGGCCGCGGCTTGGCGAGCGCATGGAGCCCATGTGCGCCTGGAAACCGTGTTCCTTCACCCCGTTGCTGCCGTTGTAGTTAATCGCCACTGGCAGGAAGTGGTACTGGATGTTCGGCCAATCGAATTCTGGACGGGTGCGGATGAAACCACCGGCCTCGAACTGGTTGCTGGCGCCAATCCCGGTGCCGTTGAACAGCCACTCGGCACCGATGGCCGGCTGGTTGTACCAGAGCAGCGACGGATACAGGGAAACCGGTTGGGTGCAGGCGTATTGCAGGTACAGCTCCAAGTGGTCCTGCAGGTTTTCACCGACGCCTGGCAGATCGTGAACCACCGGGATGTCGAGGCTTTCCAGCAGCTTGGCTGGGCCGACACCGGAACGCTGGAGGATCTGCGGCGAGGCGATGGCGCCGGAGCACAGCAGCACTTCCTTGCGCGCCCGGGCTTCGACGCGCTCTTCGGCGGCGCCCACCAGGTAACGCACGCCGACCGCGCGTTTGCCTTCGAAGATGATCTTGTCGGTCAGGGCGTGAGTGACGATGGTCAGGGTCGAGCGCTTCTTGGCGATGTCCAGGTAACCGCGTGCGGTACTGGCCCGGCGGCCATTGGGCGTGACGGTACGGTCCATCGGGCCGAAACCTTCCTGCTGGTAGCCATTGAGGTCTTCGGTACGCGGGTAACCGGCCTGTACGCCGGCTTCGACCATGGCGTGGAACAGCGGGTTGTTGCCGGCCTTGGGCGTGGTCACGCTGACCGGGCCGTCGCCTCCGTGGTAGTCGTTCGGGCCGATGTCGCGGGTTTCGGCTTTACGGAAATACGGCAGGCAATCGAGGTAGGTCCAGTCTTCCAGGCCCGGCAGCTTGGCCCAGTTGTCATAGTCCAGGGCGTTGCCGCGGATGTAGCACATGCCGTTGATCAGCGAAGAACCGCCCAGGCCCTTGCCGCGACCGCATTCCATGCGGCGGCCATCCATGTGTGGCTCCGGGTCGGTCTCGTAGGCCCAGTTGTAGCGCCGGCCTTGCAGCGGGAACGCCAGGGCGGCGGGCATTTGCGTGCGGAAGTCCAAGCGATAGTCCGGGCCGCCGGCTTCGAGCAGCAGGACGGTGACGCCTTCGTCTTCGGTCAGGCGGGTAGCCAGGGTGTTACCGGCCGAACCGGCACCGATGATGATGTAATCGAATGTTTGGGACATGAAATGCACCCTCTTCTGGAATTGGGTTCAGGGTTGGCGAGTGCTTTGCACTCGATCGCGAGCAAGCTCGCTCCCACAGGAGATTTCATCCCAATGTGGGAGCGAGCTTGCTCGCGATGGCGGCCTGGCCGGCGAAGCAATGCCAGATCAGAACACCGACGTGTAATCGCCCAACTCGACCTGTACCGATTTGATGCGTGTGAAGTTGTTCAGCGAGCTGATGCCGTTCTCCCGGCCCACGCCCGATTGCTTGTAGCCACCGACCGGCATTTCAGCGGCCGACTCACCCCAGGCGTTGATCCAGCAGATACCGGCTTCGAGCTGGTGGATCACACGGTGGGCGCGGTTCAGGTCGCGAGTGACGACGCCAGCGGCCAGGCCGAAGTCGGTGTCGTTGGCGCGGCGGATCACTTCTTCTTCGGTGTCATAGGTGAGGATGCTCATCACCGGGCCGAAGATTTCTTCACGCACAATGGTCATCTCGTCGGTGCAATCGGTGAACACGGTCGGGGCGACGAACGCGCCCTTGGCCAATTCGCCGTCGGTCAGGCGACTGCCGCCGCACAGCAGGCGAGCGCCTTCGGCTTTGCCTTTCTCGATGTAGCCCAGCACGCTTTCCATGTGGGCGAAGCTCACCAGTGGGCCGAAGTTGGTATTTTCGTCCTCAGGATTACCGATGCGGATGCGTGCCACGCGCTCGGCGATCTTGGCTTCGAAGGCGGCCTTGAGGTGGCTCGGCACGAACACGCGGGTGCCGTTGGTGCAGACCTGACCGGAGCTGTAGAAGTTGGCCATCATCGCGGTGTCGGCGGCGCGATCCAGGTCGGCGTCGTCGAAGATGATCAGCGGCGACTTGCCGCCCAGTTCCATGG
>Ga0065704_10000526_pt1 | contig 21219 bp, 17 predicted proteins | sample SwiRhicommuniRL2_FD_59091 | JGI IMG/M metagenome (GOLD analysis project Ga0065704, IMG submission 59091) | Switchgrass rhizosphere bacterial communities from Rose Lake, Michigan, USA - RL2 v2 (version 2) | ecosystem: Host-associated > Plants > Roots > Rhizosphere > Soil | place: East Lansing, MI | reverse complement strand
CGCCCCGACCAGCACCATCAGGCCGGCGCACGTGAGCATCGCAATGCCATGTTCGCCGAGCCGCGCGCTGTATCCCGCGGCAACGATCAGTCCGGCGTACATGGCCAGGCCGCCAATCACCGGGACTTCGCCGACGTGCGTCTTGCGACCGCCCGGCTTGTCGACCCAGCCCAGGGACTTCGCCAGCGGACGCAAGACCAGCATCAGGGAAGCGGCGATCAGGAACGCGCTGAGCGCGGCGGCGGGGAGGTTCGGGAAGTCCATCTCTAAACCGTAGGAAACAGGTACTTACGGCAAACCGCGCGCGCTAGGTCGTACCAGCGCAAGTAAGCGCAATCCTACGGTTTGGCCCGGCGCGGAGCAATGCCAGTTCGCCTCGTTGGGACGGGTATGGATGTGTCTCGACTGCCCAGGATTTGAAGCTCGACGGGCGCGTTTCCGGAGGACAAGTCTCTTGGCAGATCGCAGCAACGGATCCGTGAACAGTATCGATGTGCATCACACCCTGGCGGTGACGACGTGTTCGACGTACCACCGATATGCATCGGCCAATCCGTGCTCCAGACTGATTCTCGAGGACCAGCCGAGCGCCTTCAGGCGAGACACGTCAAGCAGTTTTCGCGGTGCTCCGTCGGGCTTTGTGGCGTCGAACACCAAGCGTCCAGCGAATCCTGTCACCTTGGCAACAGCCTCCGCCAACTCCTTGATCGTGCAGTCGAGGCCGGAACCCACGTTGATATGGCTGCACATGGGCGTCGTGTGCGCTCGATAAGTCTCTGCGCTGAGTTCCATGACGTGCACGGAAGCGGTCGCCATGTCGTCCACGTGCAGAAACTCTCTTCTTGGAGTTCCGGTTCCCCAGATCACGACTTCGGGATCGCCGCGAAGTCTCGCTTCGTAGAAGCGTCTGATCAGCCCTGGAATGACGTGACTGTTTTCCGGGTGGAAGTTGTCGTTCGGCCCGTACAGATTGGTGGGCATGACGCTGCGATAGTCGCGCCCGTACTGCCGGTTGTAGCTCTCGCAAAGCTTGATCCCGGCGATCTTTGCAATTGCATATGGCTCGTTGGTGGGTTCGAGCACGCCCGTCAACAATGCGCTTTCGGGCATCGGCTGCGACGCGTGCTTCGGATAGATGCACGACGACCCGAGGAACAGCAGTTTCTGCACGTCGCTCGAATGCGACGCATGGATGACGTTCGCCTCGATCATCAGGTTCTGATGGATGAAATCGGCGGGATATGTGTTGTTCGCGTGAATGCCGCCGACCTTGGCCGCTGCCAGGTAGACCTCGTCGAAGCGCTCGCGACGGAAGCAGTCTTGCACGGCACGCTGGTCGAGCAGATCCAGTGAGGCCCGGTCGAACGTGACGATTTCAGACGAGCCAAGCTCACGCAGCCGCCGGACGATCGCCGAGCCGACCATGCCACGGAAACCCGCGACGAATACACGCTTCGTTGTTCCGGTCATTCGTATGTCACCAGCACTTCATGGCCGTGGGCACGCAGGAACGCGTTGCGCTTCGCGAGTTCGAGATCCTGGGCAACCATCTCGGCGCACATGTCCTGTGCGCTGATCTCCGGCACCCAGCCCAGTTTCCGCTTCGCCTTGGATGGGTCTCCCAGGAGCGTTTCAACCTCTGCGGGCCGGAAGTATCGAGGGTCGACTCGTACGACGACGTGCCCGGGCTTGACCGCTGGAGCGTCTGCGCCACTCACGGAGTCGACCACGGCTCTCTCCTCCACGCCCTGTCCTTCGAAACGGAGCGTGATGCCAAGCTGTGCAGCCGACCACTCGATGAACTGTCGAACCGAATACTGGACACCGGTGGCGATGACGAAATCTTCGGGCTGGTCCTGCTGCAGCATCATCCACTGCATGCGAACGTAGTCCTTCGCATGCCCCCAGTCGCGAAGTGCATCGAGGTTTCCCAGGTACAGGCAGGTCTCCAGTCCCTGTGCGACGTTCGCGAGACCGCGCGTGATCTTGCGCGTGACGAACGTCTCACCGCGCCGGGGAGATTCGTGATTGAAAAGAATGCCGTTGCAGGCGTACATGCCGTACGCCTCGCGATAGTTCACAGTGATCCAGTACGCGTACAGCTTGGCCACACCGTAAGGGCTGCGCGGATGGAACGGCGTGGTCTCGGTTTGCGGTGTCTCCCGCACCAGACCGTACAGTTCAGACGTCGACGCTTGATAAAAGCGCGTCTTCTTCTCCAACCCGAGGAAGCGGATTCCCTCGAGCAGCCGGAGCGTCCCGATCGCATCCACGTCAGCGGTGTACTCCGGCGCCTCGAAGCTGACCGCGACATGGCTCTGGGCGCCGAGGTTGTAGACCTCGTCCGGCTGCACCTGCTGCAGGATACGGATCAGGTTCGAGGCATCGGTCAGGTCGCCGTAATGCAGCACGAAGTGCTGGTGTGCAACGTGCGGGTCCTGGTAGATGTGGTCGATGCGCTGCGTGTTGAACAGCGATGCACGGCGCTTGATGCCATGCACCTCGTAGCCTTTCGCGAGCAGGAACTCCGCCAGATAGGAGCCATCTTGTCCCGTGACCCCTGTGATCAGTGCTCGCTTGCCTGCCATCGTCCTCACCGCTTGTGTATGGCTGTCGCTACCGCCTGCTCGTAGGCGGCCATCAAACGCACATAGTAAACGTCACGCGAGTATTCGTGCCGCGCGACTTCACGACCTGTGCGTCCGAGTTCGGCGCACTCCTCCGGCCGGCCCCAGAGCCACGAGATCTTTTCCGCCAGCTCCGCCGAGCCACGGGGCGTGAACAAGTGGCCCGTAGCCCCTTCGCGCACCACTTCGGGAAGGCCCCCGATTCTCGAGGCAATGACCGGCTTCGTCCTCAACATGGCCTCGATCAGCACGCTCGGAAACCCCTCGTAGCAGACGCTGGGTACGACGACGATCCGCGCTCGGCAATACAAGTCGTCCAGCGCACTGCCGCTGACGTGGCCGCAGAATCGCACGTTCTTCGGTGCCGATTCCTGGATCTGCCGGGCAGCGGTGAAATCGCCGGCGACGACGAACGGGACCAGCGGCAGACGACGCGCCGCCTCGATCAGCACGTCGACGCCTTTTTCCCGACTGACCCGCCCGACGTACAGGACGAACTCCCCGGGGCCCTGATGGTCGACCCTTTCTGCCACCGGGTCGACCATGTTCGGGATCACGACCATCCGTTCGATCGGCACACCGCCCCGGGCCAGTTGCCGGCGTTGGAACTCGGTTTGCGTGACGTACACCGACACATGACGCGTGAACGCCCCTGAGGCCCGTGCCCACCAGTTTCGCGCCGCGTAGCCGACGCTCTTGGCAAGGTTTTCCTCGCAGTTCTTCAACACGCAGTGGTACTCGCGTCCGCCGATGCACGCTTCGCACTGCTGCCCGTGACTGATGTGCAGGCCGGTCGGGCAGATCAGCCGGTAATTGGCGCAGCGCATGACGACCGGAATGCCGCGCTCTGCCGCGACGCGACAGACGACTGGAGAAATCAGCGGGTAGACGTTCTGAACCTGCACGAGGTCGGGTTCGAATTCGTCCAGCAACCGGGCGAAGTCCGCGATGGCAGGGCCACCGTGGAATCCGCGCACGAAGGCGTTCAGCTTGTCGCCCAGCCCGACGATAGCCGCACTCTCACGCGAGAACGCACGGACTTCGTGCCCTGCGTCGCGCAGCAATGCGACGATGCGCTCAACCATGAGCTCTTCGCCAGAAGGCCTGCCGTAGGCGTTGTGCACCATGCAGACCTTCATGCAGGCTTGCTCCTGGCGAAAGGCCTCAACGGCAGTGCATAGCACAGGCCAATCGATGCAAACACGATGTTGCCGTACCAGGCGTGGTACATGAGCACGTTGCCGCTGACGGCCAGCAAGGCAAACCCGATCAAGCACGAGACCGAGAACCGCAGGAGCCACCCCGCTCGACGATCGGTTTCGCGGGACAATCGTTGCAGCAGATCGACGACGAGCCAGACCAGCGGCGCAATGAACAGGAAGGTGCCCACGACGCCGTAGTCGAAGAGCAAACGGATGTACTCGTTGTGGGGATGCGACCAGCGTCCCTGACCGAACACCATCTGGCCGTAATCGCTCGAGGCCACGCTTCCCTGGCCGAACCAGACGTCATTCATGCCCATGATGAACGCTGGCCACGCCACCAATCGCCCGCCGGTGCGTATGGCCGCTGAATCGACTGCGGCAAGCTCGGTCACGGAACCCACTGCGGACCGGAACATGACTTCCTGGAAAGCTGCGGTCTGAAAGAGCACCACAAAGCCCGCCGCGTAGAAACCCAGCAGCCCAAGACGCAAGCGCCACGAACTACCGGTCGGCGCAATGATGAGCAATGCGGCGAGCACCAGCAGGGCGCTTCGCGACTCGCTGACAAGCAGGATGACGAAGCAGACTGCCAGCACCAGATACCGGGATTGCTGCGTGTGCTCGCGGCGAATCGCTGCCGCCACACCGAGCAACACGAACGTCATGCAGGTTCCTTCGACCAAGTACCAGTAACCGTCTCCAATGGCCAGATTGCCGGACATGACGACTGCTGTCCCATACAGCGCCAGGCTCGCCAGAAAAACCCAACGCAACGTTGCCGGCACCAGATCCGGTGAAGCGCGCCATGCCGTCGAGGTTGCCATGGCAACCATGAGCGGCGTCACCAGGATGAAGAACCGCACCAAAGCCTCGATGCGTGAAAAATCCGTGGCGAAGACGAGGTAGACCAGCCACGGGACCCATATCGCCCAGGGGAAACGCACGCGCCGTCGCAGGACTGCGACGAACATGCAACTCACCGCGAGCGGCACGATCCAGGCTATGGCAGATACACGTAGTCCGCCGAACTCCACGCCACCGGCAGCCGCGAGGACCGCCATCAAGGCGACGAGCTTCAAGATCAGCGCGCCGCTTGGTCGAAGGAGCGACGTCATTGTGCGATCTTCTGCCTGCCCCGCGCTCAACGGCGGCCGACAGGGCGATCGTCGCGGAAGACGCCGCGAGCAACATCGAACAGGAATCGAGGTGCTGACACGACGGTTCGCTGCCATAGCCGCCGCGGCTCGCGCGCGAGGCGGACGGCCCATTCCAAACCGAGCGATTGGGCGAGGGCGCCCGGCCTCTGGACACGCCCCGAATAGAAGTCGAAGACTGCCCCGATCGCACCGACGAACCGCACGTCGACACGCGCGAGGTTGTCATGGATCCACTTCTCCTGCTTGGGCGCGGTGAGACCCACCCAGAGCACGTCGGGGCGGGCCGCATTGACGGCCTCGAGAATCCGGGAATTCTCCGCATCGCCGAACTTCGACATGTACGGCGGCGAGTACGTGCCGGCCAGCCTGAGATTCGGGTAATCGGCCCGGAAGCGCCGCTCGATCAGTGAAAGGTTGTCTTCGCTGGATCCCAAAAAGAACGCGCTGAGACCGCCACGATGGTCGAGTGCCCGATTCACCCCCGTGAAGATGTCCCAGCCAGTGATGCGCGCACGGATTCCCTTCCGCAGTACACGCGAGGCAACGACCATTCCGACGCCGTCAGGCACCAACCAGTCGGCGGAGCGCAGGGACCGGTCGAACTCCACGTCCGAGGCCGCCACTGCATATGAATGTGGATTGAGGCACGCGAGCCACGTCTTGTCTCCCTCCCCCGCAATCCTGTCGACGATGTTCTCGATGCAGGCTTCCCGCCCCTGCGCGAACAACTCGTAGCCGAGCAGCGAGGAGCAATCTGGTTTTGCGTCAGGCAATTTTGACATCACGCTGCCCCGGCCGTCTTTCGAGATGCGACTCTGCGGTAGACCGCATCGATATCGTGTGCCGCACGGTCCCACGAGAAGCAACGAGCTTTCGCGAGTGCGCCGTTCCGCAATTGTTGTCGCAGCTGAGCGTCATTCATCAGTCTCGTCATTGCACCCGCAAATCCCCCGACGACTGACTCGTACGTCTCCGGCAGGACCGCGATCCCGCAACTGTCGTCCACGACATCTCCGTGCCCGCAGTGTCGCAGGCAGATCACGGGGAGACCGGCCGAGATCGCTTCCATGACGGTGGCGGGTGTTCCTTCGAGCAGACTCGTAAAGACCAGCACGTCACACTCACTCATGAGTTCCAGCACGTCGGCCCTCGACTTCCAGCCGTGCCAGCGAAACACACCCTCGAGCCCCCGTTTGCGCGCGTATGCCTGCCAATCAGGGCGCGAGGGTCCATCCCCAGCCACCTCGACGAAAATGGACCTTTCGACCCCAAGAGCGGACAACGCGTCCACGAGGATCGGGAAGCCCTTGCGTGCGATGCACTGACCAACCCATAGCACGCGCAGCGGGCCCTGACGAACCGGAGTCGGCTGAGCGCGGGACGGCACGGCGGCTTCGACGTCCGCGTTCTGTTCGTGAATCACGACGCAACTGGAGTCGTAGACGGCATCGAAGTTGCGCTTGTCGCGGCTGGTCTGCGCCATTACGCAGGACGCACCGCCAAATGCCTTTCGTACCACCGGGGAGAAGCGCAGCTGGCTCCAGTTGATGAAGTTGCGCACCACGTGCTCCGCCTTCTCACGCAACGATGCATTGCGCAGCAGGTGAAGCGGGACCACCGTGGTACCACCGACCGGACCCCACACGAACGGAACGCCCAGGCGATACAGAAAGCCGGGTTCGCGAAAGGAGTTCCCGCGCAGATGGTGGGCGATGTCGAATCGATGCGTACGATGAAGTTCGACCGCCTTCTCTGCCGCCGCAGCCAGCCATTTGCGGTAGTTCCACAGGCTCCGGAACGGCAGGACCGGACGCGTGCCGCTGTATCCCCGTCCGGGCGACGGCACGAAGTGGAAGCTCAGACTGGCGGCGGCGCCGTGATCGGCAAGTTGCGCCTCGATCTCCTTTCGGTACTGACTTTCCTCGGTCACCACAACCACGCGATGCCACTGGGCGAGGCGAGTAACCAGCTTCCATGCCGACCCTGGCGCATGGCCTCGCACCGGACTGCATTCATATGCGACCACGAGCACGCTCAAAGAAGTGCTCGGCACTCGAGCCGCCGCGACATCTGCTGTCGTCATGAGGCGAGCCGAATCCTGAGCTGGAATAATCGAGCCGTGCACTTCATTGCTTGCAGCAGACATAGATCTGATTCTGACCAAGGTGCCTGGCGAGCCCCAGCGACCCCGCGACCCGGTCTGCGGCGTCATGCACGGAGGCGGGGAACAGCATGAGCCGCTCCTCCGCGGGAAGACAGCCCATCGAATGAGTCGAGACAATCCGTAAATTGGCAGCCCGCACTAGCCGCTCGACCTCGCCGAACGACATGACGCGGCGGGACCGCCCGACGAGACCGAGAATCTTGAACGTAATGCTCCCTGAGTGTTTGTGATTGTTGAACACCAGTATGCCGCCGGGCGCGAGCAGGTTCGCCAGTCGCGTAATCGCGATTCGTCGGAGCTCGTCCTGCGCATTGGGGAAGAATCGGAAGGCGGTGATGAGGTCAAAGCTGCCCGGCTCGAACAGGTCGTGTTGAGTGACGTCCCCGAGCAATACTCTCGACTCCGGACATTCCGCCCTGCACACCTCGAGCATGCTCTCGGACACATCCACACCCGTGGAACTCGACACATGCGGGCCCAGGAGCTTGAGCACGCGGCCGGTGCCGCAAGCGAAGTCCAGGTGGCGTACAGGCCGATCACCAAAATGGTGGCCGACGATGTCCTTCAGAACCTCCTGCTCCCTGCTCCAGAGATGCGCGCGCCATTTGTACAGGCGGAAATTCGCCTGGTACTCGCGGCCTTTTCCAGCCTCGGAGTGCGATCTTCGGTAGTCACTCTTGGTATTCGTCATTTCCAACCTCTCGCAGGGCAGCTCATGCTGCACTCTGGCGTATCACCGTCCACGTTGGGCCTCACGGCGAAGCGTGTGCAGCAAGCAAATGCTCTTTCCGAGTGACCGCAACTTGAGCTGTCCCAACTGACGTCGCGCACCCCGTGACACGACTTTCGTCAGCAACGATTCCAGCATGATTCGATTCAACCGGCGACCTCGCGCAGTCTCGTAAGCCTCGACGAATTCGGCTGCGCGGCCGGCCCGCTCCTGTCGCGAGATGCCGCGCCGTGGACTCAAGAGGAGCGCGCGCAGGAAACACGCGATGTCGAATTCAGCGGGTCCAAAAAAACCCTGTCTCTGGAACATCGGCGGCACGTTCCAATCAAAGATCAGCAGGCGACCGGTGCCACTCTGGTAGCAGACGTTGGTCAGGTTGTAGTCGCCATGCACTGCCACCGCCTCCGTGCACTCGACAGCGTGCAGGTGGGACGCGACGTGGTCGTGCGCATGGGCGAGCGCCCGTGCTGCGAGCAACAGCATTTCCATCTCGCGGTCGCTGCCCAGCCATGCGGACAGCGGGGTCGCGTCCGGCAGGAATTCGAGGACGAGCACGCCCCGCTCCTCGTCCGCGTCGAGGACCCGCGGAACGTAATAGAACCCGCTCTCGAGACTCGCAGCGTGCGCGGCTCGCGTCAGCGCGGCTTCGGACCGGAGGTGCAACCGTGACAGCCGTTTCGACACCCGGCCATCGAGGAGCTCGATCCGGCTCCTGTTCGTGCCGATCATCTCAGGAGCTCCGCTTCATGGAGCGAGAGAGAGCCGCCTGATTGAACACGAGAACCACCGCGAAGCCGAGCAGCATTGCCCACGCGGCGCCGGCGACACCGTACTTCGGCACCAGCAAGAGCGCGGCCGACATGCAGCCGGCCGACCCCAGCAAACTCGCAAGGAACTCGATCTTGGGCTTGCGAACGACGCGCAGCATTGACACCTGCACGAGGTTCGCACCTTTCAGTGCGACCTCCATGGCCAGCAGCGAAAGGGCTATGGCATGCCCGCTGTACTCGGCCGAAAAGAACGCCGACACGAGGTAGTCGCCGAAGAAAAGCATCAACGCCCCGTATACCGGAACCAGCAGCAGACTCGCGTAGAAGACGCTGGTACCTGCGCCAGTCGCCCGACTGACCCCCCGCTTTCCGGCAATACTCAGCAGCTTCGGAGTCAGGTAACTGAACAACCCGTTGATCAACGGGTTGGCGATGCCAGCGATCGTTGCCAGGACACCAAAAAGGGCGACTTCCGCCGGCGTCGCCCAAAGCGCCAGCAGCCATGGAATTGCTCGGACGCCAAGCGCATTGACGAGCACGGACAATGTGATCCAGCGGCCATACCGGGCAGCGCGAATACCGTCGGGAAGGACACTGGAAAATCGAATTCGAGACCGATTGACCGCCAACCAGACCAGCGACGGAATTACGGAACCGATGCCGAGCATCGCCAGCGCGGAGCCGACGGTGATGGTTTCGTTGACGTAGGCCACCGCCATCAAGCCCATCGTCAACGTCGCACAAGAGGCGCTGACGGCCAGCGCTTTGGACACTTTCAGTTCGGCCAGCAGGAAGGCCCGAATAAGGCCGCGACCGGTCACCGCCACGACGGCCGCGAAGATGCCGGCCAGCACGACGGGCGAGACGGCGGACATCGACCCGAGCCGATTTCCCAGCGCATGAGCACCCACTACAACCAACCCGACAATGGCGAGCATGAATCCTGTAGACGCAAGCATGCTGCCGCGCAAGGCATCGACCTCATTCTCGGCCATGCCTTGCTGCAGGACGACGTAAGGAACGGTCACCAGGCTGCGATGAAGAGTTTCGACGAAATAGACGAGCGTCATCGCGAGGAAGAAGATCCCATACTCATAAGGCGCAGTGCCCCTGGCCACGGCGACCTGGACCACCAGCGTCATGAGGCTGAGTGCACCCTGCTCCAGCAGCACGACCACCCCATCCCGGGTCGTGGCGCGATCAAGGGTCAACTTTGGCAGCTTAGCCATCAGTTCGGTCGGTCAGGCCGGTCTGGGCAGTTGCCGCGACTTGGGCGTCGCGACCTGAGTCCCGGGCCACGTCTCAGTCGCACCGCCTGAAGGCACCGAGCAGGCTGCCACCCAGGTGCGGAAACCTTTCGAAGAACGCGATGCCAGCCGACCGTGCCAGGCGATTGGTTCGGTACCGCGTTCGCCATCCGTAGCCTGTCGCCCATTCGACGGGTTGAAATCCATACCGCGACGTCAATGCCGACAGTGTCGGAATCGAATACCAGCACGTATGTTCCGGATCGATCGCTTCGACACGACGCAGGGCAACCCGCAGGAACTGAAGCAGGCCCCAGGTGTGAGGCGTCGATATGAGGAGCAGCCCATCTTGTTTGAGCAGTCGTGCACACCCCTCGATCATCAGTCCAGGGTTGGACAAATGCTCGATGATGGAGCCGGCGACAATCACGTCGAACTGCTGCTCCAGACCCGTGGCCTCCAGGTCAGTGACATCGCCTTGGATGTACGAGTTGCGTTCCGACTCCGGCATGATGCGCGCCATCGCCGCGATCGAGTCCGCCTGGAGCTCGACCCCGCACGCGGACCGGGCAACGTCGAGAATCTTCGCGTGCAAAGAAGATTCCCGGCCGCCGGTGACCGTTGAGGCGCCGGCGCAACCCAGGTGTAGCACGGACTTGGTGGCGCAGCGGTGCACCAGCCATTCCTGCTCAAAAACGTAACTGAGCGCAGGAAGCTTCAAGCTGACACCCCCCATCTGCTCCGAAGGCTTGGTCTCACCGGGAAACGGCTCGAGCCGGCCCGCGCATTGACTGCAGCGCGAAGACAACGAACAAAGCGGAAATCGTGCCGGCGAACGCTCCGAGCAGAAGGACCAGGCCGCGACGGGGCTTGGACATGAACTTGGGTACCTCGGGCTCGTCGATCACCTTGAAGGCATACTCCTGATTCCCCCGGGCGACCATGGACTTCTGCAACTCCGTCTCCAGGAGACGCCCCAGCGACTGCTGCAACGTGGGAATCGGCGTGGTCTCCAACTCGGCGCGCAGATACGCAATGTTCGTCTTCGATTCGGTGAGTGCGCGTTCGCGCATCGTCTCGTTGAGCAGGTCGACGTACCACCTGGCCCATTGGGCGGCAACGGCCGGGTCCGTCCATTCGATCGTTACCGTGACGAGCCCCGTCCGCTTGTCCTCGGCTACCTTGCAGACACGTCGCGTAAAGACGAATACCGCATCACGTATGTCGAGCGCACCGTCCGTTGCGTCGTCCATGCGATCGGCAAGCAGCACTGGCGTCAGTCCATGTTTTCGAATGAATGCACCTGCAAATCCCTTGGACCGAAGAATCGCCACGGGTTGCGCTGCATCTGTTTGTCCGACATCCAATCCTGCGATGCTCGCGAGCCCGCCGAACTGCGACGCCAGTGAACCGGCAAGTTTCCGGTCTGAGGGTGCAAGCAGAATCTCTGCGCGATACCAGGGCGTCGCGACGTATGCGTAAAGCACCGCCAAGAGGACGAACCCGAGCACTATCCCGAGGGCAAGTCCTTTGCGAGCCCACACCACTCGCACCAGTTCGAGCAGGTCGATGCGGTCATCCATCCCCTCGTCGGGTCCGACACCGCGAGATCGAAACTCGTCGATGCCGTGATGGATGCCGTCGCCCTGGGGTCTTGACGGCGCATCGGTGCGAGTGCTCAAAGTGCCACCTGTCGAATCAGGACGTCAGAACGAATTCACGGCAGCAACCGCCACCGCGATGTTGTAGAGAATCTGCGTCACGCTCGTCCACATCGTGAGCGGCCGCATCTTCTGCGCATTCAGTGGCACGACGACCGTGTCGCCAGCGTGGATCGCGCGAGCAGTGCTGCGACCGAGCCAACCCGAGCTGTCCGCGGTGACGACTTCGCCGTTCGCACGGATCACGTACGTACGGTCCTTGTCGGCGCGCTGCGTGTAACCACCGCTCCTGCCCACGTAGTCACCCCAGCCCAGTCCGGCCTGGTACAAATGCGACGTTGGCCCCTGGACCTCGCCGAGCACGGTCACTTCCTGTGTCTTCCGTGGCACCGTCAACTCGTCGCCGCCCTTGAGTGACAGATCGTCTTCAGAGCCTGGTGCCGCGCTTAGCACCGACGCGAGATCGATGACCAGTCGGCCGACCGCTTGAGTCGACTCGAGGTCCGCAAGGAGCCCTTTCCCAGCGGCAATCGCCTGCGCGGCATCCTTCTCCGTCGCCTGCGACTGCTGGAGCGACAGGGCTGCGAGCTCACGCTGCAGGCGCTGCGACAGGTCCTGCAGCTGCTTCACCTCCCGCTCCTTCAAGTCCAGTCGTGTAAAGACGCTGCCTTCGACGAATGCCTGGTCCGTCAGACCGCCCGCACGTTCGATGACCGATCGCAGGGTCTCGCCGCGACGAATCGGGTAGACGCCGGGGAATCGCACCTCGCCGTTGAGCGTGATTTCCTCACGGTCGCGCCACTCGGGCATTTCCTTGATCAGCAGGTAGTCGTGCGGCTGCAGCACCACGTTGGCTGACATGTCACCTGCCATCAAGCCGCCCAGGTCGATCGTGACCACCTCGGTCTGACGGTACTCCCCGCTCGCGACCGCATAGCGGGTCAATTCGGCCTTGGAGCCAAATGCCGCAGCATCGAGACCGCCACCAGCACGCAGGAGATCCCGAACCGTCATACCGGGCTCAAGCGGATACTGCCCGGGCACCTTGATGCGACCGCCGACGCCGACGGTTCGCAACTGATCGTCGTGTCCGCTCTGGCGTTGCAGTTCTGCCATGATCGGTGCGACGACAGTTTCGCGGGACTGCGCCAGATCGAAAACGAACACCTGGTCCCGCGGCTGCAGTTGCAGATCCGCGTCGGACCGAGGCGTGGCAAACGCCGCGGCAAGGTCTGCTGACACCACCGACACCCGTCGATCGACACCGGATTCGCGACGGATGAGCACGTAGCTGCGATCAGCGAGCGGCTTCAGTTCATCGAGGTTGCCGACCAGGTCCGTCAATCGCATGCCTGGCCGGAATTGTTCGAACCGGGGACGATGCACGTTGCCCGATAGGCTGACGGCGCCCTCCAGACTCTCGCGGATCGGCAGGATTGTGACGAGGTCGCCCGACTGCAGTTGCCTGCCACGCCCCTGCGCGGTGGTCAGGTCGACGTCGACGATCGTGCGATTGCGACGGTCCTCGATCCGGGTCAGGCGCGCGGTGCGCGGGTCGGCGCGCGGCGTGAGCCCGCCGGTCAGGTACAGCACGTCGGATGCGCGCGCGCCCTCCTTGACCTCGTACAGCGCCGGGCGACGCACTTCGCCGGTGATGCCGACAGTGATGCCCACGGGCGGAATGAAGATGACGTCGCCGGGCAGCAGCCGCACGTCGCCGCGCGTGTTGCCTTCGAGCAGCAGGTCGTAAAGGTCGAGTCGTGTCACGACGGCGCCACTGCGCTTGAGCTGGATGTTGCGCAGGGAACCGGTCGTCTTCACACCACCACTCGCGAACAACGCGTTCGTGATCGTGGACAGGCCGCTGACCGTGTACGAACCCGGTCGCTCGGCCTCGCCGAGCACAAAAATGCGGATCGATCGCAGCGAGCCCATCGCCACGTTGGCGCGCATGCCGATCATCTGTTCGGCGACGCGTTGCTCGAGCAACTGCTTGGCTGCCGGGAACCGCTGACCTGCAACGGCAATCGGGCCCAGGTTCGGAAAATCGACGGTGCCGTCGCGGCCGACGGTCAGCGTGTAACGGCCGCCGCGTTCGCCGACGAGCTGAACCTCGAGTGTATCGCCGGGCCCGAGCACGTACTCCGCCGGCACGGGAATGTCGGTCGCGGGCGCGAATGTCGTCGGTACCGTCGAGAACACGTCGTAGCCGAACGGCTGCAGCTCTGGCATCTCCGGCATCAGCGGCGGCGTGACTGGGAAGTATTCCGCCCCCAACCCAATCGGCAATCCCGTGCCCTGCCGTACCGGCCGCGATCCCGGCGACGCGCCCTGCGCCGCAGGCAGTTGGCCAGCGGGCACTGGTTGCGTTTGCACGCCCTGCGTGGCCGGCTGTGCACCTTGCGTGGCCGACTGCTTCGGTTGCGCGATCTGCGGCTCGCTCAGCGGCGGATCTGTCACGCGACCGTCACCGCCCTGTCCGCCCTGGATCACTTGATCGATGACGGCGCGTTGTTGTTCCGGCGGCAGCGACTTGAGCAACTCGAGTTGCTCCTGCGTCGGCTGCGTGGACGAGGACGACTGCGCGTGCGCCGTCCGCGTCGCGAGCAGCGAACCACAGAACACCAAACACGCCGACAAAAGCGCGGCCCCGGCGGCAGCCGCCGCCCGCGAAGGAAGTAAATTCACCGCAACCCCTCAGTACCAGTCCAAGGTCCACAGGGCGCTCGCGCGCAACCCCTGTGGCAGGGTCGGCTCGCGGCTGCTCGAGTCCGCGTAGCCCAAAACCAGTCGAATCTTACCCCACGGCCCGCTCCGTTCATGGGCCAAGGTCACATCGTCGAGCGTGGCCGGTGCCGGGACCAGCGAATGGTGCGCGATGGCGCCCTCGCGGTTCAGCGCGAAGTGGCGCAGGCCGACTTCCCAGGAGCGACCACCGGGGTCGACCATGACCACACCGAAACCCGTCGTTTCGCCGTCGCCGTCCATTGCATGACCGATCGGCCGGCCGCGGTAACGATAGCCGCTGGTGTAGACCGAGTTTTCGTAGGCGCAACCAAACTGGGGGTTTGCATTGACGAAATCGCACGCGGTGTCTGCGTATTCGACGCGCGCGCGCCAGTTCCAGCCGGCCGTGTCGCCCCAGACCTCGGCGCCGAACAGTCCCAGGTACTTCGAGGGCATCGAGCCCGCCTCGTCCTCGCCGATCGCCTGTGCATACAGCGCAAGCGGCACGCCGCCGCCGGGCCAGGTCCAGCGCACGTCGAAGCCCGCCAACTGGTTGCCGGGCTGCTCTTCCAGCGGCTGGTCGTTGTCGTTGCCGAACAGCAGGTCCGTGAAAGTGTCGAACCCGCAGGGGCGGCCCTCGCCACACCACTGTGCCGTGCGGCTCGCGGCCAGCTGCAGCGACGGCAGCGGGCGGATCTCGGCGCGCATGCCGAACAGCAGCGCGTGCGCGTAGTCGCGGTCGGACTCGAGCTGCCCCATGAACGTGCTGAAGCGCCAGGGGCCGAGCCACTCGAGCACCGGCACGTCGAACGGACGCGCCGACAGGCGATCGATCGCGAGCGCCGGCAGGGGTCGAGCGTTGGTGGAGAGGATCAGGCTGCCGTCCCAACCCGGTCCCCACCAGCGCTCCAGGTACCCGGCGCTGACGACCCAGTTCCCCAGGTTCGCCGCGACGTAGGAACCGTCGAAACGGAAGGTCTTGCCGTCCTCGGCGTCCGCCACGACGCGCGCCTCGAGGCGCCACGCGAAACGATCGCCCATCCAGTCGGCAGCGATCGCAGCTTCGCCCTCTTCACGCGGTGCGGTCGCGAACGTGCGCAGTTGCTCGGGCTCGGTCGCACCGTCGAGTTCGGCTGTCCACCTCACGGTGTCGGTCTGCGTCGAAACTCGCAGTCGCGCACGGACGCGCTCGACGATCGGCGCCAGGCGCGGAGGCACGTTGGCAGGGTTTGCGGCCTCGAGGTCGCGCAACACGTCGTGCCACGGCAGCGGCCAACTCAGGATGGGGGAACTCAGCAGCCCGGCGTCGACGAGGCGCTGCAGGTCGTGACGTAACGCGACGTCGCCGGGGCTGATCCACGGCGCGGCCGTCGCCAAGGGCGATACGAGCGTGACGCCGACCACGATCGCGGCGATGCAACGACGCACGGCGCCGCTCACGCGCCGGAGATCCTGTGCGAATGCTTCACAGACTGGGCCGGTCAACGCAGCGGCGCCGTCCACGACAGCCACATGCGTGGCAACGTGGAGTCGGTGTCGTTCCAGTCGCGATCGCGCTGATCGATGCCGATGCCGCCCTCGATCCAGCCCTTGCCGATCACGCGCCGGTAGGAAAGGTCGAGGCCGATCCACTGCTCGGGGCCCGGCGCGATCGAGTGGCGCGTGTCGGGCACGGCGCCGCCCTGGTTGATCTTCGAGTACCGGCCCACGGCGCTGAAGGTGTTGGCCGCGGCATCGACGCGCACGAATCGCGCCGAGTACATCTCGCCGTCGCCGTCCATCGAGTGTCCGAGCGGCCGGCCGTAATAACGGTAGCCGTCGGGATTGAAGATGGCGTTGTTGTATGCGCAGTCCCAGAGCTTCTCGCCGTTCTCGGTGCCGCCGCAACGCGTCTGGGCCCACTCGAACACCGTGCGCCACGAGGCGCCGCTGGTCGAGGTGTCGCCCCACAGTTCCACGCCGGCCAGGTCGAGGCTGCGGTAAGGGCGCGGGATGTTGTTGTCGATCGATTCGCCGGTGTGCTGGAAATAGGCAGCGTAGTTGCCATCACCGATCGGCGAGGCCCAGCGGATCTCGTAGCTCGCAAGCTGGTTGCCGGGCTCGTCCTCGGGGTCGACGTTCTCGCCGGCATTGTCGTTGCCGCTGAGCACGTTCCAGAAGTCGTCGAGCGTGCAGGAGCGGCCCTCGCCGCACCACTGTGCCGTGCGATCGACGCTGAGTTCCAGCCCTTCGAGCGGGCGCGCGGAAATGCGCATGCCCCACAGCAACGGGTGGTCGTAGTCTTCGCGGTCGCCTTCCATGCGGCCCATGAACGTCGTCAGGCGCCAGGGCCCGATCCAGCTCAACCACTTCGTCTCGAACGGTGTCGACACCGCGCGGTCGAGCGCGATGGCGGGCACGGGTCGCGGGTTGGTCGACAGGATCAGGCTGCCCTCCCAGCCCGAGCCCCACCAACGCTCCTGCGCGCCGAGCGTGACGATCCAGTTGCCGAGCTTCGCCGCCGCGTACGAGCCGTCGAGTCGTACGGCCTCGTCGTCGTCGGGATCGATCGCCGCTGTGACCTCGAGGCGTCCGCCGAAACGGTTGCCGAAGAAGCCGGCCGCGTAAGCCGTAAGCTCGCCTTCCTCGCGCGGCGTGTCCTCGAACGTGCGCAGGGTCGTCGGACGCGCCGCTGCGTCGAGCTCGAAGCCGATGGTCGACGTGCCTTCCGAGGCGATGCGGCGCAGGCGTGCGATGGCGGCCAGTTGCGGGGCGCTCAGCGCGCCCTCACCCGCGCTTTGCGCGACCTCTCCCGTGCCAACACGGGAGAGGTGGGAATCGCCCTCACCCGACCTGCGGTCGACCTCTCCCACGTTGTGGGAGAGGTGGCTCAGCGCATTCGCGAGGTCGGAGGTCGCGATCGGCCAGTACGTGGTCGGAAGGTTGATGACGCCGCCGTCGACCAGCAGCTGAATGTCGTGACGCACCTGCACGTTGCCGGGCGCGATCCAGGGCTCGCCGGCGTGCGCCGCGCCACTGAGCGCAAGTGCCAGGAGGCCGAGGCTTGCCAGTCGCTTCGTGTAGACGAGGGTGTCAGTCATCGGGGGGTGTGCGAGTGTCGTCATCAGTGGGCGCGCCAGCGCTGAACGCGTGCGAGCAGCTCCTGCACGTGTGGCGGGCCTTCGGGCCATGCGCCCGTGCGCACGGGCTCGGTCATCGAGGTCGCGAGCTTCTTGCCGAGTTCCACGCCCCACTGGTCGAACGGGTTGATGTCCCAGACGACCGACTGCACGAAGACCTTGTGCTCGTACCAGGCGATCAGCTTGCCGAGCGTGCGGGGGTCGAGCCGGGAAAAAACGATCAGACTGCTCGGGCGGTTGCCCGCGTGGACCTTGTGCGGCACCAGACGCTCGATTTCGGCCACGGACGTGCCCTTCGACTCGAGATCGCGCCGAACTTCGTCCGCCGTCTGGCCGAACGCGAAGGCTTCCGCCTGCGCAAAGCAATTCGCCAGCGCGAGGTCCTGCTGGCGGGCGAAGCGACTGGAGCCGTTGACCGGCGCGATGAAATCGAGCGCGACGCGGGCGGTGCCCTGGTGCAGCAACTGGAAGAACGAATGCTGCGCATTGTTGCCGGGCTCGCCCCAGACGACGTTGCCCGTCCGGTACTCGACGGGCCGGCCGTCACGCGTGACGCTCTTGCCGTTCGATTCCATCTCGAGCTGCTGCAGGTACGCCGGGAATCGATGCAGGCGCCGGTCGTACGGCAGCACTGCCAGCGAATCGAGCGCAAGGAAATCGTTGTTCCACACGCCGAGCAGGCCCATCAGCACGGGCAGGTTTCGCTCGAGCGGCGCCTGGCGGAAGTGCTCGTCCATCTCGTGGCCGCCGGCCAGCAGCAGCTCGAACTGGTCCATGCCGAGCGCGAGCGCGATCGACAACCCGACCGTCGACCAGAGCGAATATCGGCCGCCGACCCAGTCCCACATGGTGAAACGTGTCTCGGGCGCGACACCGAACGCATCCATCGCGTTGTGGTTCGTCGACACGGCGACGAAATGGTGCGCGATGGCCTTCTCGCCGAGCTCGCCAATCAGCCAGTCGCGCGCGGCGTTGGCGTTGGTCAGCGTTTCCTGGGTCGTGAAGGTCTTGGAGCAGACGACGAACAGCGTCGTCGCCGGGTTGATGTCCTCGAGTGTGTCGGCGAGTTCGACACCGTCGACGTTCGAGACACAGTGCAACCGGATCCCGCGGTTGCGAAACCGCGCGAGCGCCTCGGTCGTCATGACGATGCCGAGGTCGGAGCCGCCGATGCCGATGTTGACGACGTCGGTGAAGCGCGCGCCCGTGAAGCCGAGCACGCGACCCTGGTGCACGCCGGTCACGTACTCGCGCATCTTTGCGAGTTGCGCCTGCACCTCGGGCATGACGTCGACGCCCTCCGCGTACATCGCGCGACCGGAGCGATTGCGCAGCGCCATGTGCATGGCGGCGCGGCCCTCGGTGTGGTTGACTGCCTCGCCCGCGAAAAGCGCGGCGATGCGCCCGCGGAGGTCGCAAGCGTCGGCGAGCTGGACCAGCAGTCGGATCGTTTCGGGCGTGGCTCGCTGGCGCGAGAAGTCGTAAAGCAGGTCCAGCGCTTCGATGGACATCGAGTCGAAGCGTCGCGGCCGATCGGCTGCGAACAGCTCGCTCAAATGATGGGACGAGAGGTCCCTGGCGTGCGCCTCCAAAGGCCGCCACGCCGCTGGGCGGGTCGTGGTGTTCATGGGTTCAGATTAGCAGGCAAGCTGCCCGCGTCCGTAGGCCGCGCGCGCCCCGGCACTTCGCCATCAGATGTGGCTGTGCATCGCCGCCCAGGTGACCAGCGCCGCCGACGAAAGCAAAGCGATCGCCGACGCTATGAGCCTGGCCCGGCTGTTCGATGCCGCATCGACGTCGCGCTCGGAACGGGATTCGACCGCCCCGGGCACACCCTTGTCGTTATTCCATTCAGCCATGCCGCACCCTGCAGTTCCCCGAACTGCGCGAAAGCAATTTAGCCGTAGCGCGCCGGTCAGCAACGCAATTCGGGCGAATTGGGTGCATCTTGGCGCTGATTTGTCATCAGCTGGTCACTTCGTCGGCTTTTTGGGAGGTCGGGCACACTGCCTGACCGCGCCGATTCCGTGGTCCAAATTTACCACATATCCAAAAAACCTACAGGGTGTCGGCGAAATTCCTCATGGCCCTTTGCATGACATTTGGACAGGGATGGGATGAAGGGAGGCTATTTCGGAGCCCTCACCCGCCCTGCGGGCGACCTCTCCCGCGACCGGAAGAGGTGAAGAGCTCTCACCCGCGCTTCGCACGACCTCTCCCGCGCAGCGGGAGAGGTGAAGAGGTCAGCCGAGGTTCACGACCTTGGGGTTCGCCGGCTCGCCGTCCTTGTAGTACGGCAGGTACCAGTCGACGAACGCCTTGATGCCCACCTCAACCGGGGTCGCCGGCGTGTAACCCACGTCGCGCGTCAGGTCGTCGATGTCGGCCCAGGTGTCGGGCACGTCGCCGGCCTGCAGTGGCAGCAGGTTCATCTCGGCCTTGCGTCCGAGGCAGTCCTCGAGCGTGCGGATGTACTGGAGCAATTCCACCGGCCGGTTGTTGCCGATGTTGTAGAGCCGGTACGGCCCCTTGCTCGACGCGGGGTCCGGCGCGTCGCTGTCCCACGCCGCGTTCGGCGTCGCGACACGATCGGAGGCCCGCACGACGCCCTGCGCGATGTCCCCGACGTAAGTGAAGTCACGGCGGTGATGGCCGTGGTTGAACACGTCGATCGGCTTGCCCGCGAGGATGTTGCGCGTGAACAGGAAGAGCGCCATGTCCGGCCGGCCCCAGGGCCCGTACACGGTGAAGAAGCGCAACCCGGTGACCGGCAACTGGTACAGGTGCGCGTAGGTGTGCGCCATCAGCTCGTTCGCCTTCTTGGTCGCGGCGTAGAACGAAAGTGGATGGTCGACGTTCTGGTGCACCGAGAACGGCATCTTGGTGTTGGCGCCGTAGACCGAGCTCGTCGAGGCATAGACGAGGTGCTCGACGCCGTTGTGGCGACAGCCCTCGAGCACGTTGGCCGTGCCGACGACATTGCTGTCGACGTACGCGAGCGGATTCTGGATCGAATAACGGACGCCGGCCTGCGCGCCCAGGTGGATCACGCGCTGAAATTTCTCGCGCGCGAACAACTCCGTCATCCCGGGCCGATCGGCCAGGTCCAGCTTGACGAAGCGGAAGCCCGGCATCGCCTGCAGCTGCTCGAGCCGCGCGAGCTTCAACCGGACGTCGTAGTAATCGTTGAGGTTGTCGAGGCCCACGACCTCGTCGCCACGCTCGAGCAACAGCCGCGAAGTGTGATAGCCGATGAAGCCGGCGGCGCCGGTGACGAGATATTTCATGCGGTAAGTCTCGGTCGGGCGGTGCCCAGTGTCCAGAGCGAGTCGCAGGGCCCTCACCCGGCCTGTGGCCGACCTCTCCCGCGAACGGGAGAGGTGAAGACGAAGGAGCCCTCACCCGGCCTGTGGCCGACCTCTCCCGCGAACGGGAGAGGTGAAGACCTAGAGCCTCCCGTCGACCTCGCCGGGCTTGAACACGTACTTGATGTCGTAGAGCACGTGATTCTTCTTGGCGAGCGCACGGACCTTGTCGATGCCCATCTGCCTGAATTCGGCATGCGCCACGCCGAGCACAACGGCGTCGTAGGTTCCCGGTTTCGTCTTCTTGAGCTTGACCGGTCGCAATCCGTACTCGTGCATGGCCTCGTCCGGGTCGGCCCACGGATCGCAGACGTCGACCTTGGCGCCGAACTTCTCAAGCTCGCGTACGACGTCGACGATCTTGGTGTTGCGTACGTCGGGGCAGTTTTCCTTGAACGTGAGCCCCATGACGAGGATGCGCGAGTCGCGCACCTGGATGCGCCGGCG
>Ga0065704_10070540_pt1 | contig 21281 bp, 16 predicted proteins | sample SwiRhicommuniRL2_FD_59091 | JGI IMG/M metagenome (GOLD analysis project Ga0065704, IMG submission 59091) | Switchgrass rhizosphere bacterial communities from Rose Lake, Michigan, USA - RL2 v2 (version 2) | ecosystem: Host-associated > Plants > Roots > Rhizosphere > Soil | place: East Lansing, MI | reverse complement strand
TGCTCTTTTCTTCCAAATGATTCGTTCTTCCATCGCTTTTTTGCCATCATAATCAGTTTTAAATGCTATTTGATAGTTTAAATATCCCATTTGAGGAAGGTTGTCTGCACCATAAAAAGCTGTCTCTCCATTTTCCTTAATCCAAAAAACCTGATGATAAGGAGTATGTCCGCCAGTAACTTCGAAATCAATTTCTGAAGTAATACATCCTTTATCAGAATCCATCCAGACAATATTGGCATTCTCAACAATGAACTTCAAAACATCCAAATCAAAAGAAGGGCTGCCATCTTTTGACAGCGCAAAATCATATTCACGCTTTTGTATGTAGACTTCGGCATTTGGAAAATTAAACGTCCAATCATTTTTCTCACTATTCACAAGTCCGTTAATGTGGTCTTTGTGCAAATGAGAAAGCATAGCTAGCTTGACATCTTCTGGTTTAAAACCTGCTTTTATAATGTTATTATGAATTTTTGGAATTCCGTTTTCCATCCAGCCTAATCCTGCATCTAGCAATACTAGATTACCAGCTGTTTCAATAAGGAAAGGCTGTACAGCCATTTTTAAATTTTTATCGTTTTCAGTATCTTTCAGATAGGTGAAATTTTTATTCCTATCGACACTGAAATCACCGTCTTTTAAAGGATATATTTTCATTTGTTATTGTTTAATTTCATTTATTCTATTGATTGATAAAACGTAGGATAACAAAACTAAACATCCCAAAAACAAAATAACGAAAATCTTCTTTTTTTTGAATTAATTACTATTTACCGTATAGATATCGGCGAAATTTCAGGATATAATACCCAATTCTTGATGCCACTTGTATAATCCCCCAGGGTCGAAGACATTTCCTTTTAAAAAACGTTGCAAAAATTCTGTAAGTGACGAAGTCATGCAAATTACGGGATCCGATGCATTAAATATTTCATAGCAACTATCTCCTAAATGCCTTAATCCCCACATGTCTGAATAAATCATATATTCTGAAAAATAAAACCAATTAACTCCATAATGGTCTGGGTATTCCATTATTCCAGAGAGCGGTATAATATTGAAAATATCTTCATTGCAGCCAAATCCATTACATAAAAGATAAAATCTTCTAAACTCATCAGGCAAAGGGAACCCAATCTTTTGTTCAAACGCATCGATATCCGACAGCATAGCTCCAGGATAGATGTCAATTCCATCCTTCTCGTGCTTCTGTACTATAGCCGTAATTAATTGTCTCATTCCTGTATTACTTATCACTGAACATTTCTTTCATCTATACACGATTGTTTCTTTCCTAATTTTGCTTAGGAGCTTTTCAACCTTTAAACCTAGTATATCCTTTTGGTCGATCAATTTCATGCTATGGCTTGTATTTTGAATTTACAAATTTGAACTGAAGAACACAAGATTCTATCAATTAAAGACACTGCTTTGATTCTTATATCCCGAATTGATGGCTGTAAAGTTTCAAATTAATTATTAGCTTAGTATCATATGATTTTCTTTCTCGACATAGATGGTGTCATGGTGCATGCTAATCCACATAGGAGGGTAGCGCAGGCAACTGATGGCTTTTATGTATTTAGCAGCGCTGCTGTAGAAATATTTAATACTGTGTTCATTGCAAAAGAAGATCAGGTAATCCTCTCTACCTCGCATCGATTTAGATATAGTTTAGAAGAATGGAAAAAGCTTTTTGCCGCTAGGGGAATTCGAATAGATTCACTTACGCTGTTGGAAGATGTTGTACCGAAAGTCAACCATCGTTATTCACGCAAGGATGAAATATTAGGTCAGATTGTGCGTCAGAATATCCAGCCAGAGCAAATGATCATTATAGATGATGACAAATCATTAAATGATTTGCCGCAAGTACTAAAGTCAAGGCTAGTATTGACAACTTCATATATCGGATTGAATGAAATGGATTTGACCAATTTGAAAAATATACTCAACAGCTAGTTTCAGGCAATAATTTCATTATATCGTCAATCAGATAAAAACTGGGAAACTGGATAATCTTTCAATTTGACGAAATCAAATCTGTAGTAACAATTCCAATAGCTTACTATTCTACTTCGAATTGTCCTTTCGTATGATATGTTTTCAGTAAAGAAGTCATTTATCCAAAGTTTTTGCCGTGGGGTGGAAAAAATACTTTAAAATCAAGGATCCATTAGCGTTAGACTATCTACCTAAGTTCTTGGGAAAAGGAGAGGCTTGATCCAATAGTAAAAGCCTAGATTATTGGTCTAGGCTTTTAGATTAAAATTAATCTTCAAGTCTTGGGTCTCTATCATTTACGAATTTTATCGTTTTCGTAATATAATTACTAGACAGTCCACAGCTACTAATAGCTTGTGCAGATATGGTAATATTTTCTGACCATCCCTGTGGAACACTACCTGTCGTACTTAACTTAATAGAAGTCGGTGAAAGTTTAGTCCAGGTGACATTTGGATTATAAGATACCGACCAATTATAATCAGTGTTTCCATTTAAAGCTAATGTATAGGTTCGCGATTCGCCTAATGGAAGAGAGGCATCACCACTTATTGCCCCTTTAGCAATTGTACCAATTTCAATCTCTTTATCGAATGTTTTACCATTATAAGTTGATCTCAGTTTCACAAATCCACTTGCAGTGCCAATTCTTTTAATTTTCCATTGACTATTACTAAGTTGTGTTAATGCGGCAATACCATCTGCATTTTCCAATGTTACAGTTCCTGGGTTGACTATGGAATAATTTGCTTCATCACAAATAGCATTTGGACCATTGATAGATGTTTCAGGATCAGCCAGTGTAATTTTATATTTCTTATCGTGTATAAACCATTCTCTATTAAATGTTACTTGAGGTGCCCATCCAGCTGTTTCTTGATTTGGTATTCCTACAGCAGGATTGAAGTAATATTTATAGCGAACAATAACTTGACTATTTTTATACTTAGAATAACCGAGTGTCGAGTGAAGGGGAAGTGATAGAGTGAAATCTTTATATGTTGAATTGTTATAAACAACACCACCGATAGTGAAATCAGATCTATTAAAACTAGGTCCATCAACTGAAGCTAATATCTCTCCAGATGAACTTACCACTACAACACTAGTTTTAATATCACTAAAGTATGGTTTGTACATGCCGCTAACAGTTATTCCAAACGATCCTTTAATATAACTAGGAGGGATAACTACCGTATTATTGACGACAGCGGGACTTATGATGTTAAAATTATTCGGATACAGTGCGTTCCCTGAATCATCACTCTGTGCTTTTGCAAAAAATGCAAAACAGATTAAAAGTAATATAGTTAGTGCTTTTTTCATTTTACAAGATTTTTCTTAAGTTCTTTCAAATCTTCAATAAATGGCTCAATTTTATGGATATGTTCGATATTCTTATATCTAAATCCTAAACTATCTTTAACAAACGTCAGATCTTCTTTTGGGAGGCCTACCAACATGCTAAATAATTTTTTGGTTTCTTCAATATTGAACTGCTCATTTTTAAGCTCGAAAGTGTCTTGGTTAGGCTCGGCGGCCTGCTCTTTCTTACACGCGCCAAAGCCTAGCCCTAGCAGTGCAATAAATAATAAATATCTTTTCATTTGGTAATATAATTAGTCAATAAGATAAGCATTAATTTGTGTATTTTCTTAACAATAGGAAAATTACACAAAAGTGTAGGTTGGTTAAAGGGAACTTTCTTCGTCTTTAAGTGACTTAGCTTTCCAAAGCAAATGTAACTCCAATGTTACAGTGAATTTAAACACATTAATTTTGAAAACAGTCCAATGCCTTTTCCAAAAGATTCTTATAATCAAAATATTAAGTATATTTTGATTTAATTACTCCATTAGGAAGCATTTTTTTATCGAATTGATGTATTTATTCATAGCGGAACTTAAAGTATATCTTTATATTTAGGCCTGATATAACAAGGGGGATATGATATCGGTAACTGAATTCTTTCAGAATTATAATCCAGTGAAGCGCTTTTTTTTTCACTTGTGCTTTTGGTTTGTTGTTTTAGGTATGCAGTTTATCAGTTACCAACGGATTGATCCTGTTAATTCCTGGCTGCTTTTTTTAAAAGATGTCTTTTCGCTTTTATCTATATTCTATGTCACCGCTTATATTATCATACCCCGTTGGTTTATCCGAGGAAAGTTTTTGCTATGCCTGTTATGGCTGGTCATTATTTATGCATGGTGGTCTGTACTTACCTATTACAGTGCAGTATTAACGCTACACTTTCTGTCCCCAGCTGAGCGGTTGAAGGATTATTTACAATTTATGATTGATAAAGGAATCCTTGGGGCATTCCGTATTTCTTCCATCACCGATTATCTGTTAGATTTTATTTTTCTGGTTGCTTTTCCTTTGACTGTTAAGATTGTGCAGTCCTTTATGAGCATCAGAAATATAAAAGTCAACCTAGAACTTAAGAATGCTGAACTTGAACTCAATAATGTACAGCTCGAGCTGGCCTTCCTCAAACATCAGATCAATCCCCATTTTCTGCTAAATACACTCTATAGTATCTATGTCCTGGTATCAGACAAGGATGATCGGGGAGAGCAGAGTATGATGCGCCTCAGTGGTATGATGGTCTATCTGCTCCACGAAAGCAACCAACCCGAGATCGAATTAAACCGAGAATTTCAGTTGATCCGAGATTATGTCGAGTTGGAAAGAATCCGGTATAATGAATCACTCCAGATCAATGTTAACCTTGAAACGGATGATGCGCATTGTACAATTGTGCCGTTGATTTTTTTTCCATTCGTGGAGAATGCCTTCAAACACGGCCCACGGACCAGTGTCTCCAATGCCTGGGTGAAAATAAACATATCCGTTAAAAATCATATTTTGTATATGCATGTATCGAATGCATATCGGGAGTTACCTAAACCTCAAAATTATGTTGGTGGACTTGGTATACAAAATGTTCGGAAGCGACTCGAGCTTTATTACCCGAATCGCTATACCTTTAAAACCTCTTCGGAGGCCGGAATATACAGTACCGAACTTCGGGTGGAGTTGTTAGAAAAGGAAAACAAAGATCAGTGACATAAAGAATTTAACCGTTATGTATAGCATAAAAACTATTCTTATAGAGGATGAACCAATTGCTAGAATGCGCCTCGAAAAACTAGTCAAAAAGATTGGTATCATTAAAATTGTGGGCGTTTATGAAAATCCAACACAGGCAATTGAACTATTGAAGCAGCATAAGATCGACCTTATCCTATCTGATATCGATATGCCTGAGATGGACGGAGTGGCATTCCTTAAAGGTCTCTCTCATCCGCCTTTTGTGATCTTTATAACCGCCCATTACGAGTATGCTGTTGATGGATTTGAACTCGATGTCATTGATTATATCCTAAAGCCCTTACTCACTGAGGAGCGCTTAATGAAGGCTATCGAAAAAGTTCAGAAAGCCATGATGTTTTCACGGGGAGGCCAGGGAGAGCGCAAGGCTATTAAGGTGAAAGATCGAAACAAGACCATATTTATTGATGCCAATGATATCTATTACCTAAAAGCCTGGGGCGACTACATCCAGATCTATTCAGCCGAAGGAATGCAAACGCTGCTTTGTACCATGAAAGAGATGGAGACGACATTACCCTGGGATATGTTTGCCCGTATGCACCGTTCTTACATTGTTAATCTGAAACATATCAAAGGAGTAGAGGCGAGTAAAGTTATTCTCAAAGACGGTACCGAAATAGCCATTGGATTGCAATATCGTAGCCAGTTATTTACCAGAATGGGTCTTAGTTAAGCATAAATGCCTTTAGACTGATGCGCTCCATATCTACCGATCTGCATCCGATAGAAGTTCGTCATAAAGTGGTAAATCGCGAGCTCATACATACGCTGATCGCTTAGAAACAATCTGTTCACAAACATGTGAATATAACTCGATAACAAAGGTTGAACAGCTTGTACAGGCCCCAACTTAGGTTCATTCGACTTTATCAACCTGAATATTTCACTTTGGACGCGATTCAAATTTGTCTGATCAGTGAGCGGGTTACTGTGCAAAGTCAGCGTGTCAAACCAATGTTTTCGCACCTTAAATTTTTTATTCAGCTGTACCCAGATCTGTTTCTCGTTACCAAATTCATTGAAATATAAGCCGTACATATTTTCGCAGAAATCCCGCTTTTCTGCCCATGTAAATCCCGCATTTTCAAGGATACAATCGATATATTCAAAGGCCAGTTTCCATCGTTCATTGATCGCTGAGGATGCCTGTATTTTTTGTATGATTAGTTCACTTTCGAGATAGAATAATTCTTCGCTTTTTTCCATGCACAGTGGAGTATACCGCTCGATCTCACGTATATAGGTATCATAGGAGAGTGCCGCTATCTGTTCGTTTTCTAAGAGATCGCCCAGCTTAGCGTTCAAACAAGAAATCACTTGTTGATAAGCCTGATTGTCAAACAGCTCCACACGGAATCTGATGTGTGGGCTGGGATCATCGTAACGTATAAAAAACCATTTTTTCACAATCTTTTCCTGTTTGAGCGTTGCAATTATTGCAGGTATATAATCCCTTAAAAGGCTGTCGGCCATGCTGTGACCACAAAAGATTTTTGCGTACAGCCAGCTACTCCCCAAAGGAAAATTTCGTCTGAGTGCACTCGCTGCCGGAGGAGTACGATCTTGTTGTATTATCGCAGTTGAATGGAAGGGGATGATCAGTTCATTTGCATAAGACAGCCCAGCGAGATCTTTGACCGGCGACTGATAATGGTCAAGCAAGTTTTCGGTCAAGACAATGCTGTTCTTGGCCAGCTCTTCGAATAGTATCTCGATGCAGAGGCTATTATCCAGATTAAGCAGTAATTCATTGTCGCCATTGGTCAGGACAACATGGACAGGCAAGCTATGCTTTTGTCTAATTTCAGTAAGGAGCAATCTCTTTTCCAAGGCTGTTTTGTGCTGCGTCAAGATCTTGGGAATCCGCCATTGCGCACGGCTGAGTATAATATTTTTATAGCTCACCCGCGGTAGTCGCGGTTGATCTTTCAATATACCCCAGTTCCAGGCAATATCCAGACGATGCTGCTGAAATTGAAAATCCGACAAAAACTTGTACAAATTCATGCCATCGGAAAAATCATGGGCCGAGGTCAACCGCGGCTCAATAATCTGTTTCAAAGTTTTAGACCACAGGTACAATTTTCCAGCTTTTGCAAATAGGTACAGATCATTGAGGGCAACCTGCTTTTGGACCGGGCTCGATCCTGCAGTTAAGCGGATTGTTAGTCTACGGATATCAGGTCGCTGTAGGATATTGCCAAGGCGAGCATCCGGTAAATAAGCGATTTCCGCCAATTGTGTCGTCCCATAGCGTTCCTGTTCCTTAGCGGCAGATTGATGCAATGCCGCGGATAGCTTAGCATCCATATAAGCAAATCGGGCGAGCAGATTGCCCGATGAGGAACCACCCAGGTTTCCCAGATGAAAGAACATTTCAGCCTCCGTTTCCTGCTGTAGTAGATTCCCAAAAGCATAAAAAGACGTAGGAATAAGCTGATCCGGCGTTGTCCCAATACCCTGTAATTCATTGTCACGAATACTTATCTCCGAGAAATTGTTCGTTGCGCTCTCCAGGAATTTCTCCATGACGAATTGCTGATAACGATGCGGTTTGCCCACTCCAGAAATTGGATGGATACCGTTTAAATCAGCCAATATCTCATCCATCATGCGATAGGTACTTTCGTTGTTGCCATAGCCTATGCCGGCATCCACGTCGAGCGCATGCAAAAGTGAAACCATACGATCCCCATATCGTTCTTGAAAAGCCCTGCTGAATCGTTCAAAATCTGCCATTGGGCGAGGATCATTCAGTACCAATAAGTTTTGGAGCTGCTTTTCCAACCTGTTAACCACCGCACAGGGTACCTGATTTTCCGCCATTCCGAGCAACAAGTCCCCCTGGATCAGCTTGTGAGAATCCAAGGTCGAAAAATGCGTTTTAAGCTGTTCCGCCACCTGATCATTCGTCTGTTGTAGTTGGGTATTCTCCTGCAAAGTCCTTGCAACCAACAGCATTGTTGGCAGATACTTATTCTTTGTATCCACCTTGCGTAGTACCCGGATGAGCTGCTCAAGATAAACCCCGCCAATTACATCGAGCTGCAATTCAGAGGATATCAGCCCTAACTGCAACAGCTTATGAATATATTGAGCAGCCTGTTCCATTGTGGCACCACAGTCTTGTAGCGAAATGAGTAAGCTATTATAGCTCACCTTGCCCTGACTTTGATCAACTGATGTCAATATCCGATCTAGTACCGGAGTAGTACGTACCTGTTTTAATGTATTTTTACCATCCGTCTGTTGATAGTATTTATACCAATTGCCCTGCCGATAAATTGTCGCATTGCTATGATAACTTAGTGCTTTTATAATTTCGGGATCATGTGAGATCAGTTCAGTTATCTCCATCAAACTTTTGGTATCTAGCCGCAGCATAGCCCGATCCGTTTGGTCTCTTGTCAGCGCAAGCTTAGCCTCATTACCCTTTCCGATGCTTCCTAATGAAACGCCCGCAAATAGCCCAAATGGCGTGCTACGGGTGGCCATTCGGATCGTATATTTAAAAAGCGTACTAAGGGCTTTACGCTGTGGTTCATTATCCTCAACCAACCATTTATCTACCTCGTTCAGAAAAGTAGGGCTAGCCAGATAGACGGCATCCCGTAGACGGCTGTCGCTATAGATATCGTGTAGTTGCGATAGGATCGCATCGCTATCCGACAACTCCATCAGTTTAGTGATTTGTTCCAGATTCAACAGGGGAGAGCGGAGTAGGAAATAATCGTCGTTAGTGAACGCAGTCATGGGCAACGATCAACACATGTTAAACAGCTCAGCGATGCATTCTCGAAACATCTCGGGCGATATCGGTTTTTGGAGGGCATAGTGGCTACGCTCTTTTACAAATGAGGGATAATCCCTTTTAGAGATCGCCGAGGTAACGATCAAAAATGGTATTCCAGCAATATGTTCCTCCAAAGTCTCTATGTTTCCGCCACTGACGACCAAGTCTAAGAAAAGTATATCCGTAGCGCGCAGATCGATGGCAAAGCGGGCAGGATCCTCTATATCCCTAATCGTACCCGTAATGGAAAAACTGGGGAACATTCGAATATATTCGCTTATTTTCTTTATTGCCAATGGTTCGTCTTCGATAATAAGACATTTGAGGTTGTGTGGCATATAAACAACGTCTAATATGGAATTTCGGATAAAAAAAATGTTGTGAAAGTGCCTACCAGTTCACTTCCACAACGCACCCTACTATTAAATTATTCTTGATGATGTTACAGTTCTGATCGTCCCCCTTACCTGATCTCCATCAGCGGTTGTAAACGAAACTGGTTCCACAACACCTATTGTCTGTACATCCAGTGCAAAATCTTCAGCTGTGAAATTTTCAATATAGTCCATAATTTTGTTTTGAATCTGATACAAATGTGTTTTTTAGGTAGAGAAAGAGAAAAAGATATCGATAGAATTGGAAATGGATTGGACGAACATAAATCCCGGTCCGACAAAAAAATACGCGAGTACAATCCACATTGCTATATAGGTCCTTTTTTTTATCGTAACGAATTGTATTTTCATCGAAAAACCAGGTCATCCACGCATAGAAAATATTAGATTAGCGCTGCGATTTAGAAATCGTTATGAAAATAGAATTGAATTATATATCATATGAGTAATCATATAAAGTTGGAGCAATTATCAGCAATAATGGATGTGCTGAAGTTGGCGGAGAAATTAAAGTTCGAACTAAGACATAGCTGGTTGTCCAATGGACGTCAGGAGAGTGTTGCCGAGCATACCTGGCGGATGTCGTTGATGGCTATTTTGATAGAGCCGCTTTTGGATGAGAAGGTCGATCTAGCCCGTTTGTTAAAATTGATTATTATCCATGATCTAGTTGAAGCAGAAGCCGGAGATGTATCTGTATTGGATCAGATCCGCAATCCGGAGACCAAAAAGATTAAACAGCAAAATGAAGAAAAGGCCATCCTTAGGATTAGGGAAATGCTTGCGACAAGCACTGGGCAAGAGCTGTATGATCTTTTTTATGAATTTGAAGAGAAGAAAACTTTTGAAGCAAAGGTGGCCAATGCCATTGACAAGTTAGAGGTACAGTTACAACATAACCATGCTGATATCGCTACCTGGGAGGAAGTCGAATATGATCTATCTTTTGTGATCGGCAAACATGTCCAATTTGACCAAACTTTTATCCTATTAAAGGATTTAATAGAGCAGCAAGCATCACAAAAATTGGAAGAGGCCGGATTGAATGTCACGGAGATTCGCAACCGTGCGATTTCGACTTTTAGCTAAGGAGATCTGATAATTAAGAGGAAGGGGACTTTCGACAATATCTCGAAAATCTCCTTCTTTATTATATTCCAGGTCTGTCAGATCCTAACTTTTCCCTGCCTATTTTGGCCAGTGTACCATAGACCACAGGTACTACAGCGCTAGTACCTAGTCCTATAAAGAAATAACTTTTTAATTCGACAGAATCGCAATCTGACCCGATGAAATGAGCATACTGGGATTGTAAGCTCATTTTATGTTACCTATCTTCGTCCTAAGCTAATCCTATTTGTTAAAGTAAGAGATCAAGAAGAGCGCGTAAGCTATTTATGTTTGTACGGTTTCCCGTAAACTATAGTTTTTTTGACTAGCTATCTTAGCCTTAAATACGATGTAATAATCTAGGTAGTTAATATTGATAAAGATATTAATTCAAAATAAATAACTGTGTTCGGCCTAGGTATTAACCTTGCCCGATTGAAAAGAATAATGCTATGATAGTGACCACGACCAATTCCATCGAAGGAAGGGAAATAAACCAGAAATTGACATATAAGAGGAGATTGTATGGATGAACGAAGTAATTAGAAAGTGTCTATGCTAAACATGTTTAAAGCTATATAATAACATATTAAAACTGAATAATGATTATTAACATTCAAGAAAACGGAAGGATACTTAAAACGAACTTTAATATTTTTTTACCAAATTTTACAGTATTAACGGGAGAAAATGGTTCCGGAAAAACTCAATTACTAGAAAGTATAAGGGACGGAGCATTTGGTTTTGATTATAATGCGTCTACTATATTTTATTCTATTACAGATGATTCTTCTAGACCCTTAACAGACATAGTATATTCTTATCCCGGGTTGAAAAATGAGGAATATGAATATCAAACTGACGCATCATTAATTCAACAGATTAGAAACGAATGGAATAATCTTATGCCGATAGCAAAATCACATGGTGTAATTGCACATAAGAGATTTAATAATGAGGAGGATGAACTTCATTTACTAAATGCAGCCATGGTAGATTTTGCCAGATCTTTGGCTGTTGATCCTAATCAATTCTACGCTAAGAGTTGTAAACAGGCTTCCCAATATCAATTAGATCAATTGAAGACTATAAGCAAGAAAGCTGACAAACCTATTGATAGTTTATCCTTTATAGATTTTCTAATCTTCTATACCATTCCAACAAATATCTTTTCCTCTGCATTAGACTTGTTATTTCATCAATTCCATTTAAAGGATAGATATTATCGAAAACTTACAAAAGATATGTCACCTCCATGGACTGTTTTTAATAGTATTCTTGAGGAGGCAAATTTCAAATATCAAGTAAAATATATTGCATCAGATGACGAAGAATACCCATCGCAAATCAAATTTATTGATTCAGAGAAGAACGTGACAAATACGACAATCAATAGCCTTTCGTCAGGTGAGATGACTATTATGGCCTTGATATTTGTTTTATATCACGCGTCAAATAATGGAAATTTCCCTGAGGTAATTTTATTTGATGAACCTGACGCACATCTTCACCCTTCTTTAACTCAACTGTTTATATCTGTTATACAAAAGATATTGATTGATAAACAACAAGTAAAGGTAATATTAACGACTCATTCCCCCTCAACTATTGCACTTTCACCAAAAGAGAGTATCTATGTGATGAATAGAGACTTGGGATACCCAGTAAAAGAGGATCGAAATAAAGCCATTCAAAATTTAAGTAATGGCCTTGCCTCAGTGACGATCGAAGAAGGAAATATGGGAGTCGAATACACATTAAAAAGCACGGATAAAAATATACTTTTTACAGAAGGCATTACTGATAAAATAATTCTGGAGATTGCTTGGAAAAAACTGAACGAGAATAATGAGCTTCCATTTTTAATTCAAGATTGTTTCTGTGCAAGCTTTTTATCTAATCTTTTTCAAAATGGAGATCAAAAACATGAAGGGATCTTCGAATTAGCGCCAGAAAAGATTATGATAGCACTTTTTGATTTCGATCAGGCGGGTTACAATTCTTGGAATAGAATTAAATTTAGAGAGAAAATCGAAAATGATCCTAGGAATTGTCTGACAATGTCAAATGGCAAAAAAGGTTTTAAGATGCTCTTGCCTGCTCCAAATATTCCTGAGATTAAATCTCAGGTGATAAGAAATGGAAATGAAACTTTCGAAGATAAATCTTTGGTTACAATTGAGTCGTTGTTATTTGCAGTGGGAGATTTTAAAGATCGATATTTTAAGATGGATATTCAACCAGGAGGAGGGTTATCATATCAATTTAAAGGAGATAAAAGAACCTTTGCGAAGAATGTAGAGTTATTGGATGCCGAAGCATTTGTTGAATTTATTCCATTGTTTAAAAAGATTTCGGAAATCTTTGAGAAATAATTCAACATAATTGATTTCAAAGTTGGTTTTCTAAAAAAACAGGTATTTGAAATTTATCTCTCATTAGAAACAATATTTTTTAATGTTTACATTATTAAACTAAAAAAGGGCTGCTAAGCATTTTCTGTACTCTTTCTGTTTGTCACTTAATAAGATATTTGCGAGAAATTTTAGCTAGTGGCTTAAATGGACAGAGAGAATTGTTTGGCGCGTGGCAATTTATAGAGAACATATAAACACATAGTGTAAAATGGCAAAAACAACAGCGCTTCAGGAGCAGCATGGGGCTGGGGCTCAGTCAATAGGATTTGATTATCAGTTCTATTATTTTATGTATTTATCGCTTAAATTAAAGCATGGAGAAAAAATTGGTTTTGAGGTCAAAGACGATGTACATGTAGATTTGGATGATGGTTCTACTGTTTTATTGCAAGCAAAGCATTCAACGCAGGTGAAGGCTGACGGTTCAGTACAAAATCTGACAACATTGGATTCGGATATGTGGAAATCACTCAGTAATTGGGTTTTATTCATTAAAGATGCCCCCCCTGATCAAAAATTTCTGGATAAACATTCTTTTATTTTGGTAACCAATAAAGGGGTAGGTAACAATGAATTTATTAATGCTCTTGAAAAATTCAAGACTGACCGTGATGTTAAGGCTGTTTATGATTTAATCAAAAAACTGGAAACGTCTACTTCAAGCCAAACAATAGAAGATTATATTAAAAATATACTAAGTCTTGGTATACGTGCTTTAGATAAATTTTTGAATAACCTAACTATTGAGACTAATGAGGACGGGATCATCGAGAAAATAAAAAACAGATTATTTCTGATTTATCGAAAACCTGAAGTAGTGGAGGTAATCTATGACAGTTTATATTCTAATTTGCAGGAGACCAAATATCTTGAGATAAAAGCAGAGCGCAAGTTTGAAATTACTTTTGAGGATTTTTCCAAAAAGTTTGCAGATTGCTTTAGTGTGGCAAGAGGACCTATAAAACTTCCAAGACGCGAATTTAAGATCGATATTCCAGATAACCCGGAAGAGCAGGTTTTCATTCAACAATTGATTGATATCGGAGAGATTCAAAGTGGATCTGACGATGTTATTTCATACACGACTTCAATGCTGAGATTCTGTCGTCACTTTACATTTTGGTCGGATAATGAAAACTTTATATTGCTTACGGATGCTGCGGAATTCAAGAATGACAGCATCAAAAGATGGGACAACGAATTTAAGGCAAAATATAGGAGCATAAGACGCAAATTAGATTCAGGTTCTTCGATTGCCGACCTTGAGGATGAAATCAAGGAAGCAGGATGTGATGTGGTTGACAATGTACGCCGACTTGACTTATCTATAGCAGATTACATGCCTCTTGGTGTTGACTTTAGCAACGGCCATTATTATTACTTATCAAATGATTTGGAAATCGGATGGCATTTTGATTGGAAAAATAAATATAAAAAATGAGAGAGGTTTACTATATCTATAATAATGAGGGCATTGCTGCCACTATTTTTCTCTCGATCCTTCAGAGAATAAAAAATCTAGATGTATCCAGAGCGTGTTTGATTTTGCCATTTCTTTTCGAAGATAGTATGGTACTTGCCTTAAAAAGGTTAGAGATTACTCCCACCTATAGTTTAGAGCAATTTATGACAGAAAATCCCAGGTTATTTGTCTCGTTTAATAAACGCTATTTGCTCTTATTGCCTGTTATGATCAATTCTTTGATGATTCTTGAAAATACAGCTCAAATAAAAATCGGCAGGGATATTACAGGTATGTCAGTATTAAACATTGATAGTAATGAATCTTTGGGAGAACGCTTTCTTGCCATAGAAGATGCAATTCCTAATCTATTATTCCTGTTGGAGCAAAGAACAACATTACAATTATATAAAACACTAAACGTACCATTATGAAATTTATACTTCATGAAATAAAACTGTGGTTTAAAAATAGAAATGCGGAACCTAAAAGTTATGACCTGTTACCCAATAAGGTTAATGTCATAACAGGTGGTTCGACGACAGGAAAGACCAGTTTTTGGAATATAATAGACTATTGTTTGTTATCTGGAAAAGTAACCATTCCAACTGATATAATTGATAAGGTTGAATGGTTTGGTATCCGGTTTACAATCAATAAAAAAGAAATAAGTCTGATAAGAAGAACACCGGAGCTAGGCGCACCGTCTTCCTCTATTTATTTTGCTTTTGATGGATTTCTTTCAGAACCGATTTCCAATATGCAAATAGCAGAAGTAAAATCAATTCTTGATAGGGAATTCGGCATCAATGATGATCTGAGATTTCCATATGGTAAAGATATGGGGAAGTCAACCTTCAACTTATCATATAGACATTTTTTGATTTTCAATTCCCTGACACAGACCCTTATAATTGCTCCGGAAACTTATTTTGACACAACATTTTATGGTAAAGAAGAGTATGATAAGGCATTGACTCATATTTTTGACCTTGTTATCGGGGTTAATGATATGCAAAAAATCAAAGCCGATGAAAGTATAAAAGTCGTAGAAAATGATATTAGGAAAATACAGGCCCTCATTAGAGGTAACCAAAAAGCAGAGGAAAACTTTCAGTCTGAAATCTTTCGGTTAGTTAACTGGTGTAAACGTTTAAACTTTATCGAATACACGAAATATTTTGAAGACGCTGATTCTGCAATAGCTATGATATTGGAGGTGGTTAAAAATAGGACGCAAGCTGCTAGGAATGCGGAATTATTCTCCGAAATAGATACTTTAAATTCAAGTAAGAAACAACTTCAATCTCAGATAAATTCCATTACACAGTACCAAAGAGAGTACGATCTTTATAAAAAGAACCTGAGTAAATCTGCTGATAGTTTGCTTCCAATCGAGTATTTGAACGAGAAATTAGCTGACCAGCTTGTGGATTCCTATGAGAGTAGAATTTTTGTAGCTTATTTGGCGAGTTCTTTACAGGACATAAAGAATAATCTTTCGATGAAGAAAGAAGCCCCTTTAAAGGTTAATGGTGATGTCATAGCACTGAAAGGTCAGATAGAGGTTATTGATAAGAGGTTGGTCGAGATCAATGCAATAAAAGAAAATTACCTCAAAGAAGGGGAAAAGTTTATAGAATTGGGAAAGATTGATTATGCATTGGAACAAACTCTTAATAACCGAATTATCAAGCCCGTCGATACTGTTAGGCTTAACGAATTAAATGATCAGAAAGCAGATCTGGTGAAAAATAACCAAGACACGACTGAAATAAAATTTACAATGAATACTCTACTGAATGAAAGTATTCAACGGAATTTTAATCTAGTAAGCTCTATGGATACCTATAATAAAAGTAAAGTCAGTTTTAATAGTGACAGAATGCTGTTACAACTGACTCCAGCATGGCAATTATTTGCTTTGGATAACGTTGGGAGCGCATCAAACTATATGTTTATGCATTTATGCCTATATTTAGGGCTACATGAGCATATTTTAAAAGTGGAACAGGAGCATGTAGCGCCTTTTCTATTTATAGATCAGCCAAGTATTCCATATTTTGAGGGGACAAATGATGATAAAATAAAGCTTACGGATGCATTTAACCTATTAAACTCATTTATTGAATATGTAACTGTAGAAAAAAAGAAGGATTTCCAGATTTTTATGGTTGAGCATGCACCTAAAGAATTTTGGGAGGATAATGAATTTATCCATTTCCATACTGTTGATGAATTTATAGACGGGAATGGGTTGATACCAAAAGAGATTTATAATAGCTAATATGCAAAATATTAAATTAGGAAAACTAGAGAAACTTATTATCCACAGTGTTGGAAATAAGAATAATGAAGACGGTGTAAGGTTTTCTGATTCCCTGACAGATTTTGAACGTGTACAGGAGATTATCAGAAAACTAATGGAGAGTAGTTTCAAATTTGATGAATTATACCAGTTTTATTTCGTCCCGAATCTGGATTTAAATCCTGTTTATACTTTTATCAGTTCGATTTTTGAGGAAACTTCAGATCAGAATTTCATAGAACAGACGAAAAATGTGGGTCGGTATTTATACGATAAAAGCACTCATCCGCAAATTAAGGCAGGTGAATTGTGTATGTTTTACATGACAGAAGCCGTACTAGATGGAGAGGAATTGGACTGTATAGGTCTTTTTAAATCCGAGAATAAGGAAACTGTACTTAAGGTAGAAAGTGGTCGAGACAATTATCAGCTTAAAGATGTTGAGGGAATGAATATAAATAAACTTGACAAAGGATGTTTAGTTTTTAATTCGGAGAAATGCAATGGCTATCTAGTTGCAGTGGTTGACAATACCAATAGAAATTCAGAAGCGCAGTATTGGAAGGATGATTTTTTAAGTATTAAACCTCGGAAAAACGACTTTCACCAAACCAACGAATTCTTGGGTATTGCAAAACAGTTTGTTACCAAACAATTGGATGAAGAATTTGAATTGACAAAAACAGATAAGATCGATCTCTTGAACAAATCCGTAGAGTATTTCAAAAAACATGAAACTTTTGACAAAAAGGAGTTTGAAGAAGAGGTTTTTACTAACGAAAGTGTGATTGAGTCATTCCGTAAGTTCGATCAATCATACCGTCAGGAAAAAGAAGTTGAGCTACCAGACAATTTTGAAATATCACCTAAGGCAGTTAAAAAACAGGCTAGAGTTTTCAATAACGTTTTAAAACTAGATAAGAATTTTGATATTTATATTCATGGAAATCGAGATTTAATTGAGCAAGGAGTTGATGAAAACGGCCGAAAATTTTATAAAATATACTACAACGAGGAGAAATAGTGACGCTGTTTCATAAAGTGTGTAAGTTATAAAAATGCGGAGTTTGAAAGGACTTCACATTTTTTATATGCTAAACTTTATGAAACAGTGCCTTAAAATTAGTGGTAGAAATATTTTTCTTTATTAAAAAGTCTCTCCATTTTTAATCTTTGCTCCCCTATATTCTACCTCGGCCTGGATGGTTTACCGTAGTTATTTATTTGAATAATTATATTATATTGCAATTGCATTTATTAACAGGTCAATCTTTTTTGACTAGGCATATCCAATTTTTAACTAGTACATGTCAACAAAAGCCATTGAAAATAGCTCAGAAGAAACACTCGCGGAAGCCAATGCGAATGATCCACAAATAAGTCCGGACCTCATTGACAGTAATACTTCCGATTCAGAAAAAGGTTCACCGTACCTAAGAAAATTCAAGGTTGAAAAAGAAGAGAAGAATAGTGATGCCGAATATTTTTTTAATTCTTCACGGCTTATCTTTTTAGGGTTAATTTTTACACTGATTGTTTTTAATTCCTTTTTCCTTGAAAAGTTTAATAAGTTAATTGTGAAAGATGGTATCTCGACTGTTCACTCAAATTGGTTATTGGATCTTGTGATAGGTGGCGGAACTACCTATTTTCTTTTATGGATCTACCATGAATCCAAAAGCAGAAAGGGTAGGTTTAATACACTAACTATTTTACTTTCCGCTTTTTGTCTGCTGCATTTTTATTTTCGGACAGATGGTTCTATGTATGTTTACCAAAAATTTGTATCCTTTCAGGGCATTTCCTGTTTTGCAGGTATTGCGTACCTTGATGTCTGTTTTTTGATCGTTTTATTATTACTCCTTATAAAAATCGAAGATAACATTAGTGATGAAAAACCCATCTACTTTAATGATCCCTTTGCCATCGATGTTCCGATCGGAAGGGAAGAAGACGACCGGTTAAATCGTTCAGGTTTTGCGGAGCAAATTGCACATAAAATTCAGTCATCCCCAATACAAAAAAAATGTGGTTCACTTGCCATTGGAATTACTGGTGAATGGGGATCCGGAAAGACGTCCTTTTGTCATATGATTGAAGAAAGAATCGACCCTAAAGGCAGAATAATCCTAAAGTTCAATCCCTGGAGGAGCAATAGTCCTGAGAAAATCGTGTCAGACTTTTTTGAAGTTTTAATCGCTGAACTGAGGGTATATGATAGGGAACTGGCACAGAATATTTATGATTATGCTCAAGAATTTACCAATATAGACCATTTTGCAGCTAAAGCCGTAAAATTGGTTTCAACGCCATTTACGAGCAAAAGCGAATATTATGAGCGTGTTAACAACAGTATCGAAGCGATTGACAAGCAGATAATAATTTTTATAGACGATCTTGATCGGCTCAGTAAGGCAGAGATCGTGGAGGTTTTACGAATTATTCGAAATACCGCAAATTTCAATAATACTGTTTATATCGTCTGTTATGATAAAGAATATGTGGTCGATGCGTTAAAGTACTATAATGAGAGTAAGTACAGAAATTATCTGGAGAAAATATTCCAGATTGAATTTAATCTACCTTCTTTCGATTCGAAAATAGTCCGTAATTACCTCTTGGATCTTATGATCCAAAAGTTTGGTCAAAATTGTAAAGATGAGCTTTATAATATCATTAATAACTCTGTATCCGGCGTAATCTTTACCGAACAAATTATCAAAACTCATCGCGATGCGATACGGTTATTTAATGCCTACTCATTTGAGATCCATGGGATCCATTCTGAAGTGAACTGGTATGATTTTTATCTCCTGCAACTGATCAAATTGAAATTTCCACAAGTTTATGCTTTTATCGTTACAAATCCATATCTGGTATTTATTTCAGACCGAAATAATAATGGATATCTTAGACTTAGACGGTTCAGCGATCGGATTAATACGATTTTTGACATTTTAGGGGGCAAAGGTAAAACATCAGAGAATGATTCCAACAAGGATAATCCTACAAACTTATGTATCTATCTCAAGCAAGAAAATATAAAAAAACATATTTCAGATCAGGATCTTCTTCTTATCGAATCTATAGTGGATGAATTATTGCTTGTAGGTCGTGAATTTAACAAACAATACAGTAATCAAAGGAAGAAATTCTTTGCAGTCCAGAACAATTTCTTACGATATTTTGCTTTTGGCATTCCTGAAGGTGAAATTCCATACTTAGTTTTTGAGGATTTTAGAAAAAGACCTTTTGATGAATATGCCACACAGATTAATGAGTGGATTCAAGAGAATAAATTTCAGAGTTTATGGGATTTTCTAATCAAGCTCAATCATTTTGATACTGTGCTAGAATTTGAAAATCATGTTAAGGCATTAAAAAATATTGGAAATACACTATATAAAAATGGTCAATCCCAAAGATTTGATTTGAGTTTTTTCGTATTAACTCTGCTAAGCATTTATGATAAAAATAGGTCGGAGGTTCAATTATATCCAACTTTGGAAACATATCATGAATTCTTACGATCTATTATCAAAACTGATGAAATCCCTGCAATTTTTGAGTCGGATCTTGTCCGATTTATTATTGAGAAGGAGTATATTTTTCCAATAGAAATGGATGAGCTCTCTGTCATTTCTATCGGATATTTGGAAGATTATATTGATGCAAGACTCCCTTTAGACGACAATCTTTGGGAAATTTTTAGGAATTCCAAGATGAGGGATAATAGTCATTTTATGAATAAGATCCATCCTAAAGCCAACGATGTGGTCAAAAGCTATTGGAAGAAGAACGTGAGTGCTTGTGGACTTTCAATTCTTGTTCGCCATTCTTCGCCGGATTCTAGTACCTTTTATCTCGATCTAATGTATTATGCAAAACTTTTTAATAATTTCCAGGAGATAGTTGATTGGTTCAACAATACAGAGCATCTTGACCAAGGTTCAGGCTGTTATCAAGAATTTAAGGTATTTCTTGAGGCTGTTCAAGCAGCAAATTTTGGTCCCGTAGAATTTCATTTTGATCATCTTAAACCAAATTTAATAAGGTAAAATTGGAATGAGAAAGAATTATACTGAGGAGAATGTGGCCACTAGATAGGAATAGAAATAGAGGAATACAGATGTTTTCTTTATTTCTATTCAATAACTTTGTTTAGAGAGATATTAATGTTCCAGCATAGTAAGTTAATCAATCTCAAACTTTAGATATTATTAAAAATATCGAATTTATCTTAAATCTTTTGTTATTCTCCTCCATGTTACGTTTATTCTACTGATAATTGGTGACAAAGTGTAAATATAAAAAATTCGATATCAATATTTCATCAATTTAAGAATTAGCTTAGTTACTGCCTTTAATCTAATCTATTATACTGTTGTTAATTTATCACAACTGTCAGATTAAGTCTTGACTACTTTATCTAAATATTATTTAATAAAATTTAGATTATACTTTAAAAATGCTGTGTTAAGTTTAAGTTTGTGCAATTCACTTTTTAAGGACTGTATTGCCATTCTCGAAGCTTCACAATCTTCTATAAAATTCCAATAATATGCATATCCCAATAATTTTTCCAATAAAATTGGGTCAAATATATCTAAGTGATCTAAACAATTAATGAGACCATATTTTTTAATAAAATATATCTTTTGACGTAAAT
>Ga0065704_10000599_pt1 | contig 21315 bp, 17 predicted proteins | sample SwiRhicommuniRL2_FD_59091 | JGI IMG/M metagenome (GOLD analysis project Ga0065704, IMG submission 59091) | Switchgrass rhizosphere bacterial communities from Rose Lake, Michigan, USA - RL2 v2 (version 2) | ecosystem: Host-associated > Plants > Roots > Rhizosphere > Soil | place: East Lansing, MI | reverse complement strand
GCGTTGCTCTCCACAATGAAAGACGCGCTATCTAATGTAGCGCGCCTGCGAAAAATGGGTGAAGAGTCGTATCGAATTGTGAAAGAGGAGATCAATATCGAGAAAATGGTCGAGACGTTCGTACAGGCCCTGAATATGCTAACCGGCAAATGAATTCACTGCCTCATCCATGTTGTTGTAAATCAGGATATTCTGCAGGAAGCCGGCGATACTCAGGATATAGTAAACATCAGGGTTGGGGCAAACCAGTTTGAAATACGGTGACTTATAAGGCTCTTCTCCATGCTGACGTATGACTGTCAGGTCGCTTTGCGGTGTGAGTAAATTGAAGATGTTGTGAATGGCCCGCAAGCCCGCACTGGTGAGGACTTCCAGACCAGATAAATCAAGCAGAATATGCGTGGAACCATCTTCATAAGCCTGTTGGGCCCGGTCCACCAATTGCTGTTCCGTATTGCCGTGGAGATGACCGCTCAAATGCAAAATCGTCACTGAAACTTCCCCTTGAATTTGCGAGGCGGTAATATTTAATTCGCTCATATGAATAACTCCTTGGGCACTCTTACTATACAATTTTCAGGAAAGAAAAGCAAGTCGTAGGGTATGGATTAAGTATCATACTGGATGTTCACAAACAGGTCACCCTTACTTCCGTTCCACGTTCACCCACATTTGCTCACCGTTGCTTGTGATCTCGATCCAGCCGTTTTGGTCGGTGCGTAGTAATTCATAATCCTTTACAGATTCCAGCACTGAGCTATCCGGCATGCCGTTTTGATCGGCGGCATCCACACTTAATTCGACGATTTCCGGATTCAAATTCGCGATCCACTCGGGCGGATTCGAGGCGCCGTAACCGGCATCTGCAAGCGAGAGCACACTGACAGGTCCAACACTTGCACCGTTGCGTAATTCATCCAGGGCTTCGAAGCTCATCCCGATGGGCAGCAATGTCCGAAAGTTTTTCCACTCGACCAACAGAACGGCGCCGCGCGGTCCCGTTGTCAACACCTTCATGGTGGCACCCTCACCCAAATCCAGGACCTGATCTGCCTCGGCCTCCGTCACCTGAAAATCCTGTAACGATAAGTATTCATTCAATACACGCGAGGAGAATGAAGCCTGGGTATTTCCACTCCACAGGACTGCGTCAGGTGGATAACGCTCAATCACACGCGGCAACGCCGCGACATCATCTTCCTCCGTCCCTGCCACGATAAGCCAATCAAGTTTGCGATTGAAGGCAGGTAGGCGTCTGCCCAATTCATCTGAAAGCGTCGTCACGCTTGGCCCACCGTTGATCAGCACGTGCTTGCCCGAGGGCGTTTCGATCAGCACTGCATCGGCAGAGCCCACATCCAAAAATGTGATATGCAGGAGTCTGTCCGGAATGGCAAGCGCGGCGCGCCAGACCAGTAACAAAGCCAGGAGTAGGAGGATCAGCCCGGTCCCGGCGGGGATTTTGAGTTGATCCCGTTTAATGGATTGGAACCACTCTTTTAAACGGGATTCGCCAAAAGTCACGGCAAAAAGAAGCGCGTAAATTGCGATCACAAACCAGACCGAGAGCTTCCCAAGGAAGATGGTTCCATGCGGCACGCGGTCGAATAATTCCACCATGCGAATGGTGTACACCACAAAGGGCCATGCCACCCAGGCTGCGATCTGACCCAGCGGCAACCAGATGAAGCTGAGCAACACCGCGAGACCCCCAAGAATCATCACCGCAGGTTGCGGAGGCAGGATGAATGGATTGGCAATGAACGAAACCAGCGATATGCGTTGAAAGTGATAAGCCATGATCGGGATGGTTGTGACTTGGGCGGCGAGCGTAAGCAGAACAAATTCTGAAAAAAGTTCAGCAGACTTTTCGGCCGCCGAGGCGGGAAAATATTTTGCGATAATTCTATTCGCAAATTGCGAAAACGGGTCTGCATACAGAATGAGACCCAATGTTGCAAAGAACGAAAGCTGGAAACCAACATCCCAAATATACAGCGGATTCCATAAGCACATCAACAAAGCGACGGCAAGCAGCGTATTTAACGCAAACTGCCTGCGACCCACTTGTTTCGCAAACAAAGCCAGACCTCCCATCAGCGCAGCCCGGACAACGGCTGCATCTGCACCCACAAGGATTGTATAAAAAGCAATCCCGATAATTGCCAATAACGCGCCGCGTCGCGGCCCTAGGAACTTACTAAAAAATGTGACGAACAGTCCCGCGATGATACTGATATTGAATCCAGAAATCGCGATGATATGGGCTGTGCCTGTATCCTTGAAAGCCTGTTGGAGATCATTAGTTAAACCGGTATCCACACCGAGTAAAATCCCGGCTAGCAAAGATGATTCGGGATCGGGAAACAAACGATAGATATTATTCAGCGATTTATCTTTAAGCGCATATAAGGCCCTCGAAAATGGATTCCCGCCTTTGCCGGGAAGAACTGTCACTTCTGCGGTGGACATATAGGAATGGATATGTTGTGCGGCCAGATAATCACGATACGAAAAATCCTCGTTCTCCGGCGGAGTCTTCAACTTGCCTCGCAGACGCAGAATGTCCCCGTAATGAAAGACTTGGTTATTGGAAACACGCGCCAATAACAATCCACTGGCGGGCAGTTCACGATCACCGGTATCTACTCCAGTAACGTTCAAGCGCAGATTTGTGTAATTGTCCCGATAATCAGGCGGCTCGCTGAGCGTACCCGTGATCAGCAGATCGTACTCACGGTCGTTGTAAAAGGCGATGTGGAACGCGTCGAATTTTGGGACAGACATTTGATAACGCACGGCACCGAGACAGAAGGCGCAGAGCAGGATAAAAGCAAAAGGATGAAGAGGAAACGAAGCGGGTAAACGCGGCGCGAGAATTTGGGAAGGAATAAGAAGAAGAATGGCAAAAATAGTGATTGAGATCCAGACCCAAACCGACAGCGAAACGAGACTTGCCAGCACAATTCCCCCAATAAAGGCAAGCGAAAACCACATCAGCGGAAGCTGCGTGGTCAGCCGATCCTGTATGCGATTCGATGCGGGAGTATTTGCCGCCTGCATAGGTGGCTTTCATCATAGCATAGAATTGCATGGGTAGGATACAATTTCTTCTATCATTGCGAGCGCTGATCGAGTAGCTGCGAAGCGATCCCTTGCAAGTGGTAGATTGCTTCGTCGCCATGCTCCTCGCAATGACATGAAACTCCTATGCCTCAACCGAAACTCATCCTCGTCACTGGTGCCACAGGTTATGTAGGCGGTCGGCTTGTGCCGCGCCTGCTTGAAGCGGGCTACCGCGTCCGTTGCCTGGTCCGGGATCCAAATCGCCTGCAGGGACGCCCGTGGCTGAACCGGGTCGAAGTGCTCAGCGGCGATGCGCTCGTGGCAGGCACGTTGACTCAAGCAATGAAAGATGTTTCGGTCGCCTATTACCTCATCCATGGGAAGCAGGGCGGGCAGACCAACGCTAATCGTGACCTGGACGTGGCGCGCAATTTCGCCGAAGCCGCGGCAGAAGCAAAGATTGAACGCATTATTTACCTGGGTGAACTGGTTGACTCCACCACGAATCTTTCCCCCTATCTACGCGCCCGCCACGAGACGGGATATGTGCTGCGCTATAGCAGCGTTCCTGTCACAGAATTTCGGGCCGGCATGATCGTGGGCTCTGGTTCTGCCTTGTTCGAAATGATCCGCTATCTCACGGAACGCGAGCCTTTTTTGGTATGCCCGGCGTGGTTTTTCTCACAGGCACAGCCCATCGCGATCCGGGATGTGTTGTCCTATCTCATCGAAGCGCTCAAGACTCCTGACAGTATTGGAAAAATGATCGAGATCGGCGGGCCGACTCGGCTGACCTACGCAGATATGTTGCTCGGTTACGCAAAGGAACGCGGCCTCAAACGTATGCTCATCCGTACGCCGTTTTATGCGCCGCGTCTTTCCGCCTATTGGGTTCACATGCTGACTCCCATCCATTGGCGTGTGGTGTTACCACTCATCGAAGGATTGCGCGCCCGGCTGATCGTCCGTGATGAAGCGGCGAAGAAATTGTTCCCACAGATCAAGCCGATTGATTTTCAAACCGCTGTGCACCTCGCGCTGGGTCGCATCCAAAGAGATAGCGTGGAAACGAGCTGGTCTGATGCGCTGGTCACCGTGGCAGGAGATGTCAAGCCTTATAAGTTTGTCGTTGAAGAAGGCATGTACGTGGAGACGCGCCAGATGCTTCTCGACCTTTCACCGCAGGATGTTTTCCGTTCCTACGCGGGCATTGGCGGTGAGCGCGGCTGGCTGTATATGGATTGGGCCTGGGGCATGCGCGGCTGGCTCGACAAAGCCGTAGGGGGTGTGGGCCTGCGACGCGGGCGCAGGCATCCCGACGAAATACGGACAGGCGAGTCACTCGATTTTTGGCGCGTGGAAGAAGTGGAAAAGGATCGTCTTCTGCGCTTGCGTGCAGAAATGAAACTGCCCGGCAAAGCCTGGCTTCAATTTGACTCACAGCCGCAGGATGGAAAAACGCTCTTCACCGTTACCGCCTACTTTGCACCGCATGGACTTTTTGGTTTTCTTTACTGGTACGCGATGTGGCCTTTCCATAAATTTATTTTTGATGGGCTGACGTGGCAAATCGCTTCCCGAGCGCGCGTGTTAGCTCATTCTTATGGATAAACTCATCCTCGTTACTGGCTCAACGGGATATATTGCCAGCCGCCTCATTCCGAGATTATTGGATTCCGGTTATCGCGTGCGTTGCGTTGCACGCAATCCGCTGCGGCTCAAACGCCGCAGCTGGTTCCAGGATGTCGAAGTGGTGCAAGGCGACGTCACGGTCCTATCAACACTGCACGCCGCGCTGGCAGGTGTTCATACTGCCTATTATTTGATCCACAACATGACCCGCGGACATGGCTATACCTCTCTCGAATTGGAAAGCGCGCGGAATTTCGCAAAAGCAGCTGAGATCGCGAAGATTCAACATATTATCTACCTGGGTGGGCTGGCTGACTCAGAACAACATATTGCGCCACATATGCGCTCACGCATCGAAACAGGACGTGTGCTACGGGAAGGAAAGGTCCCCGTGACGGAATTCCGTGCAGGCGTCATTGCAGGTTCGGGCAGCATTTCCTTTGAAATGATCCGTTTCATGACTGAGTTGTTTCCCATCGTGCCCGGCCCGTTATGGATGAAGAACAGATCCCAGCCGATCGCCATTCAAAATGTGATTGACTATCTCCTCGTCGCGTTGACCAATCCCAATGGACGAGGAGGCGTTTTCGAGATCGGTGGTCCGGATATTGCGAAATACGGCGACCTTATGCTGCGCTATGCCCACATCCGCGGACTCAAGCGCAGGCTGTTCCTGCTGCCCGGAATCCCGCTTTGGTTTATGGCGGTCGGCGTAGGGTTAATGACTCCTGTTCCGTACCCTATTGCGTACGCGTTGATCGGCGGCTTGTCTACTGATAGTGTCGTTAAGCATGCTCAAGCATTGGAGACATTCCCCGAAGTCAAATTAATTGACTTTGATACGGCGACAAAAGACGCGCTTGAAAAAACACATCCATTTCACATTGAGCGTGTCTGGGATGATGGCAAACTGGAAACAAAATCCATCAAGCACGAGGGTTGTTTTATTGATCACCGCGAAGTTACTGTGAACGCAGAACCTGAGAAAGTTTTTGAAATCCTTACTGGTCCTAAAATCAGTGCTCTCGCTCCAGTACTCACCAGCAAGCTGGTGGACTCCAAAGCAGCTCTTTCGCATCTAAAGGATAAATTCTTTGGCAATCAATGGATTGAATGGCGCGCAATTCCAGGTCGCGCTGCCAGCGTGACCCACCTGTCGCAAACGGTTTTTTTCTCCCCGCGCGGACTGCCAGGATTTTTATATTGGTACCTTTTGTACCCATTCCACTTAATAAACTTTCGCGGTTTAATCAAATCCATTGCCAGACAAATCGAAAAATAATGAAGCGCAACCTCCTTTTTCTTATTGCCTCTTTCTTGCTGCTCGTCGCAATGTTTGTTATTGCGCTTTATGTTCCCAATTCACTCCCTACTAATTCTGATTTCAGTGCCATCTACAACACAGATTTGGCGCTCGTAAACCGTGTCCCCATTTACGATCTCCCAAAAGTGGAGGTACTTGCCCAACAGCGTTCAGGGATTCCTCCTGAGAATTTCTTTTTAGCACGTTTTCCATATCCACCCTGGTATGCGTTGAGCACGTTCTATTTAGGGTTGATGTCTGTTAGAGCAGCAGCAACCTTATGGTTCGAACTCAATCTCGTGATGCTATTTCTCTCCATTTGGTTCCTCACGGATGGATGGCCAGGCCGCTTGAGATTGATCGCTTTTCCTCTGGCGTTATTCTTCCTGCCTGTTTTGGGAGCGCTGTCAGTTGGGCAATATGACTTCCCTGTTTTGCTGGGTACATCCTTACTGATTTATTCATTGCGCAAGGAAAATGCCGCACTAACAATTCTCGGCGCAATGCTGCTGACCTTCAAGCCACACGTCGGAGCGCTGATTCTGGTGTCGGTGCTAGGATGGCTGATCGTAAGCAGGAGCAGCTTCGGACAACGCCTGATCCGTCCACTCATCAGCGCGGTAGTCATTCTCTTTGTAATCGGCTTTGTTGCAGACCCTGCGTGGATCATCAGTTACCCGAGGATGTTATTGAGTTATCAAAACGAAGGCAATGTAAGCGCCTGCTCTGAATGTGCAAGCTTGCCTGTCTGGTTGTCACGCTGGTTCTTCGATGGATCGCTTTCGATTGCAACGATCATTGCGGTTGTCTTATTGATCCTTTTGATCACCTTATTTTATTTTATTCGTTCTTCAGCAATACAACATGAGTTGTTGTTGACCGCTGCCTTGCTGATTACTTTGCTTGTCAGTCCCTATCTTTATAACTATGATTTTCTATTATTACTGGTTCCGTTTGCGGTTCTCCCCAAACAAGGCAACCTCTTGCAAATCATCATCGTCCTCATTTGTTATTTCATTCCCTCGTTTGCACTTCTGCTCCTTGGACGGGCTGGAAACATTTCATTAATCCTGGTAACGATTGTTCTGACCGCGCTTCTTTATCTTCGGATGCTACGCCTGCTGCGCATGCTCCGCATGAAAAACTCTGTCATTGACTTTACTGCACGCGCGGCATAAAATACCTGTAATCAAATACGACCAGTCAGCGGCGAAGTCGGTGTAATTCCGACACTGTCGCGCAACTGTGAATTAGCGTGTAGCAGATAGCGCTTAGCTTTTAGCCTTATGGCTAATTGCTGACCGCTGAAAGCTAATCGCTAATAAGTCAGGTCGCCCGCTCTGGTTGGTTCACCACTCTCTCGCGGAAAGGAGGTGGAGGACGGCCACTCGGATTGCCTCTCCAACCTCCCCAGCACTGTCTGGGGATTTTGATTCCGTAATAACGACTTAATTCGTTACGATACTTAGGAGAAAACATGTTACGAAAAATTTTGTTAATCACCTTACTTCTCGGCTTGATGACCGCATGTGCGCCTCAAGCTACGCCAATAGCTACTCCCGCAACCTCGACCTTCACTGACGGGTTAGGACGCGAAATCACACTGGGTGGACCCGCGCAACGGGTAGTTTCCTTGGCACCCTCCAATACAGAAATATTGTTTGCCATTGGTGCAGGTTCGCAGGTTGTTGGACGCGATCAGTTGTCCGATTTTCCGGATGCAGCAAAAAATCTGACAGACGTTGGTTCTACATTTGATGCATTGAATACGGAACAGATCGTTTCGCTAAAACCTGATCTGGTGCTGGCTGCTGAAATCAACACACCAGAGCAGGTCAAGCAGCTGGAAGATCTGGGTTTGACTGTCTATTATCTGAAGAATCCACTTACGTTGGAAGAAATGTACGGCAACCTGGAGATTGTTGCAAAGTTGACCGGACACGAGCAGGAAGCTGCCACTCTGATCGAATCCCTTAAGAAGCGCGTTGCGGCTGTGGATGAGAAGATCGCTCCCATCAGTTCGCGCCCGAACGTTTTTTACGAATTGGACGGCACTGACCCGGCCAAGCCTTATACAGCCGGCAAAGGGACATTCATTACGCAGTTGATTGAGCGCGCCGGCGGACACAATATTGCATCTGATCTTGATGGTTATCCTCAAATGAGCCTTGAACAAGTGGTCACCGCGGACCCGGCGTTTGTCATCCTTGGCGATGCCCGCTACGGGGTCACACCTGAATCGATCGCACAACGACCTGGTTGGGAAAACTTGACGGCTGTAAAGAATGGACAGGTCGTGCCCTTTAACGATGATCTGGTCAGCCGTCCCGGTCCGCGCCTGGTGGATGCACTCGAGGAACTGGCAAAGTTGCTGAGGCCGGAGTTGTTTCAGTAAAGTAGACAAATAAGCAAGGTACATCGGTATGTAGATCTAAGAACGTATTTACTTGTGTACCTTGTTTAGCTATTTCCCATGCGCAATCCATTCCTCCTGGCCCTGTTTGCATTGATTATCATGCTGATTCTTAGCATGGCGATTGGTTCTGTATTTATCCCGCCCTCGGAGTTGTGGCGCGTGGTCACTGGCATTACAGGAAATGAGACTTCCCGCACGATACTCCTGGATATCCGCCTGCCGCGCACGATCCTCATCGCATTGGTCGGGGCGGCACTGGCTGGAAGTGGCGCAACGTATCAGGGATTGTTCCGCAATCCATTGGCCGACCCCTATTTGATCGGTGTGGCTTCGGGTGCGGGGTTGGGCGCGATTGTCGCGATGTCGGTAAAGTGGCCCTACACAATGCTGGGCTTATTGACTGTGCCACTGGCCGCTTTTCTTGCCAGCCTGCTTACGGTCTATCTTGTTTACACTTTTGCGCATATTGGTGGGACGGTACCCACTACGAATCTGATTTTGGCGGGTGTGGCGGTCTCGTCTTTTGCGACTGCTATTACAACATTTCTTATGCTCCATTCCACAGGTGAGGTCCGCCGTGCCCTCGGCTGGTTATTGGGAGGGGTGAGCCTGATCGGCTGGGATGTCACCCTGGCGCTTATTCCTTATCTTGCAATCGGTATGACCATGCTGGTTCTGACCGGATATGCTCTGAACCTTCTGCAATTTGGGGATGATCAGGCTGCACAAATGGGCTTGAACGTTCGCCGTGCAAAGTTCATAATCATTATCGCCGCCTCACTGGTTACTGCCGCGGCAGTGTCCTTTGCGGGCATTATCGGGTTTGTGGGTCTGGTGGTACCGCACATTGTGCGCATCTGGTGGGGCGTGGATTATCGCCGCTTGATCCCTCTTAGCATACTTGGTGGCGCGTCAGTTTTGCTGTTTGCCGATGTGCTGGCCCGCATCGTACTGGCTCCGCAGGAATTGCCGGTTGGCATCGTTACTGCTCTGGCGGGCGCGCCGTTTTTTCTGTGGGTATTGAGACGAGCAAAGAATCAGGGATTCTGGTGAACAACATGAGCATGGAAAAAAAGAAAGTCAAAAAAGGATTGGTGATCCTCAACACCGGAAATGGCAAAGGCAAGAGCACTTCCGCGTTCGGTATCCTGCTACGCGCTTGGGGACGCGGCTTCCGGGTCTGTGTCGTGCAATTTATTAAGGCAGAGACCGGTCAATGGGGAGAGATCAAAGCCGCGAAGAAACTGGGCATTGACTGGTTCACCACTGGGGATGGCTTCACGTGGACGTCGAAAGATATGGAGGAGACCATTGCGCGTGCGATCCATGGCTGGGAGGTTGCCAAAGAAAAAATCGCCAGTCATCACTACGATGTGATCATTCTGGATGAATTCACCTATGCCCTGCACTTTAGCTGGCTGGATACAATCCAGGTGATCGATTGGCTTAAAGCCAACAAGCCTGAAGATCTGCATCTCATCATTACAGGGCGAGATGCACCACAGGCATTGATCGATTATGCGGATCTTGTCACTGAGATGCGCGAAATCAAACATCCATTCAACACACAGGGGATTCAGGCGCAGCCTGGGATTGAGTTCTAATCATGCAACTCGAACAAATCATCAAAGAAATTAAACCACTCGACGAAGCCGCCATGCGATCTGCGCGTGCTCGTCAGGATAGGTTGACCAAGCCGCCTGGAAGTTTAGGAAGGCTCGAGGAACTTTCGATTCAACTTGCGGGAATAAAAGCCGATCCGTTTCCTTCGGTGAAACGTAAAGCGATCATCGTGATGGCGGCAGATCACGGCGTGACTCTTGAAGGCGTCAGTGCATATCCTTCGGATGTCACGGCGCAAATGGTGTTGAACTTTCTGCGTGGGGGTGCCGCCATTAACGTTCTCGCGCGGCAAGCGCAAGCACGCGTGACGGTTGTGGATATTGGCGTTGCAGCTGATTTTGAGTCGATGCCCGGGCTGATTCGGCGTAAGATCATGCGCGGGACGCGGAATCTGGCTCAAGGTCCCGCAATGACACATGAAGAAGCGGAACAGGCACTTCAAGTTGGCGTGGATGTTTTCGAGGATGAGATGGCTCGTGGACTCGATATGGTGGCAACCGGGGATATGGGCATTGGGAATACCACGCCCTCTTCTGCAATCGTTGCGGCCCTGACGGGTTACTCTGCGGCGCAGGTAGTTGGACGCGGCACGGGCATTGATGATCAGGGATTGGAACGCAAGATCAGGGTGATTGAGCAGGCACTCGCTGTGAACCAGCCGGATGCAAATGACGCGATGGATGTTTTGCATAAGGTGGGCGGACTCGAGATTGCCGGGCTGGCGGGAGTAATGATTGCTGCGGCGAGTCGACGAATCCCCGTGGTTGTAGATGGTTTCATTTCAACCGCGGCCGCAATGATCGCTGTGGCGCTCGCACCCCGCCTGCGCGATTATTTGATCAGCGCCCATCAGTCGGTGGAGATTGGACATCAGGCGATGCTGAAGCATTTGAACCTTAACCCTCTACTGGATTTGAATTTGCGCCTTGGGGAAGGTACGGGCGCGGTTCTGGCATTTCATCTTATGGAAGCGTCTGCGCGAATTTTATGTGAGATGGCAACCTTCGATGAAGCCGGTGTGAGTGATAAGGAATAAGATGCGAACTTTGCGCATCGCCTTCGGATTGATGACCACGTTCCCGGTCAGACTCCCCGAGGATTGGTCGGCGGGCGATAGCGGCCGCGCGGCTGGGTGGTATCCACTGGTGGGCTTGGTCATTGGCGCGTTGACATGGCTGGCCTGGAAAGGTGCGATATTTCTGTTTCCTCCATTGGTGGCAGGGATTGTCACCCTTATCATTTGGGTCACACTGACCGGCGGATTGCATCTCGATGGCCTCGCGGATTGTTGCGATGGCTTATTCGCCAGTGTATCTCCGGCGCGCAGACTGGAGATACTAAAAGATCCACATGTGGGTGCCTTTGGCGTGATCGGTTTGATATTGATCTTATTTCTCAAAGCCGCGGCCCTCGCGTCTCTGACGCATGTTTCAAGTTTTGGCATCCTGCTTGCAGCGAGTCTGGCACGCTGGTGCATTCTGCCCGCCGGGTTGTTTCCACTGGCACGCCCCTCAGGCATGGGCTCGGATTTTGCAGCAGGTTTTCAACGTTCCTTTATTGTTTGGAGTGCGATCATTCCATTAACTCTGGCAATCCTGCTTGGTTTGCGAGGGATCTTATCTTCCGTCACAGGGTTGGGAGCGGCGGGTTTGGTTTTGTGGCTGGCAAAGTCACGTATTGGCGGCGTGACAGGCGATGTATTTGGCATGGTTGTTGAAATTGTCGAATCTGTTATTTTGCTAGCCTTTTTAATTGGATAATAATAATGCAGGCTTACCCTTTTCGTCTTGGCACAACTTCCTATATTATCCCCGCTGACATACTGCCGAATGCGCGCTATCTGGCAGGCAAAGTCCGGGATATTGAATTAATTCTGTTCGAAGTGGATGACGGTCCCAACAACCTGCCATCCTCAGAAGTGATAGACGGACTGTTACAGATTGCAGGTCAGCATGACCTCACTTACACCGTTCACTTGCCGCTTGATCTTAAGCTGGGTGAGGCTGGCTCTCAACAGGATCAATCCCTGGTCAAAGCAAAACGCGTGATCGATTGCACGCGTGGACTTAATCCCTGGGCATATGTGCTGCATTTGGATGGAAGATCAGTACGCACTTCGACAGATGCAGGATTGATCAGGCGCTGGCAGGATCAATCTGTCGGCGCCCTGGAACTTGTTGCCGAATGGACAGGCGACGCAGAAAAGTTGGCGGTCGAAAACCTTGAGACCTACCCTCTGGATTTCATCCAGCCTGTGCTTGATCGTATCCCCGTCAGCCGCTGTGTGGATATCGGTCACTTATGGCTGGATCATCATGATCCCATCCCTTATTTGCAGGCTGCGTTGGTGCGCACGCGCGTGATTCACATTCATGGCATCGCGGAACGTGACCATCGCTCGCTGGCATTTATGCCACAGGAAAAAGTCAGTCAGGTATGGGACGAACTCATTCGTACAAATTACAAAGGCGTGCTGACGCTCGAGATTTTTTCGGAAGAGGATTTCATTTCCTCGTTGGAAGTGATTGAGAAAATAGCATGAGTGTAAAAAGCAGTCTCACACTGATTCTGGGCGGTGCGCGCAGTGGAAAATCATCCTACGCCCAAAGCCTGGCAAAGGCAACTGGCAAACCGGTGACCTTTATCGCTACCGCCCAGGCGCTGGATGATGAGATGTCCATGCGTATTCAAAAACATCGCGCCGAACGCCCTGACGATTGGGAAACGCTCGAAATTCCATTTAATATTGTGGCTTGTAGACAACAAATAAAATCAAAGATAGTGATTCTGGATTGTATCACTTTGCTCATCAGCAACCTTCTTATGCAATTTGTAAAAAATGATCTTGTGGAGGAAGTGCCATTTATGTCCGCTGTCCAGAAGGAAATCAACGAGTTGATCAGCGCGCTGCGCCTCGGTGAGCAGGAAAAGGATTGGCTTATCGTCTCAAACGAAGTGGGGCTGGGTCTGGTTCCGTCCTATCAGATGGGGCGCGTCTATCGGGATGCCATCGGCTGGGCAAACCAGCAGCTGGCGCGTGAAGCAGATAAAGTGATCTTCATGGTCGCAGGGATTCCAACAACCATCAAGTAGGATGATATGCAAATTCAAATCCGTCAAATGGACTCTCAATCCATTCACCAGATTGACAGTTTCTACCGTAACTCCATAGTGACTTCGAAACTCAGGCTTCATATTCAGGATAACAAAATATCCTATTCGATCAGCCCGGTAGAGCCTTACGAAAAAATACTCAATGTAGATGCTGAAGATTACACAACCTTTATTGATAACCCGGAAAAGGTCATTTTCTTCGGCGATATGGATGGAAAACCAGTTGGGCAAATTAAGATGGTTCCCTGGTGGAATAAGTTTACCTATGTTGAAGAACTGACTGTAGACACTCCATTCAGAGGCAAGGGAGTTGGCCGCGCCTTGTTAACCCACGCAATCGAATGGGCGAAGCAACAGAGCTTTCCCGGCATCACACTCGAGACGCAGGATAATAACGTCCCGGCCTGCATGCTGTATGAAAGATGCGGATTTGTGCTGAGTGGTTTTGATTTGTACGCATACAGGAATTTTCCTGAAGCGCGCGATGAGATCGCCCTGTATTGGTATTTGATATTTTAACTATACCCTGCTGGTCGAGCGCACACCGGATAGAATGTTATGTTGAAAATCCAAAATCTTTCTGTTGATTACGGCACTCACCGCATCCTGCACGATGTTTCCTTTGATGTGCAAAGCGGAGAAGTCCTCGCGCTGATCGGACCGAATGGCGCTGGCAAATCCACATTGATCCGGGCGGTGAGCGGAGTGATTCCGATTGCCAGTGGACACGTCCGCACGAATGGAGATAACTTCGCTTCGCTTTCCACCCTTCAACGCGCCCGATATGTTGCTACCGTTCCACAAGCCGTATCCCTGCCCCCGGCGTATACGGTTTGGGAGACTGTTTTGTTTGGGCGCACTCCCTATCTTGGATTTCTGGGACAACCCTCCAAAAAGGATGAAGAAATCGCGCATCAGGCGCTTGCCCGCGTGAGTGCCCTTCCTTTTGCAGAGCGCCGTGTGGGCGAACTCTCGGGTGGGGAACAGCAGCGTGTCCTACTGGCACGGGCGTTATGTCAATCCACGCCGATCCTATTGCTTGATGAACCCACCGCGCACCTTGATCTGCAATATCAGGTCAGTCTATTGGAGGTCGTTCATGAACTTGCGCACAAGGACAACCTGGCCGTGCTCATCGCGCTCCATGACCTAAATCTCGCCGCGCATTATGCGGATCGCATCGCGCTAATGGTAGCAGGACAGATCAAAGCCGAAGGGAAACCGGAGCAGGTTCTTCGTCGAGAATTGATCGAAGAGGCCTATTGCCTGCCTGTGCAGGTCGTCCGGCATCCCTTTCTTGATATTCCATTGGTCTTACCCGATAAAAAAGATGAAAAGTAAAACGCCAGATCATTAATCTGGCGTTGGTTATCTAATTATTGTTTAGTGACAACTGCCACTGCCACTGTCTGTGAACGTTGAACCTGCAACGGGCACAAATTGCCAGTCATAACCACCCGAGCGTAAAGTCAACTTTAATACACCATAAGTGGAACTGTTGCGGACCTGACTCGTCGATAGAGCGGTACCAAATGGATAATGACTATTGCCTCCTGTGCCGACCACAAATTCGCGCAGACCTTGCGAAACCACCGCACCGGAGGCATTCATCTCGGCAAAGCGCTCATAATTATGCTCATGGCCGTTAATGACCAATTCAGCTCCGGCATTATAGAGCACCTGCCAGAGCGTCTGCATAGCCGAGTTGCTGCCATGATTGGAACCTGAGGACCAGCGTGGCTTATGCCAGTACGCCAGCACACACTGACTGGGATTTGCAGCGAGGTCATCCTGCAGCCAGGTGACCTGTGTACTTGTGGCGGTTACACTCAGTTCAGAATTCAAGGCGTAAATGCGCCACGAGCCGAGATTGAAGGCGTAGTACGCAGGCACGTTATTGAAATACTGAAAATAACCGGCGGCTCCTGAGGTTTGATAATCATGGTTGCCAGGGATAGGTTTGGTTCTGGCTTTGTGCCGTCCCCAGGTAGGATCATAGCAATTTATATACTCCGTATAGCTGCCATCTATATAAGCATTGTCACCCGCCGCGAAAACGGTCCCAGGAATAGCATCCAGTAATTTTGAGGTAGCCTCATCGTTGTTGTTGGTACAGCTCGATATATCTCCGGCGCCAACGAACACTGCACTTCCGGAGGAAGGCGTTGATGATGTCTCAACGGTCGGCGTAGGTGTTGATGTATCTGTAGGAGTCTGCGTAGCGGTCGCTGTGTCCGTGGAAGGAGGTGTTGAGGTCTCTGTAGGAGTAGCGGTGTCAGCCACAGGGGTGGACGTGGAGGTCTCCGTAGGTGTTTCTGTAGGCGATACTGTCAGAGTCGGGAGCGATGTGTCGGTTGCCCCTGGGATGGCGGTTTCCGTTGCGCCTGGCGTATTTTCAACACTGCTGAGGGCAACGACCAACTCGGGTGGACGACTCCCCTGGCGAGAAGAGAAACGCACACCATCACTACTGTCTGCTACCAGAACAAAACTAAAGGTTCCATTCCCTGTCACTAGGGAAGTAACGTCATATTCTGCCCAGGAGTTTATACCGATGCTGCCTTTGTTATCCACCGCACCGCTTGTGCGCGCTGGACGCCTGTTCCAGCTGATACCCGTTTCCGTCCAGGATGCACTTGTCTCGTAGAGGGCGGGGCCATTCTTGGTGCGGTTCGTTGTCGCATAGACGCGTAGCTGCGCACTTTGGATTGTGCCTGAGATTCCTGAAACGGTAAAACGAATGAAGCTTTCTATACCAGGATTGCTGACGCCATTCACCTGTAAGGAGGTGGCAGTCCCATAGTTAGCGGTGGGACTTGATTGCTTCACATAGGAATCGGCATCCGGGGTGAACGTGAGAGGGGTTGCAGCCTGCGCCTTGACTCCAAGAATGGCTGCAAATCCATTTTCGTCGGGCAATATATTAAAAACGAGCATAATTGTTAAAGCGCTTGCCGCGCTGATCCTGAATAACGGTCCGTAGGCGGACGCAACTCTTCGCCTCCACCAAGCGGGTTTCATTCTATCCATAAAGTTCATAAGTGACTCCAACTCTCTGCTCCATTCCTCTGGAAGGAAAGATGTTAAGCTAATTGTGTAGATAAGGAACAGCACACGTTAACTGTTTTTGCATGACAGACCGAGTTCGGCGATAAATTTAATTAAGAGGGCTGCGATGAGAAGTATTGAGAAAAATGATCAGAGACAATGCAGGTCTCATGCTGAGACACAACTCCCCCTGGGTATTGCCATAAAGCCGGGAACATTCACTTGTTAAAATAATATAACGAAACCAAATAAGGCTTAACATTGCCAAATCATGACAACTGCCTCGTCATCAAACTCAAACGCCAGGCGAAAAGCCTGGCGTTTGAGTTTACAAAGTGACTCACTTATGAATGGCTAATGACAATTGGCACTGCCACTATCTGTGAAGGTTGAACCCGCGATGGGGACAAACTGCCAGTTATAACTGCCGGAATGTAAGGTCATTTTCAATACGCCGAAAGTGGAAGAGTTGCGCACCTCACTGCTTGATAAGGCGCTTCCAAATCCGTAGTGACCTACACCTCCAGTGCCAACGACAAATTCACGTAAGCCCTGGGAAACGGTCGAGCCTGTGGCATTCATCTGCGCAAAGCGCTCATAATTGTGCTCATGCCCATTAATGACCACTTCCGCCCCGGCGTTATAGAGGATCTGCCATATGGCCTGCATCCCTGAATCGCTGCCATGCGTCGAGCCTGAGGACCAGCGCGGTTTATGCCAGTAGGCCAGAACGCAAGCTTTGGGGTTCGCCGCAAGGTCAGACTGCAGCCAGCTTCCCTGCGCGCCGCTTGCCGATGTGTCTATTTCGGAATTCAACGAGTAGATGCGCCAGGCACCCAGATTATAGGCATAATAAGCGGGAGGATTATTGAAGTACTGGAAGTAGCCGGAGGCACCTGAAGTTTGATATTCATGGTTGCCTGGTGAGGACTTGGTTCGAGCCTTGTGACGTCCCCAGGTTGGATCGTAGCAGTTAGTATATTCAGAAAGCGTGCCACTGTCATAGGCGTTGTCACCAGCATTGAATACAGTGCCTGAAATGCCATCCAGTAATTTTGCTGTCGCTTCATCATTGTTGTTACTGCATGTTGAGATATCCCCGGCCCCAACGAGCACCGCATCCCCTGCGGATGAAGTTGCCGTTGGTGCCAGGGTTGAAGTCCGTGTTGGTGTGGCTGTCGGGTTGCTGGCAGAGGTCGGAGTCCGTGTTGGTGTACGGGTGGGCGTCTGGGTTGGGCCAGTGGAGGTTGGAGTCCGCGTAGCGGTGGGTGCTGTTCCCCCACCTGTCTGGATCACGAGTTGAGGAGCATTGGCACCCGACTCACGGCTGGCAAGACTCAGGGCGGTACTGCCAGAAGTGGTCAGACCCAAATTATAGGTCCCGTTGCCTGTAATATAGGATGTGACATTCACACTTGTCCAGGTGTTGCTGTTGACATTGCCGGACGATCCGAGCACACTTCCAACAGGCGGGGCATTGTTATAAGTGATGCCTGACTCAGTCCAGGTGTTGTCGCTTACGCTTCGAGCATCATAACCAGCCGTTACAGAGCTATTGGCATATACCCGCAGGGTTGCACTTGTCACAGCCCCCGATAATCCCTGTACGTTGAAACGCAGATAACTGTGCACATCCGGTGAGCCATCCGCTCGTATCTGGGTGGCTGAGCCATAGTTGGTGCTCGGGTTGGATGATTCCACATACGAATCAGCGCTGGATATGAAGGTGAATGTACCGCCTGCAGATGTCGCTGTTGGGTTGGCGGCTGTTGGCGTGCGCGTGAATGTAGCAGTCGCTGATTGAGCAATCGTTGGCGTACGGGTGGGTGTTGGACCAGATGATTGAGTTGCAGTTGGTGTGCGGGTATTTGTAGGTGTCGAACCCGATGGTAAAGTCGCAGTTCGCGTGGGTGTACGAGTAGAGGTCGAGATCGATGTCTGAGTAACAGCTGGCGTATTTGTGCTGGAATTAAATGTAACTACCAATTGTGGAGGATTGCTGCCTTCCCGTGATGAGAATATGATATCGTCGTTGCTGTCTCCAGCGAGCACAAAACTGTATGTTCCATTGCCAGTGACCAGAACAGTGACGTTGTATTCCACCCAGGTGTCTTTTGAGATCGAACCTTTGTTGTCGGCCGCGCCACTTGTGCGCGCCGGGCGGTTATTCCATGTAATTCCTGTTTCTGACCAACTGCTGCCTGTAGCATAAATGGCCGGGCCATTCCGCGTGCTATCTGTGGTACTGTAGACGCGCAAGAGAGCACTTTGAACGGTTCCTGATGTTCCGCTCACTGTAAATCGGAGATAGCTTTCGAGGCTGCGATTGTTTGCATTGGTCACATCGAGAGCACTGGAGGTGCCTGCATTTGTATCTGGATTGTTCTCCTCCACCTGTGCATCGGCTTGGGTAGTAAATGTAAGGGTGGATGTAGCTTGAAGCGCTGATCCCGGATCTGGATTGAACGGCGTCGACACTGCTGAGACCGGCAGGACATCGGCGATCAGTATCAGGATCAGTACCACCGCAGTCCAGCGGAAGGATCGGTTTTTTGTGAAGGCAACTTTCATTTCCCCCAAAGATTGTCTCACTCTGGTTCTCATATTCATATAGTCTCCTGTATCTTCTTTTTTCTCTATCCGACGTAAGGGTAGGGCAAGAGGCAGGTAAAAGCGTGTGGATAGAATTTCCATGCCTCCACTTTTGCATGATGTGCCTGGCTGGGCAACAATCTGTTTAAGCGATGTGGGAACAGTGAGCTGGCAGCAAATATAAAGTTGAAACTGCGACGAACAGTGGTGTGGATTGTGATCAGGTTCGATGCAAGTCTCGGGCCATCAATGAATAATCATGCCTGAGAAGAAACATTCCCCACTAATAAAAAGAATTTCCTGAATATCAGGAACCTCAGATTGTCATAACTTATAACGAGGATTTCCCACATTTAACATTGCCAGTTCATGTTAATCGAAACCAATATTGGATAGTACATCGGTACTAATTAAATTTCACTTCGCCTTCATCTTCAGCGGCAAACGCGCCACCTTTTGTTCATCACAACTGATGCTTGTCCCGTGGCCTATGGAATGTTTGTGAAATCGTACAATTGACTATCAAAGAATCAAAAACTTCCGAGTGCTTTGCGTAGCACTTCGGAAGTTTTTACTGGTCTACTGATTTGTCTGGTTACTTCTTTTCTTTTCATCCCCATCTCCACTTCGTTGCCTCCTTGCTGTCTTCGATCACCACACCTAATTCTTTTAATTTATTTCGGATCAAGTCAGACATGGCCCACAATTTTTGCTTGCGCACTTCATTCCGCACTTCGATCAGCAGGTCAATGAATCTGTCCGAGTCGCCAGAGCCTTGTTTTTCCTGCAGGCGCAAGCCGAGTACGCCCGTCAATTCACGCAGGGTTTGCTGGGCAGGCTTGAGCTGTTCATCAGTGGCGCCATTGTCGCGCGCACTATTGATGGATTTGACCAGTTCATGTAAGCCCGCCATGGCCAATGGGGTATTGAAATCATCGTCCATCGCATTGGTGAACGATTGATGAGTCGCTTCGGTTTGCGTGGACAGCGCAGAGGCCGCCTCGGGAGAGAGTCCCTGTGCGGAAGCAGGAGCGGGCCGAAAGGCAGATTTGAGGCGCTCCAGTGATTTTTCTGCCGCATCCTGTGTCTCTTCGTTGAAGATCAGCGGGGCGCGATAATTTCCACTCAAGACAAGCATCCGCATCACATCGGCATCCCGCTGTGATAAAAAGTCCTTGATGCTGACGATATTGCCCAGCGACTTGGACATCTTCTCACCGCCAAGCTGCAGCATGCCGTTATGGATCCAGTAGCGCGCGAAGGGTTTGCCGGTGTAGGATTCAGTCTGGGCGATCTCATTTTCGTGATGCGGGAAGATCAGGTCGTTGCCGCCGCCGTGGATGTCGATCTGTTCGCCGAGCTCCGCCAGGTTCATCGCCGAGCATTCGATGTGCCAGCCCGGGCGTCCCTTGCCCCACGGACTTTCCCAGAAGATCTCACCGGGTTTCGCAGCCTTCCATAAGGCGAAATCCATAGGATGTTCTTTCGCTTCATCCACCTCGATGCGCGCTCCGGCCTGCATGTCTTCAATTTTGCGCCCTGAGAGTTTGCCGTAATCCTCATCTTTGGTAACGCGGAAATAAACGTCGCCATTTCTGGCCGCGTAGGCATATCCCTTTTCGATCAGGTCGCTGATGAACTGAATGATGAGCGGCATGGTCTTGCTGACCTGTGGATTGGAGGTGGCTGGCAGGACGTTCAAATTCCTGAGATCGTTGTTGTAATCTTCGATATAGCGCTGTGAAAGCTTAAGTGGTTCTTCGCCCAGCTGCTTGGCGCGGTTGATGATCTTGTCATCCACGTCGGTATAGTTCATCACGTGCCTGACGTTGTAACCGCGATATTCCAGATAGCGACGGATGACATCGAACACCAGTGCCGACATGGCATGGCCAACATGCGCGTCGTTATAAACCGTTACACCGCAGACATAGAGTTTGACGACGTCCGGTTCAAGGGTTTGAAAATCTTCTTTTTTGCGAGTGAGGGTGTTGTATAAACGGAGCATGAGCCTATTATAATCACAGAACTTCCAATGGAATGGAAAATAGTCAGGAAAATCGAAAGCTGGAGAGTGAATGGCATGGTGATGCGCAGGCCCAAAGCAGTGAAGTTTCCGGGTGAAGTATTCAGTCCAAACGATGCACTCGCCGAGACCGGGGAATAATGCGAATCAATTCATGGCACGGCGTGCTTTTTGCAGGAGCACTCTCCTTGTTGATCATCTATTTCGTCTGGTGGGGAAGGATGATCGCAGATCCCGTTGCGCGGAGTGGCGCTGATTTCATTGCTTTTTATTCTGCGGGGCGTGTGGCACAGGCGCATGGATTTGCTTCCATCTACGATATTGAACAGCAGCAAAAGATCGAGCAGGAAGTTGTCGGGTTTCCATTGGCGAAAGGACAGGTTCTTTTATACAACCACATGCCTTATCTCGTGCCACTTCTTGCACTGGTTGTCAACGAAAACTATGTTGGGTCATTTGAGCGCTGGATACTGGTCTTGATCAGTATCTATTTAA
>Ga0065704_10070537_pt1 | contig 21359 bp, 19 predicted proteins | sample SwiRhicommuniRL2_FD_59091 | JGI IMG/M metagenome (GOLD analysis project Ga0065704, IMG submission 59091) | Switchgrass rhizosphere bacterial communities from Rose Lake, Michigan, USA - RL2 v2 (version 2) | ecosystem: Host-associated > Plants > Roots > Rhizosphere > Soil | place: East Lansing, MI | reverse complement strand
GAACCGCTCGGCGCCGGCCGCTTCCGGCTCGCGCCCGACCTTGCCGATACGCTGCGCGCGCTGGCAGAGCGCGGCGACATCATCCGCACGATGCAGCGCGAATTTTCCCGCGCCGCGGTCGAACGCGCTGCGGCCGACCAGGCGATCTACGATCCCGCCGCGCTCGGTGCCCGCCCAGTTGTCGGCCGGGTGCTGGTGCGCGGGCTCGCCGACGAACATGCCGACCGCCAGTACCTGATCGTCGATGGCGTCGATGGGCGCAGCCATTATGTCGGGATCGGCAAGGGCGCGGAGACCGATGCGGTTTTGACCCATGGCGCCGTCGTGCGCATCGAGCCGATCCGGCCTGAGATTCGAGAAGTCGATCGCACCATAGCCAGGATCGCTGCAGCCAATGACGGTCGCTACGATGTGGATGCCCATCTGCGCCACGATCCGACCGCGACCCAAGCCTTTGCCGAAACCCATGTTCACCGGCTCGAGGCAATGCGGCGGACGGCGGGCATCGTCGAGCGCGAGCCGTCGGGTCGCTGGATCATCGCGCCTGATCATCTCGAACGCGTGGCGGCCTATGAGGCAGAGCGACTGCGCGACCGTCCAGTGGCGATCACTACGCTGTCGGCGCAGCCGCTCGACCGGCTGGTTGAGGCCGATGCCGCGACCTGGCTCGACCGGGAGCTGGTGTCGGGCACGCCCGAGCCCATCCGCGATGCCGGGTTCGGCCACAACCTGCGCGATGCCCAGGCGCGCCGTCGGCAGTGGCTGGTGGCACAGGGATTTGCCGAGGAAACGGGCAGCAGCACGATGTTTCCCAATGGCATGATCGCGGCACTCCAGCGGCGCGAGTTGCTGCGGGTCGCGGGACAGCTCTTCGAGGAGCTCCAGATGCCGTTCAGGGAAGCGGCCGAAGGCGCCCGGGTAGAAGGCATCTATCGCCGATCCGTCGATCTCGTCAGCGGGCGTTTCGCGTTGATCGAACAGAGCAGGGATTTCACGCTCGTGCCGTGGCGCCCGGTGCTGGAGAAGCAGGTTGGGAAATCGGTCTCGGGATTGATGCGCGGCGACGGCATCAGCTGGTCAATCGGTCGCAGCCGTAGCGGGCCGACGATTTCGTGACCCGCGTCTTGCCGCGAGATGAACTACTCTCATGCTGATCCTTGGGTAGGCTGCAAGGCTTAACTTGTGCAAATTTAGGTCAGCTCATGGTCCCAGTTCCCAATGTGTATATCGAATAAGCGATCCTTAGGATCTTGCACTTTGCCGATTATTCGCTAGACAATTGGACCGCTTAGAAAGTGTGCGCGAATCGCGCTGGAGTGATCGCTAGTGCGTGCAATTGATCTCTATGCAGGAATTGGAGGATGGAGCCTCGGGCTGCGTCTAGCGGGCGTGGAGGTCGTGGCCTCCTACGAGTGGTGGCAGCCAGCGGTCGATACTCACAATGGCAATCACGGCGGAGACTTAAAGCCGACTGATGTTCGTCAGTTGCGACTGGAAGATTTGCCGTCGGATATTGATCTAGTGGTCGGCAGTCCGCCCTGCACAGAATTCTCGTATTCGAATCGGGGCGGCGGCGGCGACCTCGACGAAGGCCTCAAGGATCTCGTTCGATTCCTGGATGTCGTCGAGCATCTGAAGCCAAAGTTCTGGGCGCTCGAGAATGTTCCGCGGGTGGCGCAGGTCCTCGAGCGTGGCATGGCAGACCCGGAACATCCGCTCTACCGTTTCCGCGATCTTGGTATGCAGATCGAGATTATCGACTTCTCCGATTATGGGACGCCCCAGTCCCGTCGGCGCTGCATTGCGGGCAATATACCTTTTGATGTAATCAAAGCCTATCAACCGCGTCTACCGCGCAGAACGTTAGGCGATGTTGTCGCGGCGATCGCGACCAACGGTGATGTCGTCGATCCGGTTTGGGGTTGTGCACTGCCTACTGCGAAGGTGACAGAGCGGGAAAACGAAAGCGTCCTTAATGTGGAAGAACTCCGCATGAACCGTGAGGCCAAGACTTATCATCCGGTCTACAACAATATGGCCTTCCCGGATGTGATGGATTTGCCGGCCCGGACCGTGACCGCCACGTGCACCCGCGTGTCGCGCGAGAGCATCGTGATCGGCGATAACAAAGACGGTTTCCGCCGGCTTAGTATCCGGGAGCGCGCATGCCTTCAGGGCTTCCCGATTACCTACCAATTTTATGCCCGCTCCTTTCCGGAGAAGGCAAAGATGGTCGGCAACGCCATCCCGCCGACGTTCACCTATCTGGTTGCTCGGGCATCCCAAGGTGTCTCAGCTGAAGATTTGGTCCCTTACGCGCAGGTCGGGTTGGCTCTGCGTCAGCCCGAGAAGGCGGCACTGGTGACGCCGCCGACGACGGAAGGTCGTATTTATCCTGCCGGACGTAGTTTTCGGGCCGCTTTGCCAGGCCTGCGGTTCAAGAGCGGCATGAGGTTCGAGCTCGCCAACGGACGGGGGCGCCAGCGGGACTGGCAGGTCCGCTTTTTCTTCGGTTCCTCAATCGATATTCGCGAGATCACCCTGGATGAAGAGTTGCTTGGTGAACTTCGCAAATCTCCGTTGATTCGCTCAATGATGATGGCTCTAGGGGTCGAATTCGCGAACGTCGCTGAGATACTTCAGGCGAGCACACCGGATGAACTTCAGGCGGCGTGGTCGCATCGTGCTGACGGACTTCGCCCCTATCAGGTCACCGACCTCTTGGGCGAGTTGGCTGGCAAGGTTCACGAGCGGCTGATTTCCGCCGCGACTGACGATCAGCATGCGATCATCGGCTATGTCATGGAAGCAGCGGCTGAGGGAGAGGAAGGCGACAACATCCCGGGGTCGAAGAAGCTCACTACAAATGCTCTGGCTATATTGAGCGGGCTATTAGTGGGAGCTTGGTTCAACACCTTGCCTTGGCATCGCCTCCAGAAGGCAGCGGCCTAATCAGACCAAAGCCGAGCCGAAGAGGCTCTCAAAGACCTTGAACGGGACCTCCACATTTTCCCAACCGCCTGCACCTGCGTCGATCGGAATATGGGCGGCCATCACATTCATCTCGACGGTCGCTAGCTTGGGTGGCGAGGACGACAAGTCCCAAAGATGAAACAGGTGGAAGGGACGATCGAGAGCGCTCTCCCATTCATGCCGCGTGAGGTGCAACGATCCTCTGGTCCCTGCGCGGCTGGCCTTGACCTCAATGGAGAGAAAAGCCGGGTCGTCTGCGGCTTTGACCGAAAGGACGTCATAGCCGTCCTGATTGCTGTCGACTGCCACCCAGCGAGGCTTCGCTCCGGTGCGAGCCTCTTCATGGATCATGGTCAATCGCTCTGCTTCGCGACCGATGGCAACCAAATGATTCTTTTGAAGGCCTCGGGCAACAGCAGCGAGCCAATCCCAGAAGTCCACTACGTCCTGTTCCAACTCGCCGGCTAAGCCGGCTTCAACGAACACTTGGCGGACGCCAACTGGGCAAAAGTTCAAAACTCGGGAACGGCCGTAAGAAGCGTTCTGAAGCCAATCAGGGCTCTGCGTTTCGACGTAGTGCAGCAGGATGCAGCGCAAGGCTGCTTCATATCCATCTGCAGTATGCACTTTCAGTCCAGAGGCCGACGCCTGCAGCTGGCCCATCTCGTTAACTTCCAGCCAAGCTAGGGCCTCCGCTAAGGATAGTGCGGATGCCGACGACATGCCGCCGACTTTAGGTAAGCCGGAAAGCAGTTCTGTAGGAGACAGGGGGCGCCTGTGCAGGAGGTCGAGCAGGGCAATGCCAGCCTGAGCCAGGCCGGGCGATAGAGGGAGGGTCACTTCGGGTGACCGAGATCAACGGCGATCGCCCGGATGTCATCCACGTGCAAGCCGGTGATATAGTCTTCGACATCCTCGGTTCCGACTTGGACCGGATCGATCGGAATCGGGTCAGGAGCGAGGGTTGAATCCGCTAGTGCCTTCGCCATTTCGCCGATCTTGAACCCGAGCCGGGTACGGACCGTCTCATCGACAGTGGCAGTGCACTCAACGATCTCGATGATTGTTTCCTGGTCTTTGGGCAAACCGAAGCGGTGAATTCGGTCTTCGGACTGCAGATAATGTGCGGCGTTGAAAGTCCGGTCCAGATAGATCGCATGGTGGCAGATGCGGTGCAGGCTGATACCCTCGCTGGCCGCTGCCGGATTGGCCACCATCACGCGGACATTTTCGTCGTCATGGAAGGCCTTGATCTTGCCTTCGCGGGTGTCGGCGTCATCCTCATCGCCGGCATCGACCCCGCCGTGGATATAGACTGCGCCGAGGTCAGCCAGCCGTGAGGCGATATATTCGACATTGCGGACAAAGGACGACCATATCAGTACCTTGTGACCTTGGCGTGAAAGCTGGCGGGCGCGCTTGAGGACATATTCAAGCTTGGGACCTTCGCCTTCTGCAAGCACCGCCGCGAGAAGGTCGTGGTGAGCAAAGCCGATCTGCGCAGCGAGGAGCGAGGGGTTGGAGACGAATTGAAGAAGGCGAGAAACCGAGCGGCCCAGGGCCCGGAAGGTCTGCTTGCCCTGGATGTCTAGCACCGCTGAAGCCTCGCGGGCAACTTCGAGACGCATAAGTTCATAAAGTTGCTGCTGGACCGGTGCCATCGGCAATGAAATGAGATTGCGCGTGACTTCGGGAAGACCAAGTTGGCTCTTGTTGGTCCGGACATAGATTGGTCGCACCAGGTCAACCACGCTCTCCTCATCAACGCGAACCTCAGGATAGAGGAACTGAAACTGAGGAATAAGATCGCTGACTGACTGGGGCATGGGCGTTCCGCTCATGATCAGCTTGCCGACCGGCAGATGAGACAACTCGATAACGGAGCGTCCGCTCGCACCGTTCACCCCCGACTTGATCCGGTGACTTTCGTCCAGAAAGACGAAAGTCCGATGTTGGGCGAGATGCTGGGCAATCAGGTCCTGGACCCTCGGTAGCTGTTGATAGGTCATCAACATCAACGGTGGGTCGGCTGCGAGGCTGGCACGAATGCGATCGCGCCCGCCGCGCAGGCGCACAAAGTTGCAAATTTCGCTAGGCAAGCACTCCAGAAATTGTTCGTCCCAGGCGGCGAAGGCGTTTTTCGGCGCGATCACCAGCAGTCGATCGCCCGGCTGGGAGCGAAGTGTAAAGAAGGCCAATGCTTCCGTCGTTTTGCCAGCGCCAGGCACAGAGAAGGTCGCTGCCGCAGGAAGAGCGGCAAGGCGCGCCACGTTGGGACCTTGATGATCGGACAAGCTACGTCTGAACCCAGACGTCTTGAGCGATGCCTCCAATGCGTCAAGAGCGAGGGGCGGCTCGCCTGATGCGGCCCAATAGCTCGCGGCAGCCTGCTGTGATTGTTGCAGGAGGGCTCTGGCTTCGGGGGTGATGACGAGACTTGTCCCGAGCTTCAACCCGTTGGCACGAAAGACCTGCAGAAACTGGTCGCGGGAGCCGACGAAAGCCCACCAAGGCAAGGAAAAACCCGACGTACCCTCGAGCGTTGCGTCTTGGCTCGCATCATAGGCGACCCGTTTGAGCATCGCTGTCCAAGCGCCCTTGCTTTCACCTGATCCCCAAGTGAAAACGGCACGGCCATCCCTCGCCCGATAAGCAAAACTAAGCATGTTCGGCCAGATAGGCGCGGATGGCAGCTACGCGTGTTTCGATTTGATCGAGCTGCTTTGCCACCCCGGTGAGCTTGGATTCGGGGCGTAGGCCTTCCTTGGCCGCCGCAGTGAGATAGCTGTTCGCCTTGGCGCACTGGTCAAGGAGATAGCCCGCCTTTTTTACATCCTTTTTGACCTGCCGCTCGGTTTCCAGAACCTCGCCGATCGCTTCGCGTGCCTGCGCACGCTGCGTGGAATCCTTCAGAGCTTGTATCAGAGCCGTTTGCTGAGCCTCGCTCTCATCGCTCTGGCCTCCCCCGAACAAATCGTCCAGACCGTCATCGGGCGCGGCTGTTTCCAAGTCCAGTTCACTGACAAGCCGTTCGACAACCTTGTCAAGGTTAGATGCTAGTTCCGGGAGAGCTAAATAGAGGCGGCCAACGGCGCCAGGATCGTCGATTAGCGCGAAAGCGGCTTCTTTGAAGATTTCTTTTCGCCCCACGCCGGAAAGTTTGGCGCGGCTTTGAACGAGACGCTGGAATGTGTGCTCCTGAACGGACACTTCGGACCACCTGTTCGCTTTGCCACGCGACCTCAGGTACTCGTCAGCGTAGGCGTGCATGTCGAGCAACTGGGCGAATTCGGCGTCCTTCATCTTGTAGAGCTTGCATAGTTCCTCGGCGCTGATGGCGTCGCGCTCCATCTTCGCAAGCATCATGTTGGCTTGCGCGTCCCAGCTATAGTCTGCCCGTATGTCCTTCTCGATCTGGAGTTGCGCCTCCAGGCGGTTGATATCTTTTTCCGTCGCATGGGGAAGAACCACCACCTCGATGTGCTCGAAATGGCCATACTTTTCTGGCTCGTCGTGGAGGAGTTGGCGCCACATGGACAGGCGGCGGTTGCCATTAATGACGAAACCTTCCTCGTCGAGCAGGAGTGGGTTAACCTGTTTGTGTGCCGCATCTTCGAAGTAGCCATCCAAATCCGACAAGCGACCTAACTTGAGCAAAAGCTCATGCTGAACTTCCTGCGCGTCCCACATCTCCGGATCGCCGGTGAAAAGGTCAGGACGAAGGTCGGCGTTGATAGCTAAATGTTCAACCTGTAGGGAAGCTGTCCGACCATTCACAAGACGATATTTAGGCAAATCTATGGGGATGCGGATGATTGGCAGGTCCTGGTTAAGGCCCTGAAACACAACCCGGTCCGTTGCCAAGCCCTTGGATTCTAGTCGAGCCTTGAACTCTTCGAGTCGGGCGGGGCGAGGCCAGCCAAACCGGGAACCTTTAGGGGTATCGGGCAAATCTAAATCCGGCATGTTCACTCCAATGCGACGATCAGCGTCGGAACATAATAGGCCTTACGAAAAATCTCGAGTTCGCGCTCGAGCCGAGCGGCTTGGGCAATATTGTCACCGATTGCTAGAGCGACAGGCTGCGATGGCAAAACGAAAACGGCACCCTGGATCGCGTCGTTGAGATACAGCGTCTGCAGCTTCATCAAATCGGCGTACATACGCGCCATATTGCCCGTCTGCAGGCATAGTCCGACGTGCTCACGCATCGAGGTTATGCTCATGTCAGAACCGCGCGCGACCGTCACTTCGCTCGACCAGCCTTTCGAACGAAGCGACGCGACGAATTGATCACGAATGCGGGGGGCCGCGCCGCGCTCAATACGGATGTCGACCGCCGTTGCCGCTGCAAGGACATCGTCCAAGATGTGGGACGGAATGCGTTCTGAACCGGCGCAGTGACTATGCAAGGAAAAATTCATGATAATGTCCGATTGCAAGGGGTATCTAAATGGAAAGCCTGAAGCATATACAGAATCATTTGAGGGTAAGGGCCATGAATCATCAATGACGTAGCGCAGGTCAGCAGTCGTCAAAACAACCCATTTCAGGCAACGCTTCGGACCTCGTTATGCCCAAATACGCCGATCTCGTGCGGAATCGGCGCGCGGGGTTGCTGCAGGCCCTGAAAGCTCTCGCCGACTGTGAAGATGGTGCCATCCAGCCCATAGCTGAAGGGCGTTATCGCCAGCTCGATGATTTCATACTGACAGGCATTCAGCCCGGTGATCTCGACATCGACCACCTGTTGACCCAACCTTCCTCCCATTTTGTCGCCTCGTAATTGCCTACGAGCGAATGGCTTGTTCCGGCGCAATCGAGCGTTGCCCGCCCTGCGTCGCAACGGCGAAAATTATTCGATAGCCGCCGGAATAGCTGACGGTTTACATCGGGGAAGCGAAAACTGGTCGTCGAGCGGCTGATTTGGATCGACGATGGAAGGTGCTGGTGCACGCCCCTTGTTTAATCAACCGGGCCTTCCCTTAATTAGCAAGTGGCCTAAGATAAGCGGTCTTAAATAAGAGAGGCGGCAGGTGCGCGATCATCGGCGCGACCGTCGATGTGGTCAACGCTTGCCAACTTCATGGTTTGCCGCGAGAATCCCCTTCATGCGGAGTGATATCGACCATCTACCCCCGGTCCAGCAAAATGAATTGGACCGCGTGAAGCAAACGCTCATGGGCGAATTTGCCGATGCAATCGCGCGCGCGAACCAGCCGTGGAAGAAGAACGGCAAGATCCTCAAGATCATCCTGTTCGGCAGTTATGCCCGGACCGACTGGGTGGACGAGCCGGAGAACGGCTATCAGTCGGATTTCGACCTGCTGATCATCGTCAGCCACCCGGACCTCACCGACGTCGCCGATTACTGGTATGTCGCCGAGGACAAAATCCTGCACGACAGCGCGATCGCGCGGCCGGTGAACATCATCGTCCATACGCTGGACGAAGTGAACCAGGCGCTGAGCCGGGGAGAATATTTCTGGACCGACATCGCCCGTGACGGAATCGTGCTCTACGAGTTGCCGGGCAGCGCACTCGCCACGCCGAAGCCGCTCACGGCTGCCGACGCCTATGAGATGGCAGGCAAATATTTTCACGATCAATTGAAATCTCTCGACCAATGGATCGAACTTGCTGAATTTTCAGGCTCGCGAGCAGCCAAAGATTCAGATTGGAGCCGAAAGGCGGCGTTTAACCTGCATCAAGCAACGGAAACGGCTTACGCCTGCTTTCTGCTTGTCCGCACCCTCTATTTTCCTCGCTCGCACAACATCAAGTTCCTGCGCTCGCTTGCCGAGGACAGCGAACCACGGCTGATCGAAGCCTGGCCGCGGGCCACCCGCATCGACCGCCGTCGCTTCGAACTTCTGAAGCGTGCCTATGTCGAGGCCCGCTATTCGGCGAGCTATGAGATCGGCAATGACGATCTCGACGCCCTGTCGCAGTCGGTCCGCGCTCTGCGCGATATCGTCGAGACTGTCTCGCGCGAATGCCTGGAAACGCTGAAGGCCGACGCCGGCCTCTAGCCACCAAGCGGCTGTTTCCGGATAGCCTTCCGTTCCGGTTCCTGACCGGAACGCGCCGACGCGAGCCCATCTGCGCCCATCAGCACCGTTCAATTTTCGGCGCCTGTCACCGAGTCTGAAACCGCCCGAACCGGTCCTGTCCGGCGGGCGGGAGCCTCGACGTGACACCCACCAAACTACTCATCGGCCAGATCATCGTCGTCTTCGCCATCGTCCTGCTGGGCATCGGGGCGGCGACACAATGGGCGGCAGCGATGCTGGCCTATCAGCCCGAACTGGGTGCCCCCTGGTTCCGGCTCGATGGCGTGCCGGTCTACCATCCCTGGGCGCTGTTCCCCTGGTGGTATCATTACGACGCCTATGCCCCGCACGTCTTCGACCGCGCGGGCATGTTCGCCGGCGCCAGCGGCTTCATCGGTTGCGCGGCGGCGATCTTCGGTTCGCTGTGGCGCGCACGCCAATCGAGCAACGTCACCACATACGGATCAGCCCGCTGGGCAAGGCGCCGCGAAATCGTGCGCGCCGGACTGCATCGCGACGCTGGCGTCATGCTCGGCACGTTGCGCGGCAGGTACCTGCGCCATGACGGCCCCGAGCATGTCATGGCCTTTGCACCGACCCGATCGGGCAAGGGCGTGGGCCTTGTCGTTCCCACCTTGCTCTCCTGGACCGGCTCGGCGGTCATTCACGACATCAAGGGCGAGAATTGGACGCTGACCGCCGGATGGCGTGCGCGCTTCTCGCACTGCCTGCTGTTCAATCCAACCGACGCGGCGTCGGCGCACTACAATCCGCTGCTAGAAGTCCGGCGCGGCGTCAACGAAGTGCGCGACGTCCAGAACATCGCCGACATCCTCGTCGACCCCGAGGGCGCGCTCGAACGCCGCAACCATTGGGAAAAGACCAGCCATTCGCTGCTGGTCGGCGCGATCCTTCACATTCTCTATGCCGAGGAAGAGAAGACGCTTGCGCGGGTTGCGACCTTCCTCTCCGATCCGCAGCGCAGCTTTGTCGCCACGCTGCGCCGGATGATGACCACCAATCACCTGGGCGACGACAAGAATCCCAAGGTCCATCCCGTGGTGGCGTCCGCCGCGCGCGAACTGCTCAACAAGAGCGAGAACGAGCGCTCGGGCGTGCTCTCGACCGCGATGTCCTTCCTAGGCCTTTATCGTGATCCGACCGTCGCCGAGGTCACCTCGCGCTGCGACTGGCGGATCGCCGACCTGATCGAGGCCAAGCAGCCCTTGTCCCTCTATCTCGTTATTCCACCTTCGGACATCAGCCGCACCAAGCCGCTGGTCCGGCTCGTGCTCAACCAGATCGGCCGCCGCCTGACCGAACGGCTGGACCAGCCCGGCTCTTCCGCGCGCCGTCACCAACTCCTGATGATGCTCGACGAGTTTCCCGCGCTCGGCCGCCTCGACTTCTTCGAGACCAGCCTCGCCTTCATGGCCGGTTACGGCATCCGCGCCTTCCTGATCGCGCAGAGCCTCAACCAGATCGAGAAGGCTTATGGCGAGCACAACGCCATCCTCGACAATTGCCATGTCCGCGTCGCCTTCCCGACCAACGACGAGCGCACCGCCAAGCGCATTTCCGACGCACTCGGCACTGCCACGGAGCAGCGTGCCATGCGCAACTATGCCGGCCATCGCCTCGCACCCTGGCTTGCCCATGTCATGGTCAGCCGCCAGGAGACTGCCCGCCAGCTTCTGACGCCCGGCGAAGTGATGCAGCTCTCGCCCGACGAGGAGATCGTGCTCGTGTCCGGGCTTGCACCGAGCCGCGCGCGCAAGCTGCGCTATTTCCACGACCGCAACTTCACCGTGCGCGTGACGCCCGCTCCAAAGCTGACGCAAGGCCGCTATCCCGATTGTCCGAAGCCGCGCGATGATGACTGGTCCGACCAGGTGCGCGGCATCGATGTCCGGCTGCATCAGGCCGAGGATGCCGCGGGCGGCGAGGACGATGGCGGCATGCAACAGCAGCGTCATCCCGGCCTTCGCGAGCAACCAGCCAAGAGTGTCGATGCTGCTGAAACGCGCGATCCGCAACTCGTGCCGGACGACGACGATGTCGCGGCCGACAAACGCGCCATGGACCAGGCGCAGGGCCTGAGCGCCGTTGCCCGGGGCTATGCGATCAACGAGGGCGCTCACCGCGACCTCGTGCCCGGCATGTGAGGCGGCGATGAAGATTCGCCAGAACCTCTATCTCGATCGCGAGATCGGCGAAGCGCTCGAAGCGCTCGCCGCCGGCAATCGCGGCAACAAGAGTCACCTGGTCAACGATGCGCTGCAGGACTGGCTGGCGCGCCGGGGCACCAGGGAAATCGACGATCTCCTCAAGGTCCGCCTCGACCGCCTGTCGCGCGAACTCGACGGCGCGCGGCGCGACATCGACGTGCTGCTGGAAAGCCTGTCGCTGTTTGTCCGCTACCAATTGATGGTGACGGCGCCGCTGCCCGAGGCCGATGCCGCTGGCCGAGCGATCGGACGCGACCGTTTCGAAGCCTTCGTCGCCCAGGTCGGCCGCCAGATCGCGGCGGGCGGGCGCACGCTGGCGCCCTCCGAAGCAAAGGGAGGTTAGCCGTGATGCCGGTCGGAGCAGATAGCGTTTCCGCAGGCCGCCGCCGCGCCATGCTGCGCACGGCGATGGGGCCGGCGATCGCGGCCGCGCTCAGCGACCCGCGCGTCATCGAAATCATGGTCAATCCCGACGGCGCGCGGCGCGTCGACATCCTCGGCGAAGGCCGGGTCGATACCGACGTGAAGCTCGATGCAGCCCAGGTCGAACGGATCATCCGACTGGTGGCGTCGCACGCCCGTACCGAGGTCCACGGCGAGCGTCCGATAGTGTCTGCCGAACTGCCGCCGCATGGACAAGGTGCGGGTGAGCGCTTCGAAGGCATCCTCCCGCCGGTCTCGACCGCGCCCTGCTTCTCTATCCGCAAGCCTGCGGCGCGGGTCTACACGCTCATGGACTATGTCGCCGACGGCATCATGCCGGCGGAGACCGCGCGCATGCTTTCGCTCGCGGTGGTCGATCGCCGGAACATCCTGATCGCCGGCGGGACCAGCTCGGGCAAGACCACGCTCGCCAATGCACTGCTCGCCGAGATGGCGCATCTCGACGAGCGGGTCATCCTGATCGAGGACACCCGCGAATTGCAGTCGCCCGCCCGCGACACGGTGGCGCTGCGGACGCGGGCCGGTGCTGTCACGATGGGCGACCTGGTGCGCTCGACGCTGCGGCTTCGGCCTGACCGCATCATCGTTGGCGAGGTCCGCGGCGGCGAGGCACTCGACATGCTCAAGGCCTGGAACACCGGCCATCCCGGCGGAATCGCGACCGTCCACGCCAACAGCGCGTCTTCTGCGCTCTACCGGATCGAACAGCTCATCCAGGAAGCCGTCGTCACCGTACCGCGCCGCCTGGTCGCCGAGGCGATCAACCTGATCGTCTTCATCGCCGGCCGCGGCACCGCGCGGCGCATCGAGACGATCGCCTGCGTCGCGGGCCTCGACCCCGATGGCGGCTACGCCGTCGTCGATCTCTCCCCAACCCCTGACCACACAGGAGACTGACATGCGCATCTTTCCCATCCCCAATCGTGACCGCCTTTTCCTGACCGGCCTGATTCTCGGCCTTTCGCTCACCCTGACCGGCACGGCCCGCGCCAGCGGTTCCGGCATGCCATGGGAGCAGCCGCTCCAGCAGGTGCTGGAATCCGTACAGGGACCCGTCGCCAAGATCGTCGCGGTGATCATCATCATAACGACCGGCCTGACGCTGGCGTTCGGCGAGACGGCGGGCGGATTCCGCCGGCTGATCCAGATCGTGTTCGGCCTATCGATCGCGTTCGCGGCGTCTAGCTTCTTCCTGTCCTTCTTCAGCTTCGGCGGCGGGGCGCTCGTCGCATGAGCCACATCGACAACGGTCATGTTGCTGGCTTCGAGGCGCCGATCCACGCCAGCCTGGGACAAGCCATCCTGCTCGGCGGCGCACCGCGCGGCATCGCGATAGTTAACGGCACGATCGCGGCCGCCCTCGGGCTGGGACTTCAGCAATGGCTGGTCGGCATCGCGCTCTGGGCCATCGGCCACACCATCGCTGTGTTCGCCGCGCGCCGCGATCCCGATTTCGCGCCCGTGCTGCTCCGCCATCTGCGCCAGAAGGGATATCTGGCATGTTGAACCTCGCCGAATACCGGTCGCGGGCCGACCGCCTGGCCGATCATCTGCCCTGGGCCGCGCTGGTGGCACCCGGCGTCGTCCTCAACAAGGATGGCAGCTTCCAGCGCAGCTTCGCCTTCCGCGGCCCCGACCTGGAGAGCGCGACCGAAGCCGAACTCGTTTCGGCCTGCGCGCGCGCCAACAACGTGCTGAAGCGCCTTGGCACGGGTTGGGCATTGTTCTTCGAAGCAGAACGGCGCGGCAGCCAGGGCTATCCGGACAGCACCTTTCCCGATGCCGCATCCTGGCTCGTCGACGAGGAACGGCGTGCCGGGTTCGAAGCCGAAGGCCAGCATTTCGAGAGCGTGTATCATGGTACGCTGACCTGGCTGCCACCCGCCGACAGCAGCGATGCTGCCGGACGGAGCCTGGTCGAACGGCCCGATGATGCGCAGGGCCGCGACTGGCGTGCCAGCCTTGCCGGTTTCACCGCCGAAACCGACCGCATCCTCGACCTTCTCTCCGGCTTCATGCCGGAGGTGCGCGCACTCGATGATGCCGAGACGCTGACCTATCTCCACGGCACGATTTCCGATCGCCGTCACGCGGTCGCAGCGCCCGAGACGCCGATCTATCTCGATGCGCTGCTCGCCGACACCCCGCTCGTCGGCGGGCTCGAGCCCAGGCTCGGGCAGACCCATTTGCGCACGCTGACCGTGCTGGGCTTTCCGAATGTGAGCCGGCCCGGCATTCTCGACGCGCTCAACCACCAGGATTTCGGCTACCGCTGGGTCACCCGCTTCATCGCGCTCGACAAGCAGGATGCGACCAAGGCGCTGACGAAGATCCGCCGGCAATGGTTCAACAAGCGCAAGTCGATCACCGCGCTGCTGCGCGAGGTGATGTACAACCAGCCGGTCCAGCTTCTCGACACCGACGCAGACAACAAGGTGGTCGATGCCGATCTTGCGCTGCAAGCGCTCGGCGGCGATCATGTCGCCTTCGGCTACCTTACCACCACGATCACCGTCGCTGATACCGACCGGGCGTGGGTGGAAGACAAGGTCCGCGCGGTCGAGCGGATCGTCAATGGACTCGGCTTCACCTGCGTTCGCGAGAGCCTCAACGCGGTCGAGGCTTGGCTGTCCTCGCTCCCCGGTCAGGTTTACGCCAACGTCCGCCAGCCGCTGGTCCATACGCTGAACCTCGCCCATCTCATGCCGCTGTCCTCGGTCTGGGCGGGGCCGGCGGAGAACCGTCACCTCGGCGGGCCGCCGCTGCTCACCGCGCAGACTAGCGGATCGACTCCGTTCCGGTTCTCGACCCATGTCGGCGATGTCGGGCACATGCTCGTTGTCGGCCCGACCGGTGCGGGCAAGTCGGTGCTGCTGGCGCTGATTGCGCTGCAGTTCCGACGCTACCCGCAATCTCAGGTCTACGTCTTCGACAAGGGCTTCTCGGCGCGCGCGGCAGTGCTGGCGATGGGCGGCGCGCACCATGCCCTCGGGCTCGGCGCGGAGGGCGGCCCTCACAGCGAGGATGCCCTGGCGTTCCAGCCGCTGCGCCGGATCGACAATGCCGGTGAACGCAGCTGGGCGGCGGAATGGATCGCCGCGCTGCTGGCGCACGAAAAGGTCGTGGTCACGCCCGAAGTCAAGGACGCCGTCTGGTCGGCGCTGAACAGCCTCGCATCGGCACCGCCCCAGGAGCGCACGCTCACCGGACTTGCCATGCTGCTCCAGTCGAACGCGCTACGCACCGCGCTCAACGCCTATACGCTCGAGGGACCCTATGGTCGCCTGCTCGACGCAGCCGAGCAGAATTTCGCGCTGGCCGATGTCCAGTGCTTCGAGACCGAGGCGCTGATGGGGCAATCCGGCGTGGTCGCCCCGGTGCTGACCTATCTCTTCCACCGGCTGGAGGAACGCTTTTATGGGCGGCCAACGCTGCTGGTGCTCGACGAGGCCTGGATTTTCCTCGACCATCCGCTCTTCGCCGCGCGCATCCGCGAATGGCTGAAGACGCTGCGCAAGAAGAACGTCGCGGTGCTCTTCGCGACGCAGAGTCTCGCCGACATCGCAGACAGCGGCATCGCGCCGGCCATCATCGAAAGCTGCCCGCAGCGCATATTGCTCCCGAACGACCGCGCGATCGAGCCGCAGTCGCGCGCCGCTTACGAGCGCTTCGGTCTCAACGACCGGCAGATCGAGCTGGTCAGCCGCGCCACGCCCAAGCGGCACTATTATCTGCAGTCGGCGCGCGGCAACCGCCTGTTCGAACTCGGCCTGGGTCCGATCGCGCTGGCCCTGTGCGGTGCGTCCGATCCCGCCAGCCAGAAGCGAATTGACGGCCTTCTCGCCGAGCACGGCGCGGAAGGCTTCGCTGGCCACTTCCTCCGTTCCGGCAATCTCGCCTGGGCCGCCGACCTGATCGGCGAGTTTCCCGGCGCCAACCAATCCACCGTTCCCCAACCTCCAGCCCCCGGAGAATGACCATGACGAGAATGCTGCCTTTCAAGAAGCCCCTCATAGCCGGTGCACTCGGCTGCGCCGTCACCGGTGCGCTCGCCCTCGCCACGCTGGCGACTAGCGAACCGGCTCAGGCGATCATCGTCTTCGATCCCTCGAACTACAGCCAGAATATCCTCACCGCCGCGCGCACGCTCGAGCAGATCAACAATCAAATCCGCATGCTCCAGAACCAGGCGCAAAACCTCATCAACCAAGCGAAAAACCTGACGACGATCAGCTTTCCCGAGCTGCAGGCGCTGAAGCAGACCATGCAGCAGATCGACCAGTTGATGGGCCAGGCGCAGGGCATCCAGTTCAAGGTCTCAAACCTCGACCAGCAGTTCCGCTCGCTCTACCCAGACAGTTTCGCGCAAAGCCTGACCACCAGCCAGCAGATGCAAAGCGCCCGGATGCGGATGGATACCGCACGCGCGGCCTTCGAACAGACGATGACCGTTCAGGCCCAGGTCGTCGAGAACATCGCCGCCGACCAGGCGGCGCTGACGGGTATCGTGGCGCGGAGCCAGAGTGCCGAAGGCGCGCTGCAGGCCAGCCAGGCGACCAACCAACTGCTCGCGCTTGTCGCAAAGCAGCAGTTCCAGATCCAGACGCTGATGGCGGCGCAATATCGCGCCGAGGCGATCGAACGGGCGAACCAGTCCCAATCGCGCACCGACGCCCAGAGCGCCTCGGCGAAATTCCTCGGGTCCGGCAGCGCCTACACCCCCCAGTAAGCGAAGCCGGCCAGGGCGGCGGCGATCGCCCGCGCCTCTGTCGCCGCCGTCGCCGAGGGGTCCGGCTCCCGCTCCCCGAGTCCGGGTCCCGCGGCATCTTTTGAAACGAACATCAGGACGCGAAGCGCATGGGCGACCTCAACGTCATCGATCAATTCATGGCAGCCTTCATCCGCTACATCGATAGCGGGTTCGGCCTCCTGGGCGGCGACGTCAGCTTTTTGACGCGCACGCTGATCGCGCTCGACATTACGCTGGCCGGACTGTTCTGGGCGCTGGGGGGCGAGGACAATGTGCTCGGTCGCCTGATCCGCAAGATCCTCTACATCGGCGCCTTCGCGTTCATCGTCAACAGCTTCTCGACCCTCAGCGACATCATCTTCCGCTCGTTCGCGCAGGCCGGGCTGACCGCCGGCGGCGGGACGATCACCTCCGCTGATCTGCTGAAGCCCGGTCGCCTTGCTGGAACCGGCTTCTCCGCCGCCTGGCCGCTGCTCCAACAGGTCAACCAGTATCTCGGCTTCACGACCTTCTTCGACAATTTCCTGACGATCGTGGTGCTGCTGGTCGCGTGGGTGATCGTGATCCTCGCCTTCTTCATCCTCGCCGTGCAGATGTTCGTGACGATCCTCGAGTTCAAGCTGACGAGCCTCGCCGGCTTTATCCTCGTGCCTTTCGCGCTGTGGAACCGGACCAGCTTCCTTGCCGAGCGGGTGCTGGGCAACGTCGTCTCCTCGGGCATCAAGGTCATGGTGCTCGCCGTCATCGTCGGCATCGGCTCGAACTACTTCACCCAGTTCACCACCGCGCTCCAGGGGCAGGAACCCGACATCGGCCAGGCCATGAGCCTTGTGCTGGCAAGCCTTGCCCTGTTCGGGCTCGGCATTTTCGGTCCTGGCATCGCCTCGGGTCTTGTCGCGGGTGCGCCGCAGCTGGGTGCCGGCGCAGCGCTCGGCACCGTGCTTGGCGCGGGCGGAGCCCTGTACCTCGGCGGTGCCGGAGCGGCCGGTGCAGCTCGCGGCCTTGCCGCCGCTGGCCTTGGGGCGGTGCGTGCGGGCACGGCGATGGGATCGGCTGCCTCGACCGCCTACACCCTCGGTCAGGAGGGCGCCGGCTCCTCCAGCGTCGGCGCCGGGATCGGCGGAATGGCGAGTGCCGCGACCGGCGCCGCCCGGTCGCGGATGTCGGCTGCGCTTGGTTTTGGCGAGGCCGCCGATTCCGGCCGCCAAGCCGCGTTCAACGCCATGGCAGGACGTAACGCATCCGCCGCCACGCAAACCCCGGATAGCTCATCGTCGATGCCCGGTTGGGCACGGGCGATGAAAGCCCAGCAGAGCGCCCGCCATCATCGCCAGACCGCCATCCACGCCGTCCAATCCGGCGACCGAGGCGGTTCCGGCGCTACCCCCGACATCAAGGAAAGGGAGGACTGATCCTCATGATCTCGAATTCGACATTTTTCAGGCGCGCCGTCCAGCGATATGGACATACACCTCAGCCCGAGACACCCTATCAACGCGCAGGCCAACTCTGGGACGAACGCATCGGCTCGGCCCGCGTCCAGGCGCGCAACTGGCGGCTGATGGCCTTCGGCTGCCTTGGCCTTACCGCAGCACTATCGGGTGGCCTGCTCTGGCAGTCGCTGCAAAGCCGCGTGGTTCCCTATGTGGTCGAGGTCGACAAGCTCGGCGAGGCGCGCGCGGTCCAACCCGCCGACATGGTCTATCAGCCGACCGATCCGCAGGTGGCGTGGTTTCTTTCCCGGTTCATCGAGCATGTGCGGTCGGTCTCGCTCGATCCGGTGCTCATGCGTCGGGACTGGCTTACGGCCTACGATTTCACAACGAAGCGCGGGAGCATTTTCCTCGGCGATTACGCCCGCGCCGCTGATCCGTTCGGTCATATGGGGACGCGCACCGTTTCCGTGCAGGTCACCAGCGTGGTGCGGGCATCGGACAAGTCGTTCCAGCTCAAATGGGTCGAGACCGCCTACGAGCGCGGCGCCCAGGCGGGTAGCTCGCACTGGACCGCGATCATGACCGTCCGGATGGTGCCGCCGACAAGCGCCGATACACTGAGGAAGAACCCACTCGGCATCTATGTCGATGCGATCGACTGGAGCCGTGAGCTCGAACCCACCGGTTCGTCGCCATCGACATCAACGGCCGTCACGCCGGTGCGCGCTGCGCTGCCGCCACCGGCAAGCATCCCCGCCGGATCGCCGCTTGATCCCAACCTCGGCGCCGCTACAAATCAGGAGTTCCAACCATGAAAACCGCCTTTCTCGCGGCGACGGCACTTGCCCTCGCTGCTCCCGCTATTGCCCAGAACGCGCCAACCGCCCCGGCATTGCCCGCGAACGCAGCGGTGCCGTCGGTTGCTGTCGCGACACCGCCTAGCGCACCCGTCATATCGGTGCCACCAGTGACCGCCGCGCCTGTACCGCGTCGTCGCCATATTCCACCGTCGCCAGCCGAACTGCGGGTCAGGTCCGCCAATCGCGCCCGCGACGCTCGAACCGGCAACCGGCGGCTATCTCAATGCAGTGCAGGTCTATCCGTACAGCGACGGCGTGATCTACCATGTGCTGACCGCACCCGGACAGGTCACCGATATCGCACTCCAGCCCGGCGAGACGCTGGTGGCCGTGGCGGCGGGCGACACCGTGCGCTGGGTAATTGGCGATACCACTAGCGGTTCAGGTGAGAGCAGGCGCACGCATGTCTTGGTGAAGCCGTTCACCACCGGGCTCACCACCAATCTCGTCATAACCACCGATCGGCGGACTTATCATCTGGCGCTGACCAGTACCGCGCACACCGCCATGTCGGCGCTCTCGTGGACCTATCCGCAGGACGCGCTGATCGCGCTCAAGGCTGCGGCCGAGGTGGCGCGTGCGGCGCAGCCGGTAGCTTCGGGGCTTGCCGTCGACCAGTTGCATTTCGGCTATGCCATCACCGGCGACAAGCCAGCCTGGCGGCCGTTGCGCGCGTTCGATGACGGGCGCCAGACCTTCATCCAGTTCCCCGCCAGTCTCGGCGAATGCGAGGCGCCGCCGCTGTTCCTGGTCGATGCCAAGGGTAACGCCGAGCTGGTCAACTACCGCGTGCAGGGGCGCTACTATGTCGTGGACCGGATCTTTGATGCGGCGGAGCTGCGGCTCGGGCTCAAGCACCAGGACGTGGTGCGGATCAGCCGGACCGGTGAAGCGCGCAGCCGGCGGAGGCCGTCGTGACCGAGGCGACTACGACACAGCCCGCCAAGCTCGATCCTGAGAGCCTGGCACTCCGTTCGCGCCCGCCGCGCGCGATCAGGTTCAAGCGGGGCGTCATCATCGCCATCGCGGCGCTGGGATCGGTGAGCCTCGTGGCGGTGACCTGGCTGGCGCTGAAGCCACGCCTGTTCCACCGTGTCGCGGGGCAGGAGGAACTGTCCCAACCCGATCTGCGTTCCGCCAGCGATACGCTGAACGGCTTGCCGACGAGCTATCGCGACGTGCCCCGGCTCGGGCCGCCGCTTCCCGGCGACCTCGGCAAGCCGATCCTCGATCGCCAGCAGCAACTTGCGACCGAGATTGGCCCGAGCGACCAACAACGCCAGCAGGCCGAAGCGGCCGAGCGTGAGCGCCAACTTGCCGAATTGAAAGCCGCGCGCGAGTCCGGTTTGCTGGTGCAGAGCCGGCTGGCGGCCACTGCCCCCGAAGCACCGACGGCCAGCGTATCTGCCGGAGAGGGTGCTCAGCCCAGTCTGCCGAAACTGGCGCTCGATCCGACGAACGATCCCAACGCGCAGGGGCGCAAAGAAGCCTTCGTCGGGAACCTCGATCCGCGCGGCGACGTCAATCCCCATCTTTTAACGCCGCCGCCATCGCCCTACATCCTGTCGGCGGGCAGTGTGATTTCGGCGAGCCTGATCACCGGCCTGCGCTCCGACCTGCCGGGATTGGTCATCGCGCAGATTACCGAGAACACTTATGACAGCGCCACGGGGCGGGTCCTGATCATTCCGCAAGGCGCGCGGCTGATCGGCAGTTACGATTCGGTCGTCGCATTCGGGCAGAGCCGCGCGCTCATCGTATGGCAGCGGATCGTCATGCCCGATGGTTCATCATTGCGCATCGACAACGTGCCCGCGACCGATCCTTCGGGCTATGCGGGCCTCTCGGACAAGGTGGATTTTCACACATGGACGCTGCTCAAGGGCGTGGCGATCTCGACCCTGCTCGGCGTGGGTGCGAACCTGACATTCACCGGCGAAAGCGACCTCGTTCAGGCGATCCGGGAGTCGACGCAGCAGAACGTGTCCCGCGCCGGCGACCAGATCACATCCCGCAATTTGGCTATCCAGCCGACGATCACGATCCGGCCTGGCGCGCCGGTACGGCTGATTGTGCACCGTGATCTCATACTCGCACCGTGGCGTAATTAGGAGGAACACATGCCGGAACTCAAGCTCCCCAAGCTGCCGGACAGGACGGCGATCAAGCTGTCCATCGCCGTCACGCCAGACCTGCATCAAATGCTCCAGGATTATGCCGCGCTTTATGCAGAGTCCTATGGGCGCGAAGAGCCGATTGCAGAACTCATTCCAGCAATGCTGATCGCATTCCTCGAAAGCGACCGGGCCTTCCTGCGCTCGCGGCGTGGCCTGGTGTGATGATGATCGCCTACGCTTCCCGCACGGGGACACGCCGCAATCTGGACGCCCTGCGTGCCGCCGGATGGCGGCTGATGGTATCGGCACGCGGTGTCCTTCGCACTGAAGGATTTCGCTATGCGCTCGACAACGGCGCGTGGACCTCGTTCCAGCGTAGCGAGCCCTTTCATGTCCCCGCGTTCGAGAGGGCCGTCGCGCGGCTTGGAGCGGATGCCGACTGGATCGTGGTGCCCGACATCGTCATGGGCGGTCTCGCCTCGCTGCAATTCTCGCGTG
>Ga0065704_10000480_pt1 | contig 21371 bp, 10 predicted proteins | sample SwiRhicommuniRL2_FD_59091 | JGI IMG/M metagenome (GOLD analysis project Ga0065704, IMG submission 59091) | Switchgrass rhizosphere bacterial communities from Rose Lake, Michigan, USA - RL2 v2 (version 2) | ecosystem: Host-associated > Plants > Roots > Rhizosphere > Soil | place: East Lansing, MI | reverse complement strand
GATCTGCTCGCCGCTTTTAACAGTTATGCTGACTGGTGGCTGGCGCATCGCCTGGGGCTGGATGACACGTACACGGAGTTCGCCCAGACTCTCATGGGTCCGCTGGACGAAATTTTTCTGGATCAGGCCGAAGAAATTCGGGCGGGTACCCTTGAAAGTATGGGTGTGCTGGCAAAGCTGATTGCGCTGGGCGGACTGGCCATGTCCCTCTCGCATGCCACCGCTCCGATGTCCGGCTACGAACATGTCACGTCACATGTGCTGGACCTGGTGGCGGAACAGAGGCAGAGACCCCTGGCCCAGCATGGGACCCAGGTGGCGCTGGCAACCCTTCTCACCACAGGCGCCTATCAAACTTTTTTTGAAGAGTTTGAGCCGGAAGAGGTCAACCTGGAAAATTGCTACCCGACCGAAGGGCAGATGCAGGCCCGCATCGAAGAAGCTTTCAATGCACTCGACCCAAGCGGACGCGTCGCCGCGGAGTGCTGGTCAGATTACAAGATCAAGTTGGAGGCCTGGCATGCTCACCGCCCGGACTTCGAGGAGGCGTTAAGTAACTGGCCTGACGTTCAGGCGAAACTGCAGTCCCTGGTGAAACAGCCCCAGGTTGCTGCAAATATTTTGCATGCAATTTCATCCCCGGCCCAATTCGCAGACCTAACCCCTGCTCCCACCGAGTCAGAAGTCCAATTCGCATTTCGGAGTGCCCCGCTGATTCGCCGTCGCTTCACATTGGGCGACATGTTCGTGTTTCTCAATTGGGATCAGGAAACCCTGTGGGCCCAGGTTGATAAAACTTTTTGATAAAGGGAGAATCAAAATATGCAATCCCAACACCCCAAACCCAAACTTATTGTGATGCTGACGCATCATGATCAGACCGTTTCGAACGCCCTGGAATTATTTGAGCACACCAGGGATTATCCGATCGCCCACTGGGGCTTCAAGGATGTGGGGCTGTCGCCAGACGAAATGCAGGCCGTGGTGACAGCCATGAAGAAGGCCGGGAAAACAACCTTCCTGGAGGTGGTCAGCCTTTCAGAGGCAGAGGGATTGCGCGGCGCACGGCTGGCCGTGGAGCTGGGTTTTGATATCCTGATGGGGACGGTTTTCTATCCTTCGATTGGTGATTATCTCAAAGACAAGCCCATCCACTATTATCCATTCCCTGGGCATGTCCATAGTCATCCGAGCATCCTGGATGGAGAGATCGATGAAATTGTCGCCCACGCCCGCGAACTGGAAGGCTATGGGGTACATGGCCTGGACTTGCTCACCTATCGTTATAACGGAGAAGCCACCCATCTGCTCAAGAAGGTGGTCGAGGCAACCCAGGTACCGGTGGTCTCGGCGGGCAGTATCGCTACTTTTGAACGGATCAACGAGGTGTGGGATACGGGAGCCTGGGGATTTACCATCGGCTCTGCCTTCTTCGACAGGCAGTTCGTGCCGAATGGCTCCTTTGAAGAAAACGTTCTGGCGGTCTGTGATTGGCTGGAGGCACAATAACCATGGAGTACGTCATCGGTTGTGATGTGGGTTCCCAGGGGACGAAGGCGATCCTGCTTTCCACGACAGGCGATTACGCAGGGGAAGCTTATGAGGGATATGCCATCGATTACCCTCATCCCCTCTGGGCCGAACAGCCGGTGGAGCGCTGGCTGAATGCGCTCACTCTTGCGATTCGGCGATTGCTCTCGGACAGCGGCGTCGCCGCGCAGCAGGTTCGAGCCCTGAGCCTGGCAACGCAGGTGGATGGCGTCATCCCAATTGACTCAGCCGGCCAGGCATTGCATCCGGCCATTATCTGGATGGACCGTCGGGCAAGTGCCCAATGCGAGCGTGTCCGCCAGGACCTCGACGATGAACAGATCTTTCAACTGACGGGCCTGAACCTGGACGCTTCGCATGTCGCGCCCAAGATCCGCTGGCTGGGGGACGAGCAGCCGGAGATCTATGCGCGGACTGCCCACTTTCTCCTCCCGGGCAGTTATATGGCCTATGCCCTGACCGGTGAAATGGGCGTGGATTATTCCAATGCTTCCTCTACGATGCTGCTGGATGTGCACACCAAAACCTGGTCTGCGAGGATGTGTGATGCGTTTGCGATTGACATGAATAAGCTGGCGCCACTTGGTGCCGCGACAGCCGCCCTGGGCAAACTTCGACCGAACATAGCGGAAAGCCTGGGGCTGAGCCTCGAAACACTGGTCATGATCGGCTGCGGGGATGAACACGCGGCCTGCCTGGGCGCAGGCGTCACCGGGGCCGGGATCGTAGGCGATATTGCCGGCACGGCGGAGCCCGTCTGCGCGGCCAGCCCCGTAGCAGCTTTCGATCCCACCCGCCTGGTGGAAACCCACTGCCACGCGGACCCCGACCTCTGGCTGTTGGAAAACCCGGGTTTTGTCTCGGGCGGCAACTATCGCTGGTTCCGTGACCAGTTTGCAAAAGGTGATAACTATGCCTCGCTTGACTCAGAAGCCGCGCGCATTCCACCCGGTTCGGAAGCCCTGACCTTCCTCCCCAGCTTAATGGGTGCCATGGCTCCCACCTGGAATGAATCGGCACGCGGAACCTATGCAGGCTTTACCCTGGCACACACGCGCGGGCATTTTGTGCGGGCACTCCTGGAAGGCTCGGCCTATGCGGTGCGCGACATTACCACACAAATGCAAATCGCCGGCATCGAACTGCGTGAATTGCGCGTGGTCAGCGGCGGCGCCAAAAGCCGACTGTGGAATCAGATCAAGGCGGATGTGACTGGCTTGCAGGTGAAGGTACCTGCGATCACTGAGACGACGGCGCTCGGCGCAGCGTTCCTGGCATTGGTAGGGATCGGAGCCTATGCTTCACTTTCTGAAGCGAGCGAACACATCGTCAAGATCCGCGAGGGCCTCGACCCCGACCCTGCGACGCAGTCGATCTACACCGAGGCGTATGAGCGCTATCGTCAAACGTATTTCGCCCTGCTGCCCATGTTTGAAGAGGCCGCCAAACGCCTGGCCAGTTGATTTCGGTGGTCGAGTGGTCCCGCGTGATCGCGGCGGGACGTACACTGGCACCGCATGTACTTTGCGCAGCAAAGCATGCAGGTGCCGAGACCACACATTTTCAAGGAATCTCTTATTTGCAGATTACGTGTTGGTCTCGACCAACGGATAGCTTTTGTGAAAAAAATTATCGGACTTCCACTTAGGCATCAATGAACAAATTAGATTCACTATCACAGGTCCGCTGCTTCCTATTGGATATGGATGGGACGTTCTATTTGGGAGAGGGATTGATCGAGGGCGCCTTAAAGTTCATTGAAGTCTTGAACGAACAGGGCTGTGAATATTTATTCGTCACCAACAACTCGTCGAAAGACAGCGGGCAATACGCCGAAAAGATCACCCGCCTTGGGTTACCGATTTCGCGCGGCAAAGTGCTGACCTCCGGCGAAGCGACCGCCATGCACGTCCAGGCTCAAAAGCCCGGCGCACGCGTCTACGTCGTGGGTACGTCAGCCCTCGAAAATGAATTTCGGGAACGCGGCTTTATCCTGACAGATGAAACGCCCGATTTTATTATCCTGGGCTTTGACACAACCCTGACTTATGCCAAGCTGTGGAAGTTGTGCGACCTGGTGCGGGCTGGCGTTCCTTATATCGCCACCCACCCGGATTACAACTGCCCCACCGAGACCGGCTTTATGCCCGATATCGGCGCCACCATTGCCTTCGTCAAAGCCTCGGCGGGGCGTGAACCAGACCTGGTCGTGGGCAAGCCGAATCGCTTATTGGCCGAGAAAGCCGCCGAACGGATGGGCCTCCCGCTTTCATCCATGTGCATGATCGGAGACCGACTCTATACCGATATTGCGCTCGGAGCCACCGCGGGGATTCCCACCATCCTTGTCCTGAGCGGCGAAACAAAAGCCGATGAAGTTGCGGGGTCACCTCATCAGCCAAGTTACATCTTCCAAAACCTGGGAGTGGTCGCTGATCATTTGATAAATATGAACTCTGCAAAATAAAAATTTCTGCTCGACATGGTTCTCCCCTGCCCCGCCAGGATACAATCTTACGTCTCCTCAGCATGATTCCCACCCCAGATCCCATCCCCAATTCCTGGTTTCCTTGTATCTTTTGTCGCATTTTGTAGTCATGTAATAAGCAACTATGACCACGTCAGATCCGGTCCCGCAAGACCAAACTCCTGAGCTGGCCTCCATCTGGAGACAAAGTACCACGAGTGCCGTTTTACTCACTTTGCTTGCCTCCTGTGTCATGGCGATCCACGTTCACAACCCCATTGAAGCCCTGGGAAATCTATTATTCACGGTGCCCGTTACGTTTCTAATCTGGTGGGTGGTCTGCGCCTTCCTGCTCTGGGTGTGGAAAAAACTGGGTGGCCTATTCGCAGCCTGGACGAAATAGACGAACTCCAGGCCGATCACTCGGCACTTGCAACCATCCTGCAGGCGCGGCGTGCGGTATCAATAGAAGGAATGTCGTTTAGTGCTCGGGCGCTCTGGACGATCTACCTGACCATCCTCGAAGATGCTCTCAAAACTTTGGATACGCTCATTCAATTCCTGAAAGCTCGCTAACAACTCGTAAGTTGGGAAGTTCGGCAAGGTATTTCTGTTTCACAGGGAGCAAGTGTGCGCCGCCGAGTGGGTAAGGAATTTTATTTTGACAACCTCGCGAACGATCTCAGCCATTTCCCGGCGATATTCGATCATAGATTTATTGATGAATACTCTCGTCATGATCCGTTATCCCACATACAGTGTCATTGCGAGACCTCGCGCTGAGCGGAGGGCTGTGCTTTCCTGCCCCACAGTCGAAACGTAAGGCGAAGCAATCTCCACGTTGCAGGAGTTTTTAGTGGCAAGGATGCCGCGTAGAATCTGATTGACGGCGTGCCGCCCGCATGTTTGACATGCGTAGCGAAACTTGAAATTTGAATTCTATTGTGCCGAACCGTTCAAAAAGTTTGGCTGATACTGAGACAAGCGGCAACATAATCTTTCCCGTTGCCCCAAAGCCTAGGCTAGTCGTTCATCCCCACAGTGGGGTTTTCTGAAAGTTGCGCTTTGTTCCCGGCGTGATCCACACCGTTGACCTCAATGGAAACATCCGTGCCGAGCGCCACCGGTGCAGCGGCAGTGTAGATCCATACCCCGCTGCGAACACCGTTTTCAACGGCTTTGCCTTGTTCGATAGGCGTCCCATCCGGTGCGAAGATATTCACATCCACATGGGCAAGGCCAATTACATCCACCGCCCGGATTGTGATCTTGTCGCCCACTTTGCCTTCGTATTCCGAAAGATCGAGCGGCAGGAGGGACGGCGCACAGCGGAAATCCTTGATCGCCAGCCAGTAGACGCACGTATCTCTTTCCTTTGCGATCGGCTCGTAAAACACGCGAGCAACTGGATCTGCTTTTACAGATCGAGCATACGCTACGGCCTCTTTGAAATGCGCACGCTCCGCGATCTGCAGCGGGCTGGGCGGCTTGGTGAACTTGGGTTTGCGGCAGACAATAATTCTGCCCTTGTACTTCTTGAATACCAGGTTGCCAATGGCGCCTCGGTATCCATCGATCGTTTCGTTTAAGTTGACTTCAGTCATGTTTTCTCCTTAGCTTAGATTTTGTTGAAAGGTATCTACCGGATGGTCAAACGGGTCCTTTTTGATCTTATCTTCCTTCGATTTTCCTTCGTTTTTGGTTCGTTTTTGCTTTCTAGCACCGTCCCGACACTTGCGCAGGCACGCAGTGCAGGTGAGGTTGGCATTGAATATGCAGGTAACCTCAGACCATCCTTCTGAATAGGCTTGCTTAAAGTTAGATGCCACAAACCTTCGGGACGGTGCATGAACGAGAAACAAAATGTGCCTGGCCGAAGGTTCGGCCAGGCACATCGAACAGCATGGGGTGGTTTCAACTTCGGCAGCCTGGCGGTCTTGTTGCGAAGAGCACGCAACTTAAGGTCCATGGCTTTGCGTCCCCGCCTTTCGGCGGGTTTGCTAGTATCGGTATCAATGTTGGGAAGGTTCGATTGGCGTCATGTTACCACCGCGGTGAAAGCCCCTGTCAAGCGATTTGTTTTGACAATCGTCTTGGATTTTCCTGTCAAATATCATTTGTAATACCTGAACCTCGTAAGGCGGGTTTTCAACCCGCTTAACCAGTTAGTCCGGCTGGAAGCCGGACCTACTTTGCCTCTTCCTTCGCCTTCTCAGCAATCTTCTTGACAACCCCCAGTCTCGCCAGGCTAATTATGAACCGTCCCATCTGGCATTATTGTCCCTTTGTAAGACACCTTACCCAATTCGGCATCTCTAAGATCGGCTCCACTCAGGTCAGCGCCACTCAGATCGACCTCGCTCAATTTGGCTCCTTTAAGATCGGCGCCACGTAGGTTGGTACCGCTGAGGTTGACTCTAGATGTCGCATTGCTTGTGATGATCTGTTGGTAGTAGCTGAACGAGAAATAGTTACACACACCAAATAATTCAGTTTATGGTTCAAACCCTAGGGGCTTTTATATGAATAGTGCTTAGTAATCATTCGTAGATGTTCGGTGAACGACTGCTTCTAGCTGCTGAGATTGAAAAAATTGTAGAGAACGGCCCACGCTTGACAAAGTCCGGCAAATGGCAGTATCCAAGGGAAGTCGTTGGATTAAATCAAAAGGGCAGGGAAGGGGAACAGGTCAAGGGTGCTAGTTGGCACGGGCGAGTTTTCTCAATAGGTAGTAAATCGATTGTAAGGTGTATTTTCTAGGATTGGGGTATATTATCGATCAGGATCCGTGAAATCCTACTTTTGTCATGCGGCTCGGACTAAATAAGTTCGGGCCGTAACCACTTAAAGACATGGCTGGCAATTAGCCAGGCTTTTGATTGTTATTGGGAAAGAGATTTGAACTTTGTGATGAGTTGTTTGATACTGTCAGCAGTTGTGCAAAGTCGGTTTTCCGTAGGCGCGCCACCAACGCCTCCTGCGCATGGCACCAGACCGACCGAAGTGGCAATAAGAATAATGCCGCCAGGCTTCTGGTAGTGTAACTGTTCCAGCTCGTCAACGGTCAAAGTTCACATTGTTGTAATGTGCTTAGTCTTGTGCAATCGAAGGGTGTTGGATATTATCGAAGCAACATTGAGGATCGTAAGAGGCAAGATCGGCAATATGGCAATGGGACGGAATTCTCAACTAACCCGGCAAATTGGTGAGCACCTTGTACTTGCAAAACTTGGCAGGCTTGGATACAGCGCAAGTCCATTTGCTGGAAATGTTCCTCAATTCTATTATGGGAAATAAAAGGCAAAGCATCGTGAAAATCATTATCAAAGCAATCTGCCCCATATTGTTCGTGGTAGTCATGCTGACATCCTGCAGCGGCTCCGCGCCAACGCCTCAGAGCAGTTCTACAAACACCTTTGAAGCAGCGCTCTCTGCCGCGTATACGGAATTTGCGGAAACACAAACGGCCCTTCCAACAGGCACGCCAGCTGCCACTCAATTCCCAACCATTCCTGGAGCTTCCTTTACTGTTGTCCCGCCGGCAGCGGACGAGCAGGTCTACGTAGATCCCGAAGGCTGGTACTCCGTGAACCTTCCCGCGGATATGAAGTCCTGGGACAAACCGAACGTCTTTACAGGCGGGAACCGCCTCTTTGAGACAGACTATTTGCCTTATATGTCAAAACCTATTAACCTCTGCCTCTGGTTGGCAAACGTGGAGTCCAATCCAAAACAAAGCAGCGTGAACTGGATGCCTCCATGTTCCGTAAGCGGCAAAACAGACGATGGGTACAACGTGGATTTTGCGATCTATGAAAACCCTCTCGCCGATCCGGATCACCGTTTCATCTATGTAAAAATGGGCAGGTTGTATTCGTGGGTGGACACTCATATTAAACACACAGTAACCTGGCTGAAAAAGGCACCGGAAACAAACTCTGGGACGTCGCTCTTAACCCCTAAGGAAGCCTCCTTTTGGGAAAATCCAGATACCCTGTTGAAAGACGCTACGATCACGGAATATGTTTTGCCTCCTGAGGCACAGGCTGGTCCAATGGTGGAAATGTTAACGAGCTTCGTGCCGGAGGAGGCCAAGCCTGATTGGGAAGCGATCCGGAAAGAGTATGCTGCATTGCCAAAAGAACCCACAGTGGAAGAACAATTGAAGTCACTTGGTTATCAGCTCAAGGTTGTGGAAACACAACCAAACTACCGGCAGCAGTTGTTCCGCAATGGCAGGCTCTTATTTGATTATGTCTTTAACATTCCAAAGGTCTACAAAATATCCACCGGTTCCGGCCCGATCACGGCGTTTGTCGTCAATGTGATGGGCACGCAGTACAATGGATACTTCGATAGTTTCCTGGTAGTGAATGACGCCATCTACGCCTGGGATTATGCCTCCTCCGACACCGCCAACTTTGCGCCCATTCTGTACCAGAGCGAGCTGTTATGGGCAAAGGGGACCGAAAATAGGGGCGTAGAAATCAGAAGGAGCAACCGGGAGGTTCTGTTCAACTTCCGCACCTACTTTGCCGCGCATCTGGAGGTGAACAGTTTCCGAGCTTGGAACGATCACTGGATTTTGACCGCAGGCGATTTTATAGTCCAGGACGGAGAGATCCTCAACCAAAAGCTGGGGTTTCAGGAGATGTTCGCATGGAGCTTGATAGACGAGAAACCCGTGTACTTATTCCGCAAAGGGGCAAGGCTGGGTCTCTCTTACGATGGCAAGGTTCTTCTGCTACCTTATGATGATATCCCACGTGGCCTTTGCTGCGGTTTGGGAGTCAACAATCCCGGTGTCTATGATCGTTCCATGCGCTTCTTCGGGAAACGGGATGGGGTTTGGTATTACGTAGTAGCTAAATTTCAATGATCCATCATCCTGAAAATTCGGGCATCCCTCGTCCCACCCGCCAGCCCTCATCAGGGTGCTGCGCGATACCCCTGAAGGGGAATAACGCGAGTCGTTGGCACACTTCGCACAAAATGGAGAACATAGAACAAATGCGAAAAACCATCATCATTATCATTATTTTCTTTGCCCTTATACTCGTTTCCTGTTCATTCCAACCAAAATGGGTTTTGCTCCACCCCTCAAACAATCCGCCAGCATTGGCTCAGAGCGGATTTGCATACGACACAAAGTCAGATGAAGGTATAGTGTTTGGGGGGATTTACAAAGATAAGTGGTCAGATGACACCTGGATATGGAATGGAAGCGATTGGCGCAAAGCAGGTTCAACAAATAAACCACCCGCCCGCGAAAAAGTAGCTATGGCATATGATGAAACGAGAGACAAGGTGGTTATTTTTGGGGGAAGCATGGATAAAACAATCTTTGATGATACCTGGGAATGGGATGGGAAAGACTGGAAATTAGCAAAATCTGTCCATAAACCTCCCGCCCGATGTTGCCATGCTATGGCTTACGATAGCGTGAAGAAAAAAGTATTGTTGTACGGTGGTTGGAATAGCATTACTGGCGAATTCTTCAACGACACTTGGGTCTGGGATGGAAAAGATTGGAAACAACTTTCTTCTGGCAATGCTCCGTTATCAGCAGCGCACATGCTAGTCAACTTCTCAACAGAAAAGAAATTGATATCTGTTCCGTCATCGACCTTTGCTAACACTTGGGAATGGGATGGAAATGGATGGAATGAAATTCTTTCCCGTCCTATTCCATCTCGTGCAGATGGGAGGAGCATCTTTGACAGCAAATATAAGAGAATAGTTTTTTTTGGCGGGATCGAAAAGAGTACGACATTTCTAAACGACACTTGGGTATTCGATGGACAGATATGGAACTTGTTAAAGGTCTCCTCTCCACCTCCTCCTCGTTTTGCACACATTATGTTTTATGATCTAAAGAGACATAGCATCATTTTGTTTGGCGGTGCGGGAAAGGAAAGTCTATTGGGCGATACCTGGGAACTTGTATTACCGCAAGATTTATCGGCCATGGTCGTTGAAAAAACTCCAACGCCGTAAAAGTCAAAAGCCTGCCAACAAAGTGTACATCTTGCTGATGTGATTACCGACTGGTAATACAAGCGGTTAGGCAGTTCAACATCGCACTACAAATATTCGGAGAAAATATGACAGAGCAACTTAGTTCAATTGAACTTCTTGAACCTGCGCCCAAGAAAAAGAGAATAAATAGATATTTACTAGCATTTCTTATCTTAAGTGGAATATGCTTCATTGTACTTATCGTATTCTTCATTTATTTTCAAAACACCATGCCATTGCGTACAGCAGACGCGCTGATGAACCAGGGTAGATGTACAGAAGCAATGCCCATTTTGGACAAGCTAATCGAGGATAGACCAAATTGGGTATTGCCATACGAACGCCGTATCACCTGCAACATGAATTTTCAATCCAATGTATTCACGGAAGCACTGGCATATAAGCTCGCGGCCCTGGAGGATGCGAATACGATTATAGAACTGAAGCCCACCACCGGAGGCTATTACGCGTTGAGGGACTACATTCTGCGCGAAACGGCTTCCCTGGAGGTCGATTCCGTCAACCTTTTTGCCATGTATGACCTTGCCAATCAGAATGTGGTCAAAGCCATCGAACTTGGCGTGGTCCCGACCAGTTATGTGTACCGGCATTATGCTCGCAATTTGATCGAGGGAAATCACTGCGAGGAGGGTCTGGCCGAGACCCAAAAACTGATCGATCAAACCACCCGGCAGAGCAACGATTTTGGGCAATATTACAGTGTATATCTTACCGAAGCCTACCTGTGTCTCGGCGACCTGGACAAGGCACTCGAAAGTGCTCAAACCATCACCTGTGACGATCCCATTTCGACCTGCAAATCTGGTTTGTTGACGGAGATTTATTTTCAATCCGGGGACGATGAGCGCGCCCTGGAGACTGTCAATTATATGATCAACTGGCAGCCGCTGGGAGGCGCGTGGCGTTACTTCGTCCGCGCTTTGATATATTACGAGCAAGGGGAAAAAGAGTTAGCCTTGCAGGATCTTGAACGTGGAGATGCTTATTCCTGGTATGGGAATGGCGTGTACTGGTATGTGAAAGCCAAACTCGCCTTCGATGCAGGCGATAAAGAAAATGGCATCCTCTACCTTCAGAAAGCCGAGCAAACATTGGATGCGACTTATACGCCCTTACGCAAACAGATCATTAAAGAACTGATAACTTACGGAGAGGAACCTATTAGGCTAGCTCCTAATCTGCCATTTACTCCTGTGCCTGTCCCTTAAAGTTATTCCCATAAAATATCGCCCAACAGCTGGAACCACCAGCGGGCAAGCAAGCTGTGGACTGCAACAACATGTGATACAGGCCAAAACATCAAGAAATCGCCAAATTTAGCCTTGTTTTCGATGATTCTAGCCCAAAAAAAGTGTATTGGATGTCAGTGCAGTTGACACAAGCCGTTAGGTGGTTCGCCTGAACTCAAAAACAGAATTTATAAGGACACATCATGGAAAAAAATGTAGAAACATCTTCGGAACAAGGTCTGCTAGATTTATCTGTTGAACTCTCGTCAGGCGATGTCACTGCTGGAAACGAGTTTGCGATTTTTGTCTTGGTTAAGAATCCTTTTAGCAAACCTCTTTGGATACGAGAAGTTAACGTAAGTCTCCCCAGTGAATTAAAGCGAGTTCACGACGAAAATATTCAAGAAAAAATCAAAGAGACTCAAAACAACTACCAGAAAGAAAATGAAGAAAGAAAACAAGAACACAAAGAATTGCAAGATAAGATTGATGGCTTTCAACAACAAATCAATGAACTCAATATATCTTTAACCGCAAATCCTCAAAAAGACTCTGATGAAATATCTAAACTTCTTCGCAAATTGGAATTTCATTTAGAAAGTCTCGAAAGCCAATTACGGAATAGCCTAGTTGGGGCATCTAATGTAACTATAACTGACGGGGCAGAAGTTGACATATTAAGAATAGGCTCACAACTAACAAATGTGACTATTGAATCTGACAACAAAGCACCTGACAGTAAAACTACAAAAGTAAAGCAAATCGAAATTTATGAACCCTGGTTAATATACGAACGACAATCTCAAGAACGAATTGTAAAACTAAGAAGTTCGTTGCCTGAAAATTCAGCTCTTCAGCCTGGCAGTACCGCAGTTTATACGGTTGTATTGAATGTGAAACGCTCTCTAGTTTTCACACCTTCTAAATATCGCCTTCAATTCTATGTTAACTACAATTTTGACTCGCCATCGTCGCACCATGATGTAATAATGTCAGCAGAAAAAACATATACCAACACAATCGCACATTCTCTTTCGATAAGACCATCAGTTTATTCTGTACTAACAGGTTCAGTAATCGGCGGGATTGCTGGTGCAATCGCTCGCTTATTGCAGTCACCCACAATGCCCACCGCTCAGGGCATAACTGTTACATTATTTTTGTCAATAATTTTAGGTGGCATGGCAGTAATATTTATGGCCCGAAAATCCGACGCACAATCTTTTATTTCGATTGAAGATTTTTGGGGCGGAATATTAATAGGCTTTTTAGTTGGGTACACAGGCACATCATTTTTTGAAGGTGTTACAGGAGCGCAATTGCCCAAGCCATAAAAATATGTCTACCAAAGCCGCACCTAACACAGCGTACGCCGGGACTAGCGTGATAGGACTGCTGCCTGAAGGGACAGCGTGCGCGTTTCCTTCATTTTCTCTTTGCGTTCTGTTTCAGCTTCCACGCAGCTAGATCGTTTGGCGTCAACCCAACAATGCCAGGCAACCGGTAAATCAACTGTAAGGTGTACTTCTTAGGGATTGGAGTATATTATCGATCAGGTTCATGAAAACCTACTTTTGTCATGCGGCTCAGAGTACCAAAGAACCAGTTAGAGCCGCAGGCGTCTGATCAAGGAAACGGGGAGAGTCCATTCAGATCATTCTACAAGAGCCTAAAACCTACCCCCAGATATAGAAAGCCCCCAACTAAAAGGCTACAGCGAAGCTAGAGCGAAGCGGGCTTCGCCCGAAAACGTCTCTTTTGCCAAAAATGAGCGCCAGATATGGGGGTCAAGCTAACAAAAAAGCAAATCAAAACCTATACCAGCCAATCCAAAAACTTATCCCATCCGCCAGCGAACGGCAGGAACCACATCTCCATACTCGTGAGTCATCAACGTGCTGCGCACTACGAAGTATGTCATTCGCTACGCTGCCAGACGCAGGTTTGCTTTTTCTCGGAAGTTGTTTGGGGTCATGGAGAGGTTCCAGTGGAGGTGTGATTAGGGAATTATCGTATGGATTGTGGAGGGGAAAGGAGTTGCAAGGTATCCATTATGTAAAGCACAGACTTCTACCCCGTCAAAACTTTACCACTGCGCGCCTATTGGCTGCTCCAGTGAAAAGACAATGTCTGCTGCATACGCAACTCTCCGGGTGTCAGTTTCAGAGAGAAGCATAGTGATTTCCCGGTAAGTTCAGTTTGGAATTGATCGAAATTTGCAATTGTTGCAAATTTAGGATGATGCTTATCATACCTCGATAGCATCGACTGTAATCAATTCGTAACTTCAATGCGCTTCTATCGTCATGTTCTAGTAATTGCCAAGGCGGACTAACCGCAATTGACCCATTTTTCGGAAGTTGGTCATTAATACAGCATCAGCGTACTGGAATGGGGACAATATCAAGGAACTTAGGGAGATTGAACCATGCAACAAAAACCTGCCAGCCGTTCGGCGTATAGATTATTTTCGCTCGCCTTGTTGGTGAGTCTGTTATTTTCCAGTTTTAGGGTAGATACGATTTCGCCTGTTCATGCGCAGGAAGCCTCCACGGAAACACCGACTCCTGCCGCAGCAGCTATCCCTGAACAAGGTGACTCCAGCCAGGATTCTAAAAAGGTCTCCAGACCCATTGCATCTCAGTTCATTATTCATTTCAAAAACAACACACCTGAAGAGGATAAGAAAGCCTTCGTGCATACCCGGGGTGGGGCTGTTGTGCAGCGGATCGATGCCCTCGATATCATGGTAATCCGTTTGTCCGAACAGGCACAGGGCAGGCCCATTCCTAAGTCTGCTATCGTGGAAAGCATCGAACAGGATTATTTCATCGACGTTCTGGACGATGCGGCTCCACCTAACGATCCACGCTATCCCGAGCAATGGGCTTTGCCTGCAATCGGAGCGCCATCAGCATGGGCACAATTGTCAACCGATGCGCAAAAAGTGACTGTCGCCGTCGTTGACAGCGGCATTTGCGCTTCCCACCCCGATCTTGCGGGCCGCATCGTGGCTGGTTGGGACTTCCTCGAAAACGACGCTGTTCCCCAGGATGATTTCGGTCACGGCTGTTCTGTCTCTGGTGTGATTGCTGCCAACATGAACGATGGGATTGGCATTGCAGGTGTTGCGCCAAATGCCCAGATCATGCCGCTGCGTGTCTTAAATGCTAGTGGTGTCGGTGCTTATTCTGATGTCGCTGCAGCTATTGTATACGCAGCTGACCACAGCGCACAAGTAATTAACCTAAGTTTGGGCGGTTCAAATCCATCTTCCTCTTTGGAGGATGCGGTCAATTATGCGATTTCAAAAGGTGTGATTGTCGTTGCTGCAGCAGGGAATAATGGCACGGAAGGTGCATTATTTCCTGCTGCGTATCCGGATGTGATTGCGGTTGGCTCCGTTGACTCTAATATGCAGCATAGCAGTTTCAGCAACTATGGCTCCCAGATTGATATTTGGGCCCCAGGAAGCAATATTCTCACAACCAAGCGCGACGGTAGTTATGGGCTGGTGAGTGGCACATCTTTTGCTGCACCATATGTGGCGGGGGCGGAGGCAATTGAGAAAGTAACAAGCCACACCATAGTTTTAGATGGAAGGACTCTGAGTCTTGGTGATGGATTAGGTGTCTTAACGCCAACTCCGTTAACTGCAACACCAATTCCCACACCAACCCATACAATAGTAACAAATCCGCAGGTTCCCGGAAAGTATTTTGATGCAAAGGATAGATTTTCGTTCGCATATCCCGATAATTGGTCTCTAAACGAACAACATTGGAGCGATACTGACCCAATGACATTTGACGCATTTATCGAATTAATCACACCAGATAAGGAGATAATTACACTGCGTACTTGGGATGATGAAGATAATCAAAGTTTAACTGATCTTGCACATCAACATCTATATCCTATTCTTCTTGATACGGCTCATTTATATGACAGGGGAGAAATTAATGGCAATGAAATGATAATGATGAGCGAAGATGGAATACCTAATCAAAGACCAACGATATTGTACGCATTCTTTAATTGTAATAGTGTGACTTTGCGGATCCAGTATATTGGATATCATGGTGGGACAAATTCACAAATTTATCGGGATATTTTAGAGACATTTGAGTGTAATGGTCAGAGTGAAAAGGCATCAATTGTGCCCAAAATTGAGCCAGCTATATTTATTACAGAATCAGATACATTAGCAAATCAAGGTTTGAATCCCTGCTATGGACATTGGGACCCAACTGAAGGTTCAAATACATCTAGGTACGATTGTGGAGAATGTACTTGGTGGGCCGCATATTCTCGCCCCGATATACCAACAGATGGCACATGGAACTATGGTTTAGATGGCGGCAATGCTTATGTATGGGATGATATCGCTCGTGAAAACAATCGTTTTATAAACATGGTTGTTGATTACCCGGAGGTGGGAGCAATTGCTGTGTGGGAGAAAAATGCTAGTATTGGTGTTCCTGCCGGCCATGTCGCGTACGTTGTTGAAGTGAACGGAGATGGCACATTTGATGTTACACATATGAACTGGCTTGGCTCAAGAGCTCCTCAGAGAACCGATAATCTTCCTGACAGGTCAGATGTTCATTTTATCCTTGGTGGTGTGACGTTTTTTGAAAATCAAAACTTTGGCGGTAATTGGGAAAGGATTAGAGGATCCCAGTCGAATCTGAATTATGGATGGGGAATTAGCTCGGTATTTATTCCAGCAGGTTGGGATGCGATTCTATACAAAAACTCCAACTATGATTCGTCCAGCTGGCGTGAAAGATGGGGAGAACAGACAGTTGATGCATTGAATGCGTCACTTTGGGATCTCCAACTTGATTACTTTTCAGACAGTTCGAACATGAACAACAATGTGAGATCGGCCAAAACTGGACTTAATATATGTTTCCAACCATTTGGCTTAACTGAAGAAGGGGCGGGCAATTTGGGGTGTGGTGGTCCACCCCCCCCAACGGAGACTCCCACTCCTCCAGGAACTATAGATGGGTTTAAACTAATATCAGTTTCATCGCCTACTGTCCAGAAAGGGGAAACATTCCCAGTTAGCATCACCTATGAAGTAGTAAGCGGGCAATTGCTTCAGTCGCGTGGCGATCACCTGTTTGGATTTGATCCTACTTATGGCGCCTGGCCAGTACAGGCTGTAAGTGGAACGGTCAATCCTGGTCAACAAGTAACGTTTATGTTTAACTTGACAGCTCCCCAGCAAACGGGAACGTTTGAATCAAAATGGCAGCTCAGAGTAGGAGGTAATCTTGTAGGTCCGCAAGCGATCGTCAGATTTGCGGTCCAAGATACTTCTCCGCCACCAACCAACAGCGGTCCTTGGAATTCACAGGCATGGCAAAATAAATACTTGGCGGGTTATCCTAACCGGGAAGACCAATGGACCTGGGACGATAACTACCCATACGTTTATTTTGATTGGGGTACAGGTGCGCCCTATGGCTGGGGCGGGAACGAATTCTCCATGCGTCTATGGAAAACGATCCATTTTCCGGGCGGCTATTACTCCTTCCATACCACCCATGATGATGGTGTAAAAGTTTATCTCGATAATACTGTGATTATTGATGCGTGGTGGGACGGAAGCGGTGGCCACGATATTGGCAAAACTGTTTCCGCGGGTGATCACGAAGTAAAAGTTGAATATTACGAGAATCAGGGCGATGCTAACGTAAATGTTTATTGGTATGGACCTGGATTTCCAGAGCCTGATACAAATCCTCCCGATGGCCGTATCACATCCCCGGCGAATCATTCTGCAACCGCAGCCGTACCTCTGACAATTACCGCGGATGCATCTGATGATGTTAGCGGTGTGAATCGCGTGGAGTTCTACGCGAACTATTGTGATGGGTCGTGCGGTTGGCGTCTGATCAGTACAGATTATTCTCTACCATATTCTACTAACTGGGATTGGTCTTCTCTTGCAGATCAACATGTGCAACTCACTACACATATGATTGACAATACCGGTAAAGTGCGAATGGATCCAGGAGGCTATGTAGAGGTTGATCTGGATCGAACGAAGCCAGCGGTTAGCATCACCAGTCCGATTGATGGAACCTCGCTAAACGGGGATCCGATAACTATCACTGCAAGTGCCAGCGACAGCCTGAGTGGCGTATGGAAATTGGAATTCTTTGCAGGTTACAACGATGCATCCGGAGCAGGCGCGCAAGGTATCTTTGAATTTCCATCCCCAGCTTTGCTTGAAACTTCAGGCGAATTATCTTCAGCAGAAGTTTCGGCACAAGGCTGGCATGTAATTGGTTGGGATGAAAACGGAAGTGATGGCTGGAGTCTTAACTGGACTCCTTCTGATGTGCCCGATCAATCTGGAATTTCGATATTTATCTATGCTTATGACCATGCAGGTAATTCTCAAGGAGCGATTCGTTCAGGCCTGACTCTGCAGCGTCAAATCCCAGTAGATCTGCTTTTTAATGGAGGTTTTGAAGAGGGCAACACTCTTCCGGTCTTATGGAGTCAAGACGCGTGGACAGCATCCTACAGTACATTTACGTGGGATACCGCACAGAAACATTCCGGTGCTAAAAGCGTCAAAATTGATAACACCACTGCTAACGATGCACGCTGGATTCAAACCGTTTATGTCCAACAGAACTCGAATTATCGTTTGTCAGGTTGGGTCAAGACAGATAACGTAGCTCATATAAGTGGAGACAGTTGGGACGACGCTGGAGCAAACCTGTCAATTATTGATGGAAGTGGAAATCACATATACTCGTCTCCGAAACTGTTTGGGAGCAATCCATGGACATATGTGACCTTGGAGCTTAATACAGGATCTCATTCACAAATTGATGTTGCTTCTAGACTAGGTATGTATTCTGGCACTACCACAGGAATTGCTTGGTTTGACGATCTCAGGCTTGAGTTATTGAGTTCACCACAGTGTTATACGCTGACTAAAAACGTAAATCCAGCGGGGAGTATTGCTGCAAGTCCAGTGCCGAACTGTAGCAATGGAACCAAATATGTTCATGGAACCGTGGTAAAGCTCACAGCAAGTCCAGCAGGCTACGGTTTCAGTAATTGGAGTGGGGATGCTTCTGGCTCAACTAACCCCACATATATGACGATGACAGCCGACAAGTCTGTCACAGCAAACTTCAGGCAGGCAGCGTCACAGACTTTTGGGGATGTTTCTACCGGCTACTGGGCGTGGAACTTTATCGAACGACTGTTTTCGGCAGGCATTACAGGCGGCTGTAATGTGAGTCCGCCCAGCTATTGCCCTGAAGCGACAGTAACGCGCGCGCAGATGGCAGTCTTCCTGCTGCGAGGTATTCATGGCTCATCATATTCTCCTCCCATGCTCGCAGACAATACGGGCTTCGGAGATGTATCTACTACGTACTGGGCCGCAGCCTGGATCAAGCAATTGGCAGCCGATGGCATCACAGGAGGTTGTGGCTCTGGTAATTATTGCCCTGAGTCACCTGTCACTCGTGCCCAAATGGCTGTTTTCTTGCTGCGATCCAAACACGGAGCAGGCTACAATCCGCCTGCGGTAGGAGTAAGTACTGGCTTCGACGATGTTCCTCCAACCTCCTGGGCGGCGGCGTGGATCAAGCAGCTGGTGGCGGAAGGCATCACAGCTGGTTGTGGAAGTGGAAATTACTGTCCCGATGCGCCAGTCACAAGAGCACAGATGGCGGTATTTTTGGTACGGACTTTCGGTTTGCCTTGATTTTTATATAATTAAGAGTACACACTAGATAAAAAGAGTTGGTCAGTCTTTTCGGCTGATCAACTCTTTTGGACAAAACTTGATCGAGTCACATAATTATGTTCCATTTATTGGGCAGACCACCCAGCTGTCTGCTCGCGGCGAAGCAAATACTCTGTCCATCCGCGGGTGTGCAGGGCATGGTCGTTTTCAGTGGGTTGAGTTAAGTATACACAGAGTCAAATCCTGGGGAAATTTGATTTCATGATAAACGTTAATTGTAGTCGTGTTTTCAAAGTGCTACAATATGCGCAGCAGAAGACTATTGGGTTGGATTGGAGGTCGCTATGAAAATGGTCCACTTTCGGAAATTAAACATAAAGTTGGGGACTCTCTTTATGGTGCTGTGCCTGCTGGCGTTAAATGTGGGTTCAGTTTCGGCACAAGATACGTGGCGTGGTGCGTGGCCTACGATGTATGCATCAATTTCTTCAACCATGCCTATGCTGTCACCAACAGATGTCCTCTTCAACGGTGGATTTGAAAATGGCGATGCATTTCCCCTTGGTTGGCAAGCAGTGGCGTGGGATATGACCGGTAGTAGCTTTTCTTGGGACACCAATCAAAAGCATTCTGGAAATAGAAGTATCAAAATTTCAAACAATACAGCCAATGATTCGCGTTGGAATCAGGATGTCTATGTTCAGCCAAATTCAGACTACCGATTGTCTGGTTGGATAAAAACAGACAATATCGATCAATCTCAAGGAGGTACAGGCGCAAACCTCTCCTACGGTGCTTTCTTAAATACTTTGCCCCTATTAGGTACTAACAATTGGACATATGTCAGCGTTGATTTTAATACTGGCTCCGAAACACAAATAACTATCTCTGCTCGAATAGGTATGTTTGGAGGGGTTATTACTGGCACGGCCTGGTTCGACGATTTGAAGCTCGAACTATTAAGCGCTTCCAAATGCTATGCTTTGACAAAAGACGCAATTCCAACCGGAGGAGGAATGGTTATAGCATATCCACTTCCCAATTGCGCGAATGGCACACAATATACAGATGGAACTGTTGTCAAATTAACTATCACCCCAAAAACAAATTACAATTTTGTCTCTTGGGGCGGAGCCTGTTCTGGCACAGGAGATTGTATAGTGAGCATGACGTCCACAAAATCTGTCACTGCCAATTTTTCTCAAAGCTCAACAAAAAATCCGCAATGGAAGATTCTTGTATTAATCTATTCCTCGACTGATTTCACATACAGTGATGGCCAGGGCCAGCATCATGTAGTGGCTTCAATGTCCCAAAATGAAATTGATCGAGCTGTTTTTGCGTCCAATAAGTTCATTGGAGTCGATATACCGGCTTTGACAAGCGGAAATATGTTTCCCCTATTAACAATTCGATATCCTAATCACTCATTATCATCTCTGGATTCGTTTTGTGGGTATTGGCCAAGTCGAGCGAACACTTATACAGATCTTGATCCTTTATTTGATTCTGTAATTGTTATTTGGGATGATTCTGGAATAGATCAAGTAACAGGAAAACTGGCTGATCTCAACGGGTGCGGTGGTCTAACGGCATCTAATGGCATCGGACAAACATATGCAACATTTGTTATTGATATGGTTGCGTCGAATCAACGGAACGTCTTCAAGCATGAATGGGGACATTCAATCTTGTTTTACTTCGATGCTGCAGGAGAAAGTCCCAAGCCTACAGTCGATAATCATATAGATCCCATAACGAATCCATATGTCCATTGTCCTTCTGGAATCCCCTATATTTCTGGGGACGAAACAGATGATAATCCAATCCCAAATTCTGGATACAATGACTATAGTGGTTTTACTCATGATTACTATTCAGGTACCACGGCAAAGCCTGAAAATCCTATACAATGCCTCGGGATTAATTCGACAACTTGGTCTTACGGCGGACCCGTCACGAAAACCTCGACAACTTTTTCTGATGTGCCTTTCAATTATTGGGCATTGAACTTTGTTGAACGCCTTTATGGGGCGGGGATCACAGGTGGCTGTGGTACCAATCCGGTCATTTACTGTCCTGAAGCCACGGTCACCCGTGCCCAGATGGCTATCTTCCTGCTGCGAGGGATGCATGGCTCCTCATATGCCCCGCCTGCAGTGGCAGACAATACTAACTTCGGAGATGTCTCTACTACGTATTGGGCGGCAGCCTGGATCAAGCAACTAGCGGCCGAGGGCATCACAGGTGGCTGTGGAACAGGTATTTACTGCCCAGAAGGAGCGGTGACCCGTGCCCAAATGGCGGTCTTCCTGCTGCGTTCTAAGCATGGAGCGAGTTATAGCCCTCCTGC
>Ga0065704_10070536_pt1 | contig 21377 bp, 19 predicted proteins | sample SwiRhicommuniRL2_FD_59091 | JGI IMG/M metagenome (GOLD analysis project Ga0065704, IMG submission 59091) | Switchgrass rhizosphere bacterial communities from Rose Lake, Michigan, USA - RL2 v2 (version 2) | ecosystem: Host-associated > Plants > Roots > Rhizosphere > Soil | place: East Lansing, MI | reverse complement strand
GGACCGATGCGCGCGCCGGAATGGCTGGCGCGCGTCGGTCGCCTGCCGCATCGTGCGGAAAGAGGTGTGGGAGGGGCTTCAGCCCCGACGCCTCATCGATAAGGCGTCGGGGCTCAAGCCCCTCCCACAATGTCCAACGACATGGTGCCGATGCGATGGGGCAGGGCGCATGGCCCTGCCACCGCGCTGCGCTCAACCGGCCAGCTTGCCGAAGATGCGGAAGCCGGCCAGCCACACCCCGAGCATGCTGCCCAGGTTGGTCAGCAGAAAGGTCAGCACCACCCGCGAGACGCGGTTGCGGTACCAGCCGCGCAGGTTCTGCGCGTCGTCGCGCAGCGCCAGGAAATCGCCGTAGGCCGGCTTGCGCATGTGCACCTCGACCAGCGCGCTGAACGCGCCGGCCGGCACGCCGGGACGAAACGGCTTCAACGGCGCGGCGATGGCGCCGGCGACGATGCTCAATGGATGGCCGCCGGCCAGCAGGCAGCCCAGCCCGGCCAGGCCGCCGGTGAACAGCACCCACTGCAGCAGCAGGTCGGTGCCAAGCGCGAAGCCGCCGCGCCAGTAGCCCCAGGCGACGCCGCCGAGCACCAGCGCGGTCAGGGTCAGGGTGATCCACGGGATCTTCTTCTTGGTCGGCACGTCTTCCAGCGCCTTGCGCAGCGACGCCGGATCGTCCTGGTCGCCTTGCAGGTGCCTGGCCAGGCCGGCCAGATGGCCGGCGCCGACCACCGCCAGTACCTCGCGGATGCCGCCGGCGTGCAGCGGGTCGGTAGCGTCGGTGGACATGACCAATGTCTGTGGCGGCGGCGCGCTGCGCTGCGCCTGTTCCTCGCGCAGGCGCGTGGCCATGTAGCGGTCGCGCTCGGCGATGATGGTGTCGTACAGCGCCGGGCTCTCGCTGGCGAAGTCGCCGAAGCTGGCCTCGAGCATGTCGCCCTGCTTGAGCTTCTCGATCTCCGCCTCGCCGACCTCGTCGGAGGCGAACAGGCCGCCGAGCAGGCCGCTGGCCAGCTTGAGCTTGCCGAAGAAGCCGAGCCGGCTGGAGGCGCGCTTGAAGGTCAGGCCGACCTCGCGATCGATCAGATACACCGGCAATTGCCGTTCGCGCGCCAGCAGCACCGCGCGCTTGAGTTCGGCGCCGGGTTCGATGCCCAGTTGCTCGGCCAGGCGCCGCTGGTAGGCGGCCAGCGCCAGGTTGGCCGCGAACAGCGCCACCCGGCCCTTGCGGATCACCTGCACCAGGTCCAGCTTGGTCAACGCGTCCGGATCGGTCAGCGCCTGCAGCCGTTGCGGGTCCAGCTCGACCGCCACCGCATCGAAGCGGCCGCTGTCGATCGCCCGTTCCACCGCGGCGACGCTGGCCAGCGAGACGTGCGCGGTGCCGAGCAAGGTGTAGCGCACGCCATCGCGCTCGACGATGCGGTACGGCTGGCCGGCGAACAGGGCGTCGTCGGCGCCGGGCTGGGAAAGTTCGTTCATTCCATCACTCATCGGAGGGCGCCTCGTCGGCGCCGGAGCCCAGCGGGCGTTGCATCTGTAGTGCGTCCAGCCAACGGCCATGACGGCCATGCTTGCGACCGAGACCGGTGAAGACGCCGACCCGGATGAAGTCGTGGCGTTCGTGCAGGCGGATCGAGGCCCGGTTGGTCGCATCGCCGATTACCGCCACCATCTGCCGGAAGCCGCGCGCCTGGCAGTCCGCGATCAGCGCCTGCAGCAGCGCCGACCCGATCCCGCGGCCGTGCAGCGCCGGGGCCACGTAGACCGTGTCCTCCACGGTCTAGCGGTAGCCGCTGCGAGCGCGGTAGCCGGCTCGCGTAGGCATCGCCGGCGAGGCGGCCGTCGGCGGTCTGCGCGACCAGATAGGGGTAACCGCGTGCGACGATGTCCTGCATCCGCCGCAGCATTTCCGCCTGGTCCGGCGCTTCGTACTCGTAGGTATTGACGTTGCCGCGCACCTCGTCGGCGTACAGCGCGGCGATCGCGGCAATGTCGGCGGCCTCGGCGGCACGCAGCTGCAGGTCGTCCAAGAGGGGGCTCAATCGATGTAGCGCTTCAGCAGATCGCCATAGGCGTCGATGCGGCGGTCGCGCAGGAACGGCCAGATCCGCCGCACGTGCTCGCTGCGCTGCAGATCCACATCGCAGACCAGCACGGTCGGCTCGGCGCCGGCTTCGGCGATGAATTCGCCCTGCGGGCCGAGCACGTGGCTGTTGCCCCAGAACTGGATGCCGGCGGCGCCCACCACTCCATCGGCCGCCAGCGGCGAGAGCTCGTGGCCGACCCGGTTGCAGCTCAGCACCGGCACACCGTTGGCCACGGCGTGGCCGCGGTGGCTGAGGATCCAGGCGTCGCGCTGGCGCTCCTGTTCGGCCTGTTCGTCGCTGGGGTCCCAGCCGATCGCGGTCGGGTACAGCAGCAGTTCGGCGCCGGCCAGCGCCATCAGGCGCGCGGCTTCCGGATACCACTGGTCCCAGCACACCAGGACGCCGAGGCGGCCGACCGAGGTCTGGATCGGGGTGAAGCCGAGATCGCCCGGGGTGAAGTAGAACTTCTCGTAGAAGCCCGGATCGTCGGGGATGTGCATCTTGCGGTACTTGCCGAGCAGGCTGCCGTCCTTCTCGAACACCACCGCGGTGTTGTGGTACAGGCCGGCGGCACGGCGCTCGAACAGCGAGGCCACCAGCACCACGCCGTGGCGCTCGGCCAGCGCGCCGAGGCGCTCGGTGCTGGGCCCGGGAATCGGTTCGGCCAGGTCGAACTCGTGCACCGATTCGTGCTGGCAGAAGTACGCGCCGTTGTGCAGTTCCTGCAGCAGCACCAACTGCGCGCCCTGCGCCGCGGCCTCGGCCACCCGCGATTCGATGATCGCCAGGTTCGCCTCGGCATCGCCGTGGTTGCGCTCCTGGATCAGCGCGACGGAAAGAGTGTTTCGGCTCATTGCGGAAGAAGGTTCGGCGAAAACGCGCATGGTAGCGCGGATGGCGGCATGGCAGGTTCCCGGCAGATGAATGCGCCGCGCTCGCGTGCGCCGGCCTTGGCATCGTGCGGAATGGGCAAGGTGGCGCTCGCCGCTCGGACTGGCCGTGCGGGTGTGATCGATGCCTGCATGGTGGCGTGCCGCGCGCGGTCCTGCCGCGCGGCAAACGCCGCCTGTCCAGCGAGGCCATGGCGCTCGCGATCGCCCCTTGGCCCGACGTTGCGCGGTGGCGCCTCGCCACCGCCGCCGGCGTCTCAGCCGGCCAGCACGCCCTCGGGCAACTGCATGGTGATGCAGTGCAGGCTGCCGTTCTGCCAGATCAGCGCGCGGCAGGGGATCGGCACGATCTCATGCCGCGGGAACGCCTGTGCCATCACCGCCTGCGCCTGCGCATCGGCCGCATCGCCATAGGCCGGCATCAGCACCGCACCGTTGACGATCAGGAAGTTGGCGTAGGAGGCGGCCAGGCGCCGGCCCTGGTCGATCACCGGCTGCGCCCACGGCAGCGGAAACAGGCGATACGGGCGGCCATCGGCGGTGCGCAATGCGGCCAGTTCGGCGCCCATCGCCTGCAGCTCGGCGTAGTGCGAATCGCCTTCGTCGTCGCAGGCCTGGTAGACGATCGCATCGGCGCTGGCGAAGCGGGCGAGGGTGTCGATGTGGGCGTCGGTGTCGTCGCCTTCCAGGTAGCCGTGATCCAGCCACAGCACGCGTTGCTGCGCCAGCCAGTCGGCCAGGTCGTGGCTCAGCGATTCGCGCGAGCGCTGCGGGTGGCGTTCGTGCAGGCATTGCCAGGTGGTCAGCAGGGTGCCGGCGCCGTCGCTGTCGATCGCGCCGCCTTCCAGCGCGAAATCGATGCGGCGCACCGCGCTGCCGGCGAACAGGTCCTGCGCGGCCAGCGCGCTCACCAACTGGTCGTCGCGGCTGGCCTGGAACTTGCCGCCCCAGCCGGTGAAGCGGAAGTCCAGCAACTGGAAACCGCCGTCGGCACGCGCCAGGGTGATCGGGCCGGAATCGCGCAGCCAGGTGTCGTCGTAGTCGGTTTCGACGAACTGCACGCGCTGCATGTCCACCCGTGCCGAGCGCAGCCGCGCCTCGGCGTAGATCTGCAGGTCGGCGTCGGCCACGCAGATCAGCACGCGCTGGTAGCGCACGATCGCCGCGACCAGCGCGATGTAGGTCTCCTCGACCTCGGCCAGGCGCTCGGCCCAGTCGGTGCCGGCATGCGGCCAGGCGATCAGGATGGCGGACTGGGGTTCCCATTCCGCGGGAAGGCGGAGGCTGTCGCTCATTGCAGACCACTACTCACGTCGTACCGGACCGAAGCCGGGCTGTTAGTTAAGTCCCCGCACAGGGATGTGCGGGCTCTTGCGAAGGGACGCGCATAAAAACGCTTGCGAGGGACTCGCACTACCGGATCGCAGGCTTGGGGCCGACCTCGTCGGCATCGGCCTTGTTGGCCACCACGTCCACCACCTTGTTCTTCTCGAAGTACACGGTGAAGGCCGGATACACCCAGCGGTGGATCGTCGGCCACTGCCGCTTCTGCCCGCCGCGCGGGTCCAGCTTCTGCTGCGGGGCGCCGTAGCGCGATTGGACCTCGCCCATGCTCAGGCCGCGCGCGGGCATCGCCGCCACGGGTTCCTGCTTGACCCGCTCCACCAGCAGGGTCTCGGCGTGGGCGACGCCGGCAACGCCCAGGACGGCCAGCAGCAAGGCGGACAGACGATGCTTCATCACGGTGTGCTCCCCAGAGGACGAACGGCGATTACAGCAAACTTCGGCAACAAAAAACCGCCCGAAGGCGGCTTTCGTCGATGACCCGCGACCGTGGAGCGCGGCGCCGCAGGGCGGGTCGTCGTCGGATCAGCGCTGGCGCGCCTTGAAACGCGGGTTCGACTTGCAGATCACGAAGACCTTGCCGCGGCGGCGGACCACCTTGCAGTCGCGGTGACGGGCCTTCGCCGACTTCAGGGAGGACAGGACTTTCATGGCACACCTCGGCGTAAACTTGTGGATTCGAAAGGGCGCGGCGTGGCGGAAGCCGCGTCGCTGGATCAGTAAGCCGGCGATTGTAGCCTGGTTTTCTTCATGGTTTCAACTGCTTGCGCCAGCGCGGCCGGCGCCGGGGCTACAATGCGCCGCCCCACGTCCGAGGAACCGCATGAACGAGCCCGCTCCTGTCCTGACCATCGATGGCCCGTCCGGGGCCGGCAAGGGTACCGTCAGTCGCATCGTGGCCGCCAAACTGGGCTGGCATTACCTGGATTCCGGGGCGCTGTACCGCGCCGTCGGCGTGGCCGCCAGTTGGGCGAACCTGGACATTTCCGACGCCGCGGCCCTGGTGCGCTGCACCTTCGATACCCGGGTGGATTTCGAGGAAGTCGCCGGCGGCGGCCTGCGGGTCCGGATCAACGGGGCCGACGCCACCGACGAATTGCGCCTGGAGACCACCGGCGCGGTGGCCTCGGCGATCGCCGCGATTCCGGAGGTGCGGGCGGCGCTGAAGCAGCGCCAGCGCGCGTTTCGGCGCCCGCCGGGACTGGTCGCCGACGGGCGGGACATGGGTACGGTGATTTTCCCGGACGCCCCGTACAAGGTGTTCCTGACCGCCAGTGCCGAGGAGCGCGCCATGCGCCGGCATAACCAGTTGAAGGAAAAAGGAGTTTCCGTTATATTCGATGACCTGCTGCGCGAGATCATGGCCCGCGACGCACGCGATGCCCAGCGTTCGGTGGCGCCCCTGAAGCCGGCAGACGATGCCGTGCTGCTCGACACCACCGGCATGGACATCGACCAGGTGGTGGGCCGCGTGCTGGCGTTGCTGCCCGTCTGAGGGCCTCGCCGGGGCAGGGTGGCAGCATGGCGCCGATCCGACGCCATGGGGGCGAGTTGCATCGCAGGGCGCTTCACCGTCGTACCGCAACACCGTTGTTCCAGGCTCCGCCGCGCAATCCCGCGCTGCGGTTTTCCCATTTCACACCCGGCCGCGATTTGGGCCGACTAACAGGTGGGCAGTTCGCCGTTTCCCTCAGGCCACTGTCCGTGTGTCCACTAGAGTAATTTCAAATGACCGAATCTTTTGCCGAACTGTTCGAAGCCAGCCAAGCCAACCTGGCGAAGCTGAAGCCCGGCTCCATCGTCACCGGTACCGTCGTGGAAGTCCGCGGCGACGTGGTGGTGATCAACGCCGGCCTGAAGTCCGAAGGCATCGTGCCGATCGAACAGTTCCGTAACGACGCTGGCGAGATCGACGTCGCCGAAGGCGACCTGGTCAAGGTCGCCCTCGACTCGCTCGAGAACGGCTTCGGCGAAACCGTGTTGTCGCGCGAGAAGGCCAAGCGCGCCATGGTGTGGGACGAGCTGGAAGAAGCGTTGGAGAAGAACGAGACCATCACCGGCCGCATCAGCGGCAAGGTCAAGGGTGGTTTCACCGTGGACATCAAGGATGTCCGCGCGTTCCTGCCCGGTTCGCTGGTCGATGTGCGCCCGGTGCGCGACCCGGCCTACCTGGAAGGCAAGGAGCTGGAGTTCAAGCTCATCAAGCTGGACCGCAAGCGCAACAACGTGGTGGTCTCGCGTCGTGCGGTGGTCGAGAGCGAGCACTCGGAAGAGCGCGAGCAGCTGATGGACAAGCTGCAGGAAGGCGCGATCCTGAAGGGCGTGGTCAAGAACCTGACCGACTACGGCGCGTTCGTGGACCTGGGCGGCATCGACGGCCTGCTGCACATCACCGATATGGCCTGGAAGCGCGTGCGCCATCCGTCCGAAGTCGTGAACGTCGGCGACGAGCTGGACGTGCGCGTGCTGAAGTTCGACCGCGAGCGCAACCGCGTCAGCCTCGGCCTGAAGCAGCTGGGCGAGGATCCGTGGGACAACATCGCGCGCCGCTACCCGGCCAACAGCCGCGTGTTCGGCAAGGTCTCCAACGTCACCGATTACGGCGCGTTCGTCGAGATCGAGCCGGGCGTGGAAGGCCTGGTGCACGTGTCCGAGATGGACTGGACCAACAAGAACGTCAACCCGTCCAAGGTCGTGCAGGTCGGCGACGAAGTCGAAGTGATGGTGCTGGACGTGGACGAGGAGCGTCGCCGCATCTCGCTGGGCATGAAGCAGGTCGCCGCCAATCCGTGGGAGACCTTCGCCGCCACCCACAAGAAGAACGACAAGGTGTCCGGCCAGATCAAGTCGATCACCGACTTCGGCATCTTCATCGGCCTGGACGGCGGCATCGACGGCCTGGTGCACCTGTCCGACATCAGCTGGAACACCACCGGCGAAGACATCGTGCGCAACTTCAAGAAGGGCGACACGCTGGAAGCCGTGGTGCTGGCGGTGGACCCGGAGCGCGAGCGCATCAGCCTGGGCGTCAAGCAGCTGGAGCAGGATCCGTTCGGCCAGTACATGGCCGCCAACCCGAAGGGCTCCAAGGTCGAGGGCACGGTGCGTGAAGTGGACGCCAAGGGCGCCACCATCGACCTGGCCGACGGCATCGAGGGCTACGTCGCCGCGCGCGACATCGCCAACGAGCGCGTCGACGACGCCACCCAGCACCTGAAGGTCGGCGACAAGATCGAAGCCAAGTTCGTGGGCATGGACCGCAAGGGCCGCACCCTGCAGCTGTCGATCAAGGCCAAGGACGATGCCGAAATGCGCGAAGTGCTGGAGGAATACCAGTCCGCGTCGGGCGGCACCACCCAGCTGGGCGCGCTGCTGCGTGCGCAGTTGAACGGCAACAAGTCCGAGTAATCCGTTCCACGCAGTGTGTCCGCCACGGCCCGGTCGATCCGGGCCGTGGTGGCTTGCGACCCCACCGCACGAATCCGCGATGACCAAGTCCGAATTGATCGAAATCCTGGCGCGCAAGCAGGCGCATCTGAAGTCGGACGACGTCGATCTGGCGGTGAAGTCGCTGTTGGAAATGATGGGCGGCGCGCTGTCCGGCGGCGACCGCATCGAGATTCGCGGTTTCGGCAGTTTTTCCCTGCATTACCGGCCGCCGCGCCTGGGACGCAATCCCAAGACCGGCGAATCCGTCGCGCTTCCCGGCAAGCATGTGCCGCACTTCAAGCCAGGCAAGGAATTGCGCGAACGCGTCAGCGGCGTGGTCCCGATCGAGTCCGATTCGCCCTGAGTCGAGGCGGCGGACGGCGGGTTTGTTCCGGAATCCCGATCCGTTCGGCTAATCTAGCGCTCCCGACGCTGGAGACCTCCATGAAAATCGCCCGACTGCTGATATTGCTGGTGTTCCTGCTGGCCGGCCTGGTCATTGGATCGCTGAACTCGCAGCAGATCGTCATCAATTTCGGTTTCACCGGCATCGCCACCACTTCCGGCATCGCCATCATCGTCGCGCTGTTCGCCGGCGTGCTGATCGGCGCGTCGCTGCTGCTGGCCACGCTGGTGATTCCCCTGTACGCCAAGCTGCGCCGCGCCAACAAGGCCGCGGTCGCCGCGAACACGCCGGCCGCCGCGCCGGGATCGACCTACACCCAGCCCGTGGACGGACGCTGATCTTCGATGGACTTCCTGACCGAGTGGTTCTGGTTCTTCCTGTTCCTGCCGCTGGCTGCGCTGAGCGGGTGGGTCATCGGCCGCCGCGGCGGCCAACGCCATGGCGATACCCAGGTCAGCCGCCTGTCCAGCACCTATTTCCGCGGCCTGAACTACCTGCTCAACGAGCAGCCCGACAAGGCGATCGAACTGTTCCTGCATATCGCCGAACTGGACAAGGAAACCTTCGAGACCCAGGTCGCGCTCGGTCACCTGTTCCGTCGGCGCGGCGAAGTCGACCGCGCGATCCGCCTGCATCAGGGCCTGGTGCAGCGCACCGACCTGAGCGACCAGCAGCGCGTGCAGGCCTTGCTGGCGCTGGGCGAGGACTACATGAAGTCGGGCCTGCTGGATCGCGCCGAAACCGTGTTCACCGAACTGGCGCAGATCGACCAGCGCGCACCGCAGGCGCTCAAGCACCTGATCGGCATCTACCAGGCCGAGCGCGACTGGGAAAAGGCGATCGACAACGCCACCCGTTACGAAGAGGTGACCGGCGAGCCGATGGGCAAACTGATCGCGCAGTTCGAATGCGAACTGGCCGACCGCTACCGTGCGTCCGGCAATGCCGAACTGGCGCGTGCCGCGATCGCGCGCGCCTACCAGGCCGATGCGACCTCGGTGCGCGCCGGCATCCTGGAAGGGCGCATCGACGTGGACGGCGGCAACGACGAGGCCGCGATCCGCGCTTTCGAACGCGCCGCGCGGCATGATCCGGACTACCTGCCGGAGATCATGCCGGCGCTGATGGACTGCTATCGCCGTGGCAACGACCTCAGCGGCGCGCGTGCGTTCCTGTCGGAAATGACCGAGCACTACCGCGGCATCGCCCCGGTGCTGGCGCTGACCCGGCTGATGGAGTCGCAGGAAGGCGTGTCCGCGGCGCGCGCCTACCTCGGCCGGCAGTTGAAGGATCGGCCGTCGGTGCGCGGCGAATCGGCCCTGATCGACCTGACCCTGGCCGAGGGCGCCGATTCCACCGCCACCCTGCAGGACCTCAAGCACATCACCGACCAGTTGCTGGTGCGCAATCCCAGCTATCGCTGCACGCGCTGCGGCTTCGGCGCGCGCACCCACCACTGGCAATGCCCGAGCTGCAAGGAGTGGGGCACGGTCAAGCCGCTGCTCAACTACGCGGTGGTGTAGGTGCCCGCCGCAGCTTGGGCGCTGCTCGCGGCGCTGGCGGCGCTCAGCGCGATCGGGACGTGGCTGTCGCGGCGCTACGCCCTCAACCGCAACCTGATGGACGCTCCCGGCGAGCGCCGCAGCCATACCGTGGCGACGCCGCGCGGCGGCGGCGTGGCGATCGTGGCCACGGTACTGCTGGGCTGCGCCTACGCGGCGTGGCTGTGGCCGCAACAGGGCATGGCGATCGCCATGTTCGCGACCGGACTGGTGCTCGTTGCCGGCATCGGCTGGTGGGACGACCACCGCCCGCTGTCGGCCGCGCTGCGGCTGTTGGTGCATGCGGTGGCAGCCAGCTTGCTGGCGGCACTTGTCTACCGTGTGCACCACAACCCGTGGCTGGCGGCGCTGAGCTGGCTGGCGACGATCTCGCTGATCAACATCTGGAACTTCATGGACGGCATCAACGGCCTGGCGACCAGTCAGGCGATGCTGGTTGCCCTGGGGTTCGCCGGATTCCTGCCTGGGCCGCCGCGCTGGGCGTGCCTGGTACTGCTCGTGGCCTGCGCCGGCTTCCTGCCGTTCAACTTTCCGCGGGCGCGGATCTTTCTCGGCGACGTGGGCAGCGGGGCGCTCGGGTATCTGGTCGCGGCGCTGTTCGCCTGGTGCTGTCTCGCGACCGACGTCACGCCATGGTTGCTGTTGATACCGATATCGGCGTTCGCCATCGACGCAGGCTTCACGTTGCTGTCGCGCATGCTCGCCGGCGAACGTTGGTGGCAGCCGCATGCGCAACATTTTTACCAGCGTTGGGTACATACGGGCAGGAGCCACACCGTGGTGACGCTTGCCTATGCCCTGTTCAGCATTGTCGCGATTACAATTGCCTGGTTCGGCGGCACGTTGCGAACCGGGGGGCAGGTCGGATTGGCGCTGGGCTGGTATGTGGCGGCGAGCGTGCTTTGGCTGACGTTGCGCAAGGGATTGCGCTGAATTCTCATGGATACCTGATGCTCTCGATCCGCGACCGTTTTACCGAGCTGTTCCCCAAGGCCTCCGTGGTCGTGCACGATCTGACCATCGTGTGGATCTGCTGGCAGCTGCTGCATGCAGCGCGCTACACCATGCTGCCCGGCGAGCATCCGCTGCCGTTGTGGAACCTCAATACCGCCATCGTGCTGGTGGCGCAGGGCCTGGTGTTCTGGAAGGTCGGCCTGTATCGCGGGCTGTGGCGCTTCGCCAGCGTTCCCGACCTGCTCAACATCTTCAAGGCCAGCTTCTACGGCCTGGTCGCGATCGTGCTGGGCCTGGCCTACAGCCGCTTCGATTCGATCCCGCTGTCGGTGCTGATGGTGTATCCGTTCGCGTTGTCGGCGCTGCTCGGCGCGCCGCGGTTGCTGTACCGCGCGTGGAAGGACTATCAGATCGCGCATTCGGATGAGACCGCGCGGCGCGTGCTGATCGTCGGCGCCGGCCGCGCGGCCGAAACCCTGGTGCGCGACCTGCGCCGTTCCGGCGCCTACCATCCGGTCGGGTTCGTCGACGATGCCGTCCATCTGCACGGCGCCAAGCTGCAGGGCCTGCCGATCCTGGGCCGGATCGACGAAGCCGGCGCGATCGCCAAGGAAACCGCGGCCAAGCTGCTGGTGATCGCGATCCCGTCGCTGGACGCGGCCGGCATGCAGCGGGTGGTGGCGATCTGCGAAAGCACCGGCCTGCCGTTCCGCACCGTACCGCGCCTGCTCGACGTGCTCGAAGGCCACTTCCTGCCGGGCGAGCTGAAGGAGGTCGCGATCGAGGACCTGCTCGGGCGCAAGCCGGTGACGCCGGACTGGAAACTGATCAAGGGCTGGTTGTCCGGGCGCACGGTGATGGTGACCGGTGCCGGCGGCTCGATCGGTTCGGAGCTGTGCCGGCAGTGCGCGCGGCATGGCGCGCAGAAGGTGGTGTTGCTGGAGATCGACGAACTGGCGCTGATCACCATCCACGCCGATCTGCATCGCACCTTTCCCGACCTGGAAATCGAATGCGTGCTCGGCGACTGCGGCGATCCGGCGGTGACCCGCCACGCGATGCGCCTGGCCGAGCCCGATGCGGTGTTCCATGCCGCCGCCTACAAGCAGGTGCCGCTGCTGGAGCGGCAGTTCCGCGAGGCGGTGCGCAACAACGTGCTGGCCACCGAGACGGTGGCCCGCGCCTGCATCGCCGCCAAGGTCTCGACCTTCGTGTTCATCTCCACCGACAAGGCGGTCAATCCGGTCAACGTGCTCGGCGCCTCCAAGCGCTACGCGGAGATGGTGTGCCAGTCGCTGGACGATCAGGCGGTGGGCACGCGCTTCGTCACCGTGCGCTTCGGCAACGTGCTCGATTCGGCCGGCAGCGTGGTGCCGCTGTTCCGCGAGCAGATCCGCCAGGGCGGCCCGGTCACGGTCACCGATCCGCAGGTGACCCGTTACTTCATGACCATTCCCGAGGCCTGCCAATTGATCGTGCAGGCCGCGGCCTCGGCGTCGCACGGCGCGATCTACACGCTGGACATGGGCGAGCCGGTGCCGATCCGGCTGCTCGCCGAACAGATGATCCGCCTGGCCGGCAAGCAGCCCGGCCGCGACATCGCGATCGTCTACACCGGCTTGCGTCCTGGCGAGAAGCTGCACGAGACCCTGTTCTACGCCGACGAGAACTATCGCGCCACGTCGCATCCCAAGATCCTGGAAGCCGGCGTGCGCAGTTTCTCGCGCGACGATGTCCTGCAGGGGTTGCAGCAATTGCGTGCCGCGGTGGCCGAGTACGACAGCGACGGCATCGAGAAAGTACTGCGCACGACGATGCCTGAATTCGCGCCATTGCGCCAACAGGGCGCTCACGATGGCTCCGCTACAATCGTTCCTTTCCCCGCACGCGAGGCCAGAAGGCTCTGATGAGCAAGAGAATCCGCAAGGCAGTTTTTCCGGTCGCAGGTCTGGGTACCCGCTTCCTTCCCGCCACCAAGACGGTGCCCAAGGAAATGCTGCCGATCATCGATCGGCCGCTGATCCAGTACGCGGTGGACGAGGCGATCGAAGCCGGGTGCGACACCTTGATCTTCGTCACCAACCGCTACAAGCACGCGGTTGCGGATTATTTCGACAAGGCCTATGAGCTGGAGCAGAAGCTCGAGCGCGCCGGCAAGCTCGAGCTGCTGGAAATGATCCGCAACGTGCTGCCCAAGGGCGTGCGCGCCGTCTTCGTGACCCAGGCCGAAGCGTTGGGTCTGGGCCATGCGGTGCTGTGCGCCAAGTCGGTGGTCGGCGACGAACCGTTCGCCGTCCTGCTGCCGGACGACCTGATCTGGAACCGCGGCGATGGCGCGCTCAAGCAGATGGCCGACCTCAACGAGGCCAGCGGCGCCAGCGTGATCGCGGTGGAGGACGTGCCGCACGAGAACACCGCCAGTTACGGCATCGTCGCTACCGACGCCTTCGACGGCCGCAAGGGCCGCATCGCGCAGATCGTCGAAAAGCCCAAGCCGGAAGACGCGCCCAGCGACCTGGCGGTGGTGGGGCGCTATGTGCTCAGCCCGAAGATCTTCGAACTGCTGGAAAGCACCGGTACCGGTGCCGGCGGCGAGATCCAGCTGACCGACGCCATCGCCGCGCTGTTGAAGAGCGAGGAAGTCGATGCCTACCGCTTCGAAGGCACCCGCTTCGACTGCGGGACCCATCTGGGCCTGGTCGAGGCGACCATCCGCTTCGCGCTGGAGAACAAGAAGCTGGCCAAGCCGGCGCGCGAGAAGCTGACCCAGATGCTCTCCGAGGAGTGAGCCTGGTGCCGCGCGCCGCCGCAGCCGGCGCGCGCGGGCCGAATCGCTCCACCAGTATCAGGCAGATCAGTCAACATCAAGCAGATGCGTCGATCCAGATGAGTCGACTCTGATGAAAAACAAAAGAGGCAGCCGAGAGGCTGCCTTTTTTGTTGCCGCGCCGGTCTGCTATCACACGTGCTTCGCCGTACCCTCACCCCAACCCCTCTCACCACGGGAGAGGGGCGAATGCGCCGCGGGTGGGCGGGCGGCCACATGCGGGACCGCGCCATGCCAGGGATCCATCGAGCGCGCTTACAGCGCCTCGATGATGCCCGCGGCGCCCATGCCGGTGCCGATGCACATGGTGACCATGCCGTACTTCTGCTGGCGGCGGCGCAGGCCATGCACCAGGGTGGCGGTGCGGATCGCGCCGGTGGCGCCGAGCGGATGACCCAGGGCGATGGCGCCGCCGAGCGGGTTGACCTTGGACGGGTCCAGGCCGCTGTCGCGGATCACCGCCAGCGACTGCGCGGCGAAGGCTTCGTTGAGCTCGATCCAGTCCAACTGGTCCTTTGTCAGTCCGGCCTGCTTGAGCGCCTTCGGAATCGCCTCGATCGGGCCGATGCCCATCACTTCCGGACGCACGCCGGCGACCGAGAAGCTGACGAAGCGCGCCAGCGGGGTCAGGCCGTAGTCCTTGATCGCCTGCTCGGAGGCCAGCAGCACCGCGCCGGCGCCGTCGCTCATCTGCGAGGAGTTGCCGGCAGTGACGCTGCCACCGAACTGGCCGTTGCGGAACACCGGGCGCAGCTTGGCCAGGCCTTCGATCGAGCTGTCCGGACGCGGGCCCTCGTCAGTATCGACCCGCTTCTTGCGCAGGGCGATGACGTTGCCGGCCAGGTCGGGCTGGTGCGAGAGGATCTCGTAGGGGCTGATCTCGTCGCGGAACTCGCCGGCGGCGATCGCGGCGATGGCCTTCTGGTGCGAGGCGAGGGCGAAGGCGTCCTGGTCCTCGCGCGACACCTTCCATTCCTCGGCCACCTTCTCGGCGGTGATGCCCATGCCGTAGGCGATGGCGACGTGGTCGTCGGCGAACACGCTCGGCGACAGCGCCACCTTGTTGCCCATCATCGGCACCATCGACATCGACTCGGTGCCGCCGGCCAGCATCAGGTCGGCGTTGCCCAGGCGGATCTGGTCGGCGGCCAGCGCCACCGCCTGGATGCCCGAGGAGCAGAAGCGGTTGATGGTCTGCCCGGCCACCGAGTTCGGCAGGCCGGCCAGCAGCACGCCGATGCGCGCCACGTTCATGCCTTGCTCGCCCTCGGGCATCGCGCAGCCGATGATCGCGTCGTCGATGCGCGAGGTGTCGATGCCCGGCGCCTGCGCCACCACCGCGCGCAGCACGTGCGCCAGCATGTCGTCGGGACGGGTGTTGCGGAACATGCCCTTGGGCGCCTTGCCGACCGGGGTGCGGGTGGCGGCGACGATGTAGGCTTCCTGGATCTGTTTGCTCATTTGGCTTTCTCCGAAAGCCGGGATTGGGGATTCGGGATTAGGGATTCGTCAGAGCGGATCCCGGCGTCGAATGCTTTTTGCCCGGCTGATAAATGGTGGGAGGCGAGGGTGGCATCAGGGATTGGGAATCTGCCGTAACGAATCCCCAATCCCGACTCCCGAATCTCAGTTCCTCAACGGCTTACCCGTCTTGAGCATGTGCCCGATGCGCGCCTGGGTCTTCTCCTGCTGGGCCAGTTCGACGAAGTGCCTGCGCTCTAGCTTGAGCAGCCATTCCTCGTCCACCAGCGCGCCGCGGTCGACCTCGCCGCCGCACAGCACGGTGGCGATGCGGGTGGCGATCTCGTAGTCGTACTCGCTGATGAAGCGGCCTTCCAGCATGTTGACCAGCAGCATCTTGAAGGTGGCGATGCCGACGTCGCCGGCGACCTGAATGCGCCGCGCCGGCAGCGGCGGACGATAGCCGCCCTCGGCCAGGGCGCGCGCCTCGGCCTTGGCGATGTACAGCGCCTCGTAGCTGTTGAACACGACCTTGTCGGTGCCGCGCAGCAGGCCCAGTTCCTTGGCGTTGACCGCCGAGGTGGAGACCTTGGCCATCGCCACGGTCTCGAAGGTCTTCTTCAGCTCGGCGAACACATCGCCGCCAGGGCCGGCCGCCTGCGAGGCGCGCACCGCGAGCTCCTTCAGGCCGCCGCCGGCCGGCAGCAGGCCCACGCCGGCCTCGACCAGGCCGATGTAGCTTTCCAGCGCGGCCACGGTCTTGGCGCTGTGCATCTGGAACTCGCAGCCGCCGCCCAGCGCCAGCCCACGCACCGCCGCGACCACCGGCACCAGCGAATACTTGATGCGCTGGCTGGTGGCCTGGAAGTTGGCGACCATCGCCTCGAATGCGTCGACCTTGCCGGCCTGCAGCAGGCCCAGCGCGCCGGCCAGGTCGGCGCCGGCGGAGAAGGGTTCCTTGTGCTGCCACAGCACCAGGCCCTTGAAGTCCTTCTCGGCGCGGCCGACCGCCTCCTGCAGGCCGTCCAGCACCTGGTCGGAGACGGTGTTCATCTTGGTCTTGAAGCTGACCACGGCGATGTCGTCGCCGTCGTGCCACAGGCGCAGGCCGTCGTTCTCGAACACGGTCTCGCCCGGGGCGAACTTCTCGCCCAGCAGCGGATCGGGGAAGCGCTGGCGCTGGTACACCGGCAGCGCCGAACGCGGCAGCTTGGCGTTGCGCGCCGGGCTGTAGCTGCCCTCGGCGGCATGCACGCCGTCGCGGCCGTCGAACACCCAGTCCGGCAGCGGCGCGCTGGACATGGTCTTGCCGGCCACGATGTCGTCGGCGATCCACTGCGCCACCTGCTTCCAGCCCGCCGCCTGCCAGGTCTCGAACGGACCCAGCGACCAGCCGTAGCCCCAGCGGATCGCCAGGTCCACGTCGCGCGCGGTTTCGGCGATGTCGGCCAGGTGGTAGGCGCTGTAGTGGAACAGGTCGCGGAACGTCGCCCACAGGAACTGCGCCTGCGGATGCTGGCTCTCGCGCAGCTTGGCGAACTTCTCCGCCGGGTTCTTGATCTTCAGGATCTCGACCACTTCCGGCGCCGCGCTGCGGTCGGCCGGGCGGTAGTCCTGCTTCTGCAGGTCCACCACCACGATGTCCTTGCCGACCTTGCGGAAGATGCCGGCGCCGGTCTTCTGGCCCAACGCGCCCTTGCCGATCAGCGCCTCCAGCCACTTCGGCGCCTTGAAGAAGGCATGCCACGGATCGTTGGGAAGGGTGTCGCCCATGGTCTTGATGACGTGCGCCATGGTGTCCAGGCCGACCACGTCGGAGGTACGGTAGGTCGCCGACTTCGGCCGCCCGACCAGCGGGCCGGTGAGGCCGTCGACCTCGTCGAAGCCCAGGCCGAACTGCTCGGTGTGGTGGATGGTGGACAGGATCGAGAACACGCCAATGCGGTTGCCGATGAAGTTCGGGGTGTCCTTGGCGTAGACCACGCCCTTGCCCAGGGTGGTGACCAGGAAGCTTTCCAGGCCTTCCAGCACCGCCGGCTCGGTGTGCTTGGCCGGGATCAGCTCGGCCAGGTGCATGTAGCGCGGCGGGTTGAAGAAGTGCACGCCGCAGAAGCGGTGGCGCAGCTGTTCCGGCAGCACGTCGGACAGCGCGTTGATGCCCAGGCCGGAGGTGTTGGAGGCCAGCACCGCGTGGTCGGCCACGAACGGCGCGATCTTCTTGTACAGGTCCTGCTTCCAGTCCATGCGCTCGGCGATGGCTTCGATGATCAGGTCGCAGCCGCGCAGCTGCTCCAGGCCGGAATCGTAGTTGGCCGGGGTGATGGCCTCGGCCAGGGCGGTGCTGGCCAGCGGCGCAGGGCTGAGCTTGGTCAGGTTGGCGATGGCCTTGAGCACGATGCCGTCGGGATGGCCGTCCTTGGCGGGAAGATCGAACAGGACGGTGTCGACGCCGGCGTTGGTCAGGTGCGCAGCGATCTGCGCGCCCATCACGCCCGCGCCCAGGACGGCGGCACGGCGGACTAGCAGGGGATTGGACATAGCGATCAGCCTCTGTGGGTCAACGATTGCGGGATACGGACGAAAACGGGTCTTGCGGGATCAGGGCGCGGAGCCGGCCATGAAGCCGGCTTCGGCGAAACGGATCAGTTCGCGCGCGGCGTGGGCGCGGTGCGCGCCTTCGCTGACCCCGGCCGGGCGCTTGATCAGGCCGAAGTCGGCCATCGCGTAGGTCAGCGCGCCGGCCAGGAAGTCCAGGCGCCAGTACAGTTCTTCCTTGCTCAATCCGGGCACGCAGACGGCGATGGCCTTGCCGAACTCGCGCAGCACATGGCCGTAGTGATCGGACAGGAACTGGCGCAGGCTGTCGTTCTTCTCGGCGTAGGCGCGGGCGATCACGCGCACGAAGGCGCCGCCGCTCTGGCGGTCCTGGGCCATCGCCAGCGCCGGCTCCACGAACGCGGCCAGCACCGGTCCGAGCTGGCCCGGGTGCAGGCGCTGCGCGGCCTCCAACTGCGCCAGGCGCGCGGCGGTCATCTCGTCCATGCGCCGCCGGAACACCTCGTTGACCAAGTTTTCCTTGGAGCCGAAGTGGTAGTTCACCGCGGCGATGTTGACGTCGGCCTGGCTGGTGACCTGGCGCAGCGAGGTGCCGGAAAAGCCGTGCTGGGCGAACAGTTCCTCGGCCGCGCTGAGGATGCGGTCCTTGGTCGAGAAGTGCGCTTGCTTTGCCATGCGGCCGCCGGAATCAATCAAACGATTGTTTGAGTCTAGGCCTCGGCACCGGTGGCGTCATGCTGCGATGCAGCACGATTCAGCCGGCGGCCGTGCAAAGCCCGTTGCGATTGGATAGAATTGTCCATCGCAATTCTGGCTAAGCCCGCGTTTTGACGCGGGTTTTTTTCATGCTAACCTCGGGCCGTCTAGTGGCCCGCCCAACGGAGAACTTCCCATGGCGCTGGAGCGCACCCTGTCCATCATCAAGCCCGATGCCGTCGCCAAGAACGTCATCGGCGAGATCTATTCCCGCTTCGAGAAGGCCGGCCTGAAGGTCGTGGCCGCCAAGTACAAGCAGCTGTCGCGCCGCGAGGCCGAGGGCTTCTACGCCGTGCACCGCGAGCGTCCGTTCTTCAACGCGCTGGTCGAGTTCATGATCTCCGGCCCGGTGATGATCCAGGCGCTGGAAGGCGAGAACGCCGTGGCCGCGCACCGCGACCTGCTCGGCGCCACCAACCCGAAGGACGCCGCGCCGGGCACCATCCGCGCCGACTTCGCCGATTCGATCGACGCCAACGCCGCGCACGGCTCGGACTCGGTCGAGAACGCCGCCAACGAAGTGGCGTATTTCTTCGCCGCCACCGAAGTGGTTTCGCGCTAAGAGGTCATCGTGAACGAGGTCGCCCACACTCCCTTGGCGCTCCCCGATCCGGTTCGGACCGGCGGCGCGACCAAGCAGAATCTGCTCGACCTCGATCGCGAGGGGCTGGAGCGCTTCTTCGCCGAGACCCTCGGCGAAGCGCGCTACCGCGCCCACCAGGTGATGAAGTGGATCCACCATCGCTACGTCACCGACTTCGACCAGATGACCGACCTCGGCAAGGCGCTGCGCGCCAAGCTGCAGCAGCATGCCGAGGTCGTCGTCCCCAACATCGTGTTCGACAAGCCTTCCGCCGACGGCACCCACAAGTGGCTGCTGGCGATGGGCGTGGACGGCAAGAACGCGATCGAGACCGTGTACATCCCCGACAAGACCCGCGGCACGCTGTGCGTGTCCTCGCAGGTCGGCTGCGGCCTCAACTGCACCTTCTGCTCCACCGCCACCCAGGGCTTCAACCGCAACCTGTCCACCGCCGAGATCATCGGCCAGGTGTGGGTGGCGGCGCGGCACCTGGGCAACGTGCCGCACCAGATGCGCCGTCTCACCAACGTGGTGATGATGGGCATGGGCGAGCCGTTGATGAATTTCGACAACGTCGTGCGCGCGATGAGCGTGATGCGCGACGACCTGGGCTACGGCCTGGCCAACAAGCGGGTCACGCTGTCGACCTCCGGCCTGGTGCCGATGATCGATCGCCTGTCCACCGAGAGCGACGTGTCGCTGGCGGTGTCGTTGCACGCGGCCGACGACGCGCTGCGCGAGACCCTGGTGCCGCTCAACAAGAAGTACCCGGTCGCCGAGCTGATGGCCGCGTGCGCGCGCTACCTGCGCGCCAACAAGCGCCGCGAGTCGGTGACCTTCGAATACACCCTGATGAAGGGCGTCAACGACCAGCCCGAGCACGCGCGGCAACTGGCGCGGCTGATGCGCCAGTTCGACAACGCGGTGCAGGCGGCGAATTCGGGCAAGGTCAATCTGATCCCGTTCAATCCGTTCCCGGGCACGCGCTATGAGCGTTCCGGCGACGCGGAGATCCGCGCGTTCCAGAAGATCCTGCTCGATGCGCAGGTGTTGACCATGGTGCGGCGCACGCGCGGCGACGACATCGATGCGGCTTGCGGGCAGCTGAAAGGGCAGGTCATGGACCGGACCCGCCGCCAGGCCCAGTTCCAGCGCGAGTTGCAGACGCGGGCGGACCGGGATGCGGCGGCTTAGGCAGACGCTGGCCATCGCGACACTGGCTGCGACCTTGCTGGCGCTGACGGCCTGTGCCGGGCGCTCTGGCAAGGCCGGTCGGGTGCGCAGCGTCGAGCAAGTGGCCCCGGACTACGAGTTTCGCGATAGCGCCGCCGTCAAGGCGCGCTATGCCCTGCAGGAGCAACTGGGCCTGGCCAGCAACCGGCTCAACGGTGGTGACCTGGCCGGTGCCGAGCAGCACGCGCGCAAGGCGCTGGCGATGGCGCCGGAGTCGGTGCAGGCGCATACGCTGCTGGCCGTGGTCGCCGGCAGCCGCGGCGATGCCGCCACTGCCGGCGAGCATTACCGCAAGGCGGCGGAGCTGGCGCCGGAGCGCGGCGATACCTTGAACAACTATGGCGCCTGGCTGTGCGCGAACGGCTCGGTCGCCGAGTCGCTGCAGTGGTTCGATCGCGCCCTGGCCGCGCCCGGTTACGCCACGCCGGCCTCGGCGCTGGCCAATGCCGGCGGCTGCGCGCTGCAACTCGGCCAGCGCGAACGCGGCCTGCGCGACCTGCGCAAGGCGTTGGCGCTGGAGCCGGGCAATGCGTACGCCTTGGAAGCCATGGCGCGCGACGAAGCGACGCAGGGGCGCTTTTTCGAGGCACGGGCCTTCTCGGAACGGCGGTTGTCGGCTGCGCCGGCAACGGCTTCCGTGTTACAACTTGCTATTCAGATTGAACAAGGGCTGGGCGACAAGGCTGCCGCCGGCCGTTACCAACAGCGGTTGCGCATGGAGTTTCCCGACGCCGCGACCACGACACCCGGGGCTAGTGCATTGTGATCAGCGAGTCCAATCCGAACGCTTTCGAAAGCGCCAAAGGTTGCGGGCAACAACTCCGCGAGGCGCGCGAAGCGGCCGGTCTGAGCATCGACGACGTCGGCAGCCGGCTGCGCATGCCGGTGCATGTCGTGCGCGCACTGGAAGAGGAAGAGTGGCAGCGCCTGGGCGCGCCGGTGTTCGTGCGCGGGCAGTTGCGCAGTTACGCCCGCCTGCTCGGGGTGGATCTGGATCCGCTCCTGGAAAGCGCGCGCATCGCGCCGGTGCAGCCGGTGGAACTGATCAGCCACACGCATACGCCGCCGCTGCGGCGCATGCTGGAAAGCGCCACCCGACGCATGGTGTACGTGGTGATCACGGCCGGACTGGCGGTGCCGGTCTGGTATGCGACCCGCACCCATTTCGCCGAGGACGGTCCGAGCACCGCCTCGCTGGACGTGGTGCCGGCGGCCCCCGGCGACGCGGCGCGGTCCGCGCCAGCGGGCGTTGCGGGCAACGGCAATGCGCCGGCGGCCGCGCCGAC
>Ga0065704_10070535_pt1 | contig 21378 bp, 24 predicted proteins | sample SwiRhicommuniRL2_FD_59091 | JGI IMG/M metagenome (GOLD analysis project Ga0065704, IMG submission 59091) | Switchgrass rhizosphere bacterial communities from Rose Lake, Michigan, USA - RL2 v2 (version 2) | ecosystem: Host-associated > Plants > Roots > Rhizosphere > Soil | place: East Lansing, MI | reverse complement strand
CCTGCGTCTGGACGGCGGCGACCGTCTCTTCGGCGGCGGCGAGATCGAGCGCCAGTTGCTCAAGAGCATCCACCTGCGCCGGTGTGGCGCCATGGGTGGCATTCGGCTCCTGCGGTTTCAGGCTTTCGACCGTCTCCCCGCTTTCGTAGGTGATGTTCGCCGCCGTCAGGGGTCCGAACATCTGCTCCCAATCGGGATTGTCGTTGCCCGGCCCAGACCCTGCTTTGGGCGTGTCGGAAACATAGAGCCAGCGTGAGCCGTTCGGCAGCGAGACGATGTTGCCGCGCCGATAGGTGGTGGTGGCGACATATTCGCCCCGGTCAATTAGTTGGGCGTCGAAGGCGATTTCGTCAAAGGTGTGGACCCGCCAACTGCGCGCCGCGCCGAACATGATGCGCTTGTAAGGCGCGCTGACGTCGGCCTCCGAACAGCGACGTACCGGAGGAAGGCGGCGGCCTTGGCAATCGAGCGTGACGGTGGGCAGACCAATGCCGGGCCGGACCGCGAATAGCTGGCCGATGAAGTTGACGCCCGCCTGCGCATTGCAGGGGCGAGCGAGACGTCGCGCCAGATCAATGACGCTCGTCTGCTCGGTAATGACGATGTTGATCGGGTAGGGGACTGCCGCGTCCAGCGCCGCGAACGATGCGGCGTCGATCAGCCCTGCGTCGATCCCGACGACTGAAGCGATGCGCTGGATGATGGCGCCGGTGGTGCGCAGGAAGCCCGTCCCGTTATCACCGTCGACGTCGCCGGTGATGACGCCCGCAGGCGGCGCACCCAGGCGAGCCATGCCAAGCGCATGGCAGGTCGCCCAGCGGCCATTCGGGATGTCAGCCGCGACCAGTTGCGCATAGGTGGCATAGTTGCCGATGCTGGGGCCAAATGACGCGCCGCGCTCATACAGGGCGGAAATGCCTTGGATCGAATAGGCGGAAAACTGGACGACGTTGTCGACGCTGTTGATCAGGATCGGTTCGACGTTCAGCGCGCGTCCGAAGATCCAAGGCTTCAGCCGGTCCTTTAGATCCGCGCCGCCTTCCGCATCGCCGGTGCCCGCATATTTCAGTTGCAGAACGTCTTTTTCGAACGGCTCCAGATTGACGTCTGCGGTCAGGCTCAGGGCGTTGCCTTCCGCTCCCCATTCACTGACCCTGCCCTTGAATATCAGGGCGTCGGAAAGCGTGGCGACGTCATAGCTGCCAGCCGCATTCATGGCTGTGGAGGGATCGATCGCGTAGAGGCGAACGTCCGCACCGGCCCAGCGCAGTGCGCGCGCGTCAGCGTTGAGGTTGGACAGGGCGTCGAGGCGAATGGTGAACCCTGCGGAGCCGGGCGCAACGTCTTCCGTGAAATCGCCGTCGAACAGTGGGATGGCCAACGAAGGACGTTTGGATATGGCGGGCCACCAGCGCTGGCCGGCCACACCGTTGAGCCGCCGATCCTGCGCCGAGGAAGCGCGCAGCACGGGGCGGCTCCCGTCAATCGCATTGAGGGGAGCCAGTTCAGCAAGGATATGCACCATTTAGAAGTTGCCCCTCGTGGTGATGAGCGCTTCCATCAATTTCGAGTTGGAGCCGTTGGCGCGATAGATACTGATGAAATTGTCGTTCAGCGCATCCAGCTTGATACCGAGCGCCGACAGCCCCTGTGTGAACGCGGTTGTCAGCGCCGTTGTCTGCGCTTCCGTGGCGGACACCACCGGGGCGAGCGCAGTATCCGTCGCGAAGAGCGATTCCCGGTTGGCCGATGCCTCCGCCACGCTGGTCTCCGCGTCGATCCGGGTCTTCGTCAGCGCAGTGATCTGGTCCAGCAGTTTGAAATAATCCTCGCTGGAGCCGTACACCTGCCGTTGCAGGTCCAGCAGAGTGCGGGCCGCGTCGGAATAGTCGTCATAGGCCGTGGTGTCCCCGGCCGCCACGCGCTGGGCGAGCGGGTTATAGGCTGCCTGCGCCTCTACCAGCCGCTCCCGGAGCGATCGGGCGTCGTTGCCCACCGTCAGTTCATCGAACAGGGATTTGAGCGAAGCGGTGACCTTCTCGGCGGCTTCCTTCACGGCAGCGGCGCGCTCGATTCCGTAAAGCTCCTCCAGCTGGGCATATTCCTCCGCCGATGCGCCAGCTTCTTCGAAGATGTCCTTGAGCCGCTTGAACTCTTTGTCCAGCGTGTCCATCGCCGCGCCGACCGGATCTTTATATTCCTTCAGCCGCTGAAACACGCTTTCGAAATCGAGCGCCTTTTGCAGCTGGGATTCGATGTCGTCCGAATTGGCCAGCAATGCCTGCGTCGACGCGCGCAGGCCGAGCAGCGCGCCATCGCGTACCGCATCTGAAATGGCGAATTTGATGGCGTCTTCCGCGCCCTCCTTGCCGAAGTCGGTTACGTCCGAATATTTCCCCTTCAGCTTGCCGGTGCGACCGGTGCTGCTGACGCGCCACTTGCCCTTATACTGGCCAATGGAGACGTTGTAGCCGCCGATGTCGGCGCCCAGCTGCTCAGCGATCGAGGCAAGGCCGCTCTGGATCGAGGTGCCCGCCAGGTTGGCGTTAGAACGATAGGCGGACTTGTTGCCGCCCACCGTCACATCGCCTTCACCTTGACCGACGACGGCGGCGGTGCCCCACTTGGCGGTCTTAAACAGGCTGCCTACCGCTCCGCCCAAAAGGCCGCCAGCGATCGAGCCAAGCGGACCAAGAGCGCCTGCGAACTTGCCGAGTGTGCTGCCCAGCTTGGTGCCCAACTCCTTGCCGACCACGTTGCCTAGCGCGCCGCCGATCGATGAACCAATCTTGGAGTTGGCGCCACCGAGAAGGAGGCCGCCAGCCATCTGGCCATAAGCGGCTCCCTGCACGGCCTCTCCGACGTATTTGCCGACATCCTTCGCCAGATCTTTCGGCAAAACCTTTTCGAAAAGCTTGGTCATTGAGGTGCTGAGAAAAGACACCGGCTCCTGCATCGCCTTGCGCGCCGTCACGACGATGTCCGCATACGCCTCCTGTGCGGCGGTTTCGTTGTCGTTGGCCACGGTTGTCCCGGCGGCCTTGTTGGCAGCCGCAGCAAGCGCATTACCAAGTTGTTCCGCTTTGGCGGCGGTGCCGAGCAGGGCGCTGTTGATTTCGTCGGTGCGGATGTCCTTCTTCCTGCCGGTGACGCTATCTTCCAACTCACGGAATATGTCGCCGAACAGACTCTCGGTCAGAACCTCTGATGCCAGGTTGTCGAATGTGCGGCGGAACCGATCAACGAAATCTCCAAGCGCGCCGATGCCCTCAGTTCGGAAGCTGGCGAATGTGTCGGTGATGCTTGATCGGATGTCGCCCAATGCGTTGAGATAGGGCTGCTGCTGATCACGCAGTTTTTCCATCAGGCGCTGCTGTTTTTCTAGCTCCACAGTCCGCTTCGCGATTTCGCGAACCTGTTGCGCATCGACCTGCCCAGTCCGCTCCTTCAGTGCGAGGATGGCACGGAGGGCATCAGCTTCGGCTTGCCGACCGTCCACGATCAACTGTCCGATTGAAACGTCTTCATCCATCTGACGGATCAGATCGCGGTACGGTTTAGTCAGGCCATTAGCGACAACGTCTTTTGCCCGTTCCGCATCGGCAATCATTTCCTTGAACCCGGGCGGTTGCCGGGAGGCCAAGTCTGAAATGATGTCGTCCAGCTTACGGGTTGCCTGCGCGGCCTGATCTATCAGCTTCGGTTGATCATCAAATCTTTCCGAGATTCGCTGGATCGTCTCAGCGGCCTGCTGCCCAAAGTCGAGTAACCTTTGGTAAGCGCGGGCAGCTTTTTCACCCTGAGCGGTGGCTTCCTTCAGGCCCTGTTGGCGCTGGACTTCGACCTCCTTCGCGCGGACATTCGCCAGATACTGGTTTTCTGTGATTTTCCCTTGCTTCAGCAATTCGCCGCTTTTGGCTTTTTCGAGCGCAAGCTCTGCACGTGCGACTTCGAGCGGGGTATCTGCTGCATCCAGCCGCGCCTGTGCGTTGAGCCGGGCGGTTGGCGAAGTGGACGTGGTCTTACGTGCCCAGTCAGGCAGCCCTTTACCATCGATGGCATCAATGATCCCCTGCGCCGCAGCCCCCTTGTTGCGGCTCTTTCCGACCTCCAGCACCTGCTCCAGCACTGAAATGGGATCGAGGTCGCCGAGCAGCTTTTTCTCGGAAAGATAATCGATCCCGCGGCGCACCTGCGTTTCGGTCAGGTTTCCGCTGACATATCGGTCCAGCAGGCCGCTGAGGCGCCGTTGCGTGCTGGGATCGACATCTTCGCGAAACCCGCCGACCGACATCGCAGAGCCGCCGCCGCCGACCGCAGAAAGAGAAGACGTAGTGTTCGATCGAGTGCGAAGCTGAGCTAGGCTCTCCCGGCCCTTTTCCAGTGCCTTATCCGCGTCCCGCTTGTCCTTGATTGCCTCAAGTCGGATAGCCTCTCGCAAGACGATGTTCTGCGAAGCCATAGCGCCAGTGGTCAGGTCGATCACTTTCGCCAGCTTGGACTGTGCATCGCCAAATGTGTCGAACGAATCCGCCGCCTTCTTGGTGACATCATCGGTCTGCCAAAGCTTTTCCACAAGCAGGCCGACGGCAAAGGCTGCGCCAGTGAACGCTACGCCCCAGGGCCCAGAAAGGAGCGTCGCAATTCGGCCGATTCCGCGCTGCGTGCCATCAGCCTGCATGCCCAATCCCGACAGGGCAAACGCGAGTTGCGGAAGTTGTTGAGCGAAGACCACGGAGGCTTTCTGCCCCCCTATCAAACTGATCGTAACGTCCTGTAGTTGCTGACCTGTTTGGACATAGGCCTGCCGCAGAATCCCAGAGCCGCGCGTTAGCTTCTGGAATCCATCGACCTGACTGTGGATGGCATCGCTGTGCGAACGAAGTTGATCGCGAGCGTTTTGCACTGCGTCAGCATGCAAACGTTCATCGATGATATTTGCCTTCAAAAGATCGTCGGCCGTGTCGAGCGCCTGATTAAAGCGCTGCTGAGCGGCGTACATCGGATCTAGCTGGGCGTGAAGCTGGGTCGCAGCCACCCCAAGGCGTTCCATATTCCGAGCATATTGATCCAAGGCTTCGAAGCCCGCGCCGTTGGCCGTGGCGGCCGGTCGCGATAGGTTCAGCAGTTGATCATACCCTGCCTGGGAGCGTCGCGCCCCCACCTCATCACGTGCAGCTCTCGCCTGTTCCGCGTACAGTTCCCGATAGGTCGCAACCAGCGCGCTGTTACGCGAGGCCGTCGCGTCGATTTCAGCCTGAAGGCGCGTGTAAGTTGCCACCTGGGCTTCGGCTTCCTGCCGGCTGCTTTTGGCTTCGATTACCTGCGCACGGAGGACTTGAATATAAGATTGGGTGCTCTGCGACGTATCACCAGTGGCTTCTGCAAGTCGAATCGCTGCGTCTCGCGTGGTGCGAGCAGATGCCTCATATGCACGGGCTTCTGCCGCGGCTTGACGAAATCCGCTGACGCCCAGATCGAGTGCGCCCGACGTTTTCAGACCGCCAGAAAGCGCCGAATGGATGACTCGCTGCACTTGTGAAAAATTGGCTTCGAAACTTCGACGCGCACGATCCGCTGCCGCACCCGCCTCCTTTTCAAACAACGGGAAGCCATTGCCGCTGGGATCATATTCCGCACGGATAAATGCTGGAAATATGGACGATTCAGCCATTTACTTTCCCATTGCCTGCTTGATGAGGAAGGGCAGGTTGGACCGTGCCCAGACGAGAATGGCGCGCGGGTTGACGCGAGCGCGGCGAGAGGTGCGGCGGATGCCGATGAAGGCGACGAACTGGCCTTGAAGGACGCGACCGGCCCGAACACGCCCGCTGTTGGGCAGGCGGCGAGGGTTGGCGCGCCCGGCGGCGCGAACGGTCACATCGCGGACGATGAGAAGGGCTTCGCCTGGATGACGGCCGGGAATCTGGATAAGCGGACCGATCCGCTGCTCAAAGCCGCCAGCGCGATACTGCGCGGGCGTCATGCGGAAATTGCCTTTGACCCGCTTCTGAAGATCGTCGCTGGTGATCCACATCCATGGGCCGCGCGGCGTTATTTCCGCGCCTTCCGTGTAGGAGATGATCGCGCCAACGGTGCGCTCATTGGCGGTGCGAAGGTGGACAATGCCCGATGCGGAGAAGCCTTCCACACCACGCCGATGCACGCGACCAGACCGGCGAAGGTCGGATGTAGAGGTGATGGCGTTGCCCAGGCGACCCAGCCCGGCCGCAGCCATCTCCGTCCGGAGCGTCGATACTGCCATTCGTGCGCCGCGATCGGATGCGACCAGCGCAGCTCTTTCCATTCGCTGGATACAGCCGCGCTGGAAGTCGCGGAAATGATGATCGGCGGGACGGCGGACCGTCCCGTGTAATTTAGGCATCTATTCTCCGATGATGAATGCGGGGCCAGTGGCCGCTGCGTCAGGTCTCGCCCGCCTTCTTCAACTGATGAAGAGCGTTCCCGATAACATTAAAGGCCTGGATCAACACATTGGGCTGGTCCAGCAGCGCTCCGCCGTCGGGCCAGACATGACCGCTAAGGCCACGGTCGCACTGCTGGTAGATCCGGATGAGATCAATGTCGGCCTTGGTAATTAGCTCGCGGGGGTTTCGGGAGAAATCTCCGACGCCTTCGACGTGCCAGCTTGTAACTCCTGCCCATTGTTCGAAATCGGCGGGGCGGTGGAGGACGGCGGCTGCGATGCGGAGTTTTTTTCCGCACTCGCGCTAAGGAAGAGCCGATTGGCGCATTCCAGCATCAGTTCAGCGAAAATCGCACCGGACTTGGTGCCCAGCCGCTCGAATTCGATCTTGGCCAGGTCTCTCTCCAGCAGGTCAATCGCGTCGAGCGAGACAAGGCCGTCAGCCCGCTCGAACTTTGCTTCGATTCCGGACCAGCCCACCAGAATGATGCTGCCGATCTGCTTTGGAAATTCGCGATCGAACTTCAAGTTGGCGATGGCCATTTTGCGCAGGGGCGGCCAGTTCTCCGACACACGGGAGGAGAGGCTACGAACCTCGGCGGGATCGAAGTCGGTGAATTCGAACGGAGCCTTTTCCTCCAGATCGCGGTTCTCTTCTACCCATTGGTCCCGCGCTTCCCAGAACATCTGAAGGCGTGGCGCCCAAATTTCATAGTCGTCGGGGGACCAAAGGGCTTCGAGTCCGCGCAGAGTTTCCGCGCGGATGCTCTCTTGATCGTAATGGTTCAGATGCTCTTCAGCCATGATTTCTTCATGGCGCAGGCGGTCCCGTCTTGACCCTGCTTTGAGCAGGAAGACGGGAGCACCTTCGATTTCCGCCAACGAAGCGGGGGTGAACCGCTTGATGTGCGAAGCTTCAACGGGAGTGGAGGCCACAGACTATCTCCGGGTTAGAAGGGGAAGACGATCGACACGTTGCGGTCGCTGGCGTCCACAAACAGGTCGCCCGTCTCGTTCACGAAGTCGCCGCCGATGTTGGGCGAGCGATAGTTCAGCCGCGCGTCGGGGACGTTCAGGCTGACCACGGCACCAGCGCCGTAGCCATACTGCGCCCAGACCGCGTGCTGGGCCTGCGCATCGGCCAGCGCCAGCGTGTCGAACTGGGCTTTCCGATATTTTTGAAGGTCGGCGGTGATGGTGGTCTTGCTCTCCACCAGCTCCTCAGCGTCAGAGCCATCGTCCTTGTTGGGGTTCGGCGGCGCGGCTGTGCGGATACCGAAGTCGATGACCAGCGACGAACCGCCCACGGCCTTGCCTGCGATCCACAGGTCGCCGTCGCGGAACTTGGGCACGGCGCCCAGCGCGGGGATGGCCGGCGTGCCTTCGTCGGCGGTGGTCTGGATGGAGCCGGTCATGGTCACTTCCAGCATCGGGATAGCGCCCTGCGTCCGCGTCGACACCGGCAGGTTCACGCGAAGGCCAGACACGCGCATGTTCACCAGATCGAAGCGCAAGCCGTCCAGCCAGAGCGACAGGGACAGCGGGTCGGGATCCGTCTCGCTGATCGTGCGCTGATAGGCCAACTGCGGCGGGATCTGATAATTTCCGCTGGGCGCGACACCCAACGTCTCCATCAGCGTCGCCACCTTGCCGGCGGTATAGGAGCGGATCGCAGTTAGGCGCTCGGCATAGGTGGTCCCAATGCTGACCAGCGAGACCAGCAGCCCCTTGTACAGCCCGGCCGTCGCCGCAGCGCCCGCGCCCAGCGTTACTGAGGTCGTGGTTGGCCCGGCGCCGATGGCTTCCGGTGCCGCCGGGATAGCGGTCGAGACGCGGTTTTCGGTGAACTTCGCCGCCTGGAGGAAGCGACCGGGCAGGAAGGCGTTGGCCGCCGGCACCGCGCCGCCCGTCGGCGGGCGCAGGTAAATGTTGAAGGTGAGGGTGCAGGTCTTGCCAATCACCTCGTCGCCATTCTTATGGACCGAGCCGGTATATTCCTCGTTGGCGACCGTCACGCCCTGAATGTTGAAATTGACGTTCGCGACCGGCAGCGTCTCGGTAGAGGCGTTGGGCTGGACGAACGTGTCCACGATGGGCTGCTGCGCGACCGCGAGCGCCGTCTTGTTGGCCTTCAAGCCCATGGATCAGGACTCCTTGCTGCTGGCGGCCTTGCTGGCCTTGGGTTCGGGATCCGCTTGGGTCGCGGTGGCTTCTGCCGCTTGCTTCTCCGCCTCGATTTTGTCGGGGTGGACGAAAGCGGCATCGGCAATGGCCTTTTCGAGATTGTGGCCCTGCCGCGCGGCGGCGTGGATCTTGTCGAAGTCGACGCTGCCATCCGGCAACGGCGGCGCGACGGGCGTATCAGCCATGGTCGTGTCTCCAGTGGTTTTCAGGGAAAGAGCTGGCCGCTGACCCCGACGATGGTCGAATGGTCGTGGATCAGCGTGTAATAGGTGGCCATCACCTGAAGGATGGCCGAGCCAACGTCCGGGGACTCCGGTTGAGAATTGTCAGAGCCGAGCGGCTGAATATCCTCCAGCATGCCGCCTAGTGACGGGTCGGCCTGAAGGGCATTGTTGATGTCCGTCACGGACTGCTGGTTGATGTGGTCCAGCGGCTCGCCCGGCGCGTTGCTGCTCTGGCACTCGAAGGTGAACTGGGCCTCATTGAAATATTGCCCGCCGTCCGGTGCGAGGCGAAAGCGCACCTCGTACCGGATGACATAGCCGGGCCATTCGCCTTCGCTCAGCGGTTCGCCTGGTGTGCGATCGGGGAAGCCGTTCAGATCCGGCCGCCGGGCCGCAATTGCGGCGATCATTGCGGCCTGCACCTTACGGACTGCCGGAATGGGAAGGTCAGCCATTCGGCTCCTCCTTCAGTCCGAACTCCCACCGGAATCCGCTGTCGTCGGTATTGACCTCCTTCGGCGAGAAAACCTTGCCGGGGATACGGGGCAGGGCGATGCGCCAAGTGCTGATCGGCTTGCCGGGCACTGATGCCTTGTCGAGGTCGATCAGGATGTCCTGTGCAGTGGCCGACGAGAAATCCAGCATGCGGGTCTTGTCGCGGTGGCTGGCATGCACCTTGAGGGTGATCGGCGCACTGCTGGGCGGCACCACTGTGATGGTGTCGCCCAGCAGTTCGTCGGACTTGGAGAACAGCATTGCGGTGCTGCTCTCCAGATCAGGAAGGGGCATCAGATCGGCGCGCCGCCGCCGCCGTTGTCCGCCGCCTGCTTCGCCTTATAGGCTTCCGTCAGTTCGGCGACGCGGGCTTGGGCAGCCTTTTTCCCCTTCTCGGCAACCACTTCCGGCTCTTCGAGGCCGGGGCCGCTGATTTCAAACACGCCGAAACCCGTGTGCTTGGCTGTGAAGAGGGGCGCATCGTCATCATCTTCCGCATCGGCAGCCGCCGCCGCAGCTTCCCGCGCCAGCTCATCGGAGGTCTTCCCCTCGATCACGCCCTCATCGATGAAGGTCTGCCGAAGGTGGTCGGGCACAGCATGCTTGTCATCCATATTGAGGACCACCATGCTGGTGCCGTTGTGATAGACCTTCTGCTTGAGGATCTTATCCTTCGCCATCTGCGCCTCCTCAGATGGTGCCGGTCAGGACAAGGTCCGGCCGGGCGTTGACGAACAGCGGATAGGAGTAGATTTCCGGCTGCACCCACTGCTGCTTGTCGCTCTTGTCCTTTTCGAGGAAAGGATAGTAGCGGCGGCCCGGCTGGTTGAGCAGCGGCATGCTCTCGTTCATCGGCCCCATGACATGCTGCCACATGCCGGGGACGCCGACCGGGAAGAAGCGAGCCTTGTTGGTCGGGATGGTGATGGTCGTGCCGTCGTCGGTGCCGCGATAGTGGACGAACAGCACGCCGGCAAATTCGAACTGATCCCACAGCTTTTCGCCGCGCAGTTCTGCCGCCGCCGCCTGATTGAGATACGTTTTCTCGATCGCGGGATGGCCGGTGAGCGCGAACCAGAAGCCGTCGCCGCAGAGCGCTTTGACCCGGAAGCGGGGATCGTTCCCGGCGCCGGATGCCCGTGCGATGGGCATGACGATCAACGTCGCGATCTTCTCGCGGAGCTGGCCGATGGTCATGTTCTGATCGTCCAGCGTCAGGTCGATGTCGCTGGGCGGTGTGATGCCGAACTCGGTCCAGAAGTTGACCAACGTGGAGCCGTCGGTGTCGAGGACGAGGCCATTCAGCGCGCCCAGGCGCTGGAACTCGAACGTGGCCTCCGTATCGCCGATCAGCTTGTCCTGCTTCTTGGCTACTTCCGCCGCCGCCCGGTCGGTCTCGGTTTCATCTTCCAGCGGGTTGATGTTCGCCAGTTCGTGAGCATAGAGCTTGTCGCCCTTTGCCAGCCGCGGGATGCGCAGCGGGCGAGCATCCTTGTCGTCGGGCACAGCCATCTCGATCGGCGCACCGCGCAGCGTGGTGCGGATCAGGCTGACGTAGCGCTTGCGGCTGATGACGTACACCGTGTCCGTGGTGGCGCGGACCGGCTCGAAGCCGATGACGCTGTCCAGCTGGTTCGGAATATAGGGGCGGCGGTCAAGCCCCCGGATCATCGACGCTTGGGTAAAAGCGTCACCGCCGAAAACTGCCATGGAAATCGGCATGGAATTGTCCTTTTCTGAAGAAGCGGGGCGTTATTCGCCTGCGTGCTGGGGAAGGACCGCCATGCCCTTGGCGCGCAGGGCGTTCCGGACGGCGATCTTTGCGGCGCCAGACATGCCGGCCTTGTAGGTCAGCATGTTGCCGTTGATGGTGGCGGGGCCGCGCACGGTCGCGACGGTCTTGACGTCCGCCGACGTCGCGTCGATGGGGTGGCCCAGAATGACGGCGTTTGCCGGCAGTTCGGCCCCATTCGACAACGCGGTGTCGTGGACGACATATTTGCCGCTAGCAGTGATCTTCGCGATGACCGTGCCAGCGTCGAGGACACCGGCGCCCGATGCGACGACGATTTCCTCGTTGATGATGTTGGGGGAAGCGCTCTCGCCCAGGTAGCAGAACGAGCGCTTATTGTTGAACGTCACTGCCGGCATGTTACTTGCCCTCCTTATTCAGCCCGTAGGCCTTGGCCCAGACACCGTCGGCGGCTGCCTTTTTGTCCGGCCCCTTGTCGGTGTTGGCATCGATGTCGCTGTTCTTGTTCTTGCCCAGCTCCGCCTTCATTTCCTGCCGGCCAGCTTCCTCAGCAGTTTCGCGCAGCTGCTCTTCGGTCAGGGTGGCGGTGTTCGTGGCTTCCGCCTTCGGAGCCTTCGACAGATGGCCGATGACGTCGTCGGCGGAGAGGCCATCGCTGGCCAGCAGCGACTGGGCGAGCGCTTCGCGACCGACGTAATGCTCGGACGCGAAGACCTTGTTCATGCGTTCGTTGGCTGCCTTGAAGCCCGCACCGTGCCCTTCGGTGCGAGCCGCGTCGACGGCCGCCTTATTGTCGTTTTCATCGGGCATTGGATCATCCTTCTTCTTCGGATTCTCTGGGGTTTCGCTCTCATCCGGGGCGGCCGGTGAGTTCGGAACTTCGGGGTTTTCAGCGGACACAGAGGCCCGATGCGCGGCGAGGCGCTTGCTGGTGGTCATGATGGCTTCCTGTGTTGGCCGGTCAGGTGGACCGGGCTTCGGCGCGCAGAGCTTTCCACGCATCGCTCTCCGACGCGATTTCATCGAGCAGGCCGAACTTCAGCAGATCGTTGCCGGTGAAGACTCCGCCGCGCAAATCCTTGAGCGACTTGACTGTTACGCCCCGGCCGCCACGCATAGCCGCGACAAATTCCACTACCTGCTCGCTCGCTTCGTCAACAATCTCTTCCAGCTGGCTGATCGTCTCTTCGTCAACCTTCTCGACGCCACTCCAGCGGGCTTTGCGGTCTGCCCAGTTTGCCCGGATGACGATGGGTTCCAGCCCTGCCTTTTCGAGCATTTTGGACTTGTCCATCATGTTGATGATGGCGGCGATGGATCCGCCCATCACCTCCTGGCGCCCCATGATCTTGTCACAGGCACTGGCAAGCACATAGGCGGCGCTGCACGCGCGCTCATCCAGATAGGCGTAGATCGGCTTTCCGCCTTCAGCCTTAGCCATGCTGGCCAATTCTTCGGCCGCCGCAAACATGCCCGCGCACTCGCCGCCGCCGGAATCGAACGGCAGCATCAGGCCGTTAATGCTGTTGTCAGCCATAGCAGCGCGAGCCTGCCGCAGCAGATAGTCGTAGCCGACCAGCCCGGACTCTGCGTCAATCCAGCTGCCGCGATGCACCAGTGAGCCGCGCACCGGGATAACGGCAATGTCTCCAAAGGCGGCGAACTCGCGACGCTCGCCGTTCGGCCCTTGGCGAGTAGCGAAACCCTCGCTCGCCTGAATACGCTCAGGATCGAAGTCGGCCCGGTCAAGCGTCGCGGCGTTCAGCTTTTCGGGGCGCGTTCCGGTGATGCGCGTCTGCGCGAACTCGCAAAGCACCTCATTCTTGAAGCGGTCGAGGGCAAGCGGGCGATTGTAAAGCCGCTCGGCCCATAGCGGGAACTGGGTCATGCTGGCAGCTTCTCCTTCCGTCCGGGCTGCTGGCCCTCATTCGCGATGCCATCTCCATCGCGGTCATCTTCGCTGCCACTGGCGCCGCCTTCTGCCGCGTCCATGCCCGCTTTGACGTTGTGGTTGGGAGCGTCCAGGCCGCGTTTCTTGCGCTCCTTGAGATACCAATCCTCTTCCGCCAGCACATCGGACGGGTCGCGCCCGCGCTCCAGAATGGCTTCCACGGTGGATTTGCGTCCGGCGGCGGTGTCGAGATTGTCCGCGTTGGCTTCCTTCAGTGGGTCGACAGAGCCACGGCCCGGCCCGATCCATTCCGCCATGCAGATCGCAGTCTTGTTCCGATAGAAGTTCGCCGGGCCGCCCGGCACCTTCACATCGCCGTTGGCGACCTCAACCTCCAGCCATGCGGCATAGATGGGCGTGCAAAACTGCTGGGTGAAGAATTGACGATCTTCCAGGAACGACCGCCACAGCTCGTTCAGCAGTGCGCGGGCCGACGAATAGTTGATGCCTGCCCAATCCTGCGACAACTGCGGGTAGCTGACGCCCAGCGAGGCGGCGACCTTTTGCAGCACGAACCGGGCGAATGTCGGATAGTTGCTGTTTGGGTGCGTCGCGTTCGGCACCACCACATCCTCTTCGGGGAGGAGGTGGACAATCTGTGCCGCGTCCATGCGGACCGGCGATTTGGTGCGATGGTCGATGTATTTTTCGACCCATGCATCAATCTCGTTCTCGCCGCCGGTCGGAGCGAGCGCCTGCTGAAGATCATCGGTGCTGCCGGGCGACTTGATGAAGAAGGAAAGGATGGCCGCCTTCAGCGCGGCCTGCACCTCTGCGCGATCCACGCGGTCCAGCATCTTCGCCGGCACCATTGCTTCAGCGAGGCGCGAGATGCCGCGATTTTGTTCGGCGAAGCGTGGGCTGAAGACGTGGATGATCTTTGCCCGGCCGGTGCTGCCGAAGCGTGGCACATAATCCCAGCGATCAGCGCCGCGCACGCCTTCCGTGTCGGACGGATGGCGAGATGCGATATGATAGCCGATCGGCGCGCCGCTGCGGGAGAAAACGATGCCATTGCGCAGAGCCGGGCCTTCTTCGAACTTCAGCATCGGCGGAGTGCTGATGCGCTCTGCTTCGAACAGCAGCACGTTGGTGGTGTTGGAGATGCCGCGCGCCTCGTCGCGGATTTCGGCGGCCACTTCGCCATCGCGGATGTAGCTGAGATAGGCGAGGCGGGTAATCTGCCCGAATGTCAGCGTCTGGCGCGCGTCACAGCGCCGTTCGATGTCATTGCCCCAGACCTTGTACCGGACTTCTACGTCAGCGGTCCATTTCATCCGCCAATCATAGTCCCGGTTGAGGATTTCGATTGCGGGCTGGGCAGACAGGCGAATGGAGCCGCCGATGACGGACTCAACGCGGCGGTCGAGGCCGCCATTGATCCACGCATTGTTCTTGTCGAGGTCGCGCGCGCGTCCGAGGATGGCGTCGCGTTCGCCATAGCTGTTGGACCCTGCAAAGCCGGGAGCGGGTTGCCAGCCGTTCAGTTCCGGGATGTCGTTGCGGCCAGCGTCGCGACGTGGCTGACCGCCGATGCCGAAAGCATAGGCGACGCGGCCAAGGCCGCTCGACAGGTTCGCGATCAGGCCCATCAATTCTGATACCTCAACGCGATCGCCCGGCGCCGCGTCAGCGTGGTGCCGTTCACAGCATCCTCCGCTTTTGCGATCTTGCGCTCCAGTTCTTCGATATAGTCGCTCAGCCTGGTTACGTCGGCTTTCGTGAAGGTCATGCGCCGACCATCACGCCAGACTTCCGCGACAGCCTGCCCCATGGCGAGCGCATGGCGCGCGGCTTCCGCCTCTGTCAGCCATACTCGAAGCTGTAGCAGATCGGCCATTAGGAGGTTCCCCGGTTGAGTTGTTCGAAACGTTGAAGAATGTTCGGCTTCGTGGCTTTCGGTGGTGTCGCAGGCTCCTGCTTCCGCTGGCCCGCAACCGCTTGATCACCTCCTTCCACGTTGTCGGGAACGGGAGTTGCCCAAGGCGGCAATTTCCCTTCGTCCCATTTGATGTCGGTGCGATCCGGCTGAAGCATCTGGCGCACGGCCTCCTCGTATCCGAAGAGGTCGAGGCTTTCGTTCGGGCCGTTGCGCACGAACTTCCCTTCGATCAGCGTTTCGCCGAAATATTCGTCAAAATGATTGGCCGCGATTCCGTCCGCGAACTCGCACTGGCCCGGCCCGCCGTCTGCGACGCCCAGCCGCTCGATCGACTGTTCCTTGAGGCCATGCACGCCCAGGTCGAACTCCAGCACGATGGGCGTAACCTCGTGGCCATGCTCATCCTTGCTCGCCTTGCGCGGTACGACCGGCAGCGGCGGCGCATCCTTGGGCTTGGCACCCTTGATTAGCCGGACCTTAGGCCAAGGATTTGCCTTGGTGCCCCAGAAACAGCCCTTCGCGATGGACCGCCGCGCGAACTCGCGAGCCTTCCATGTCGCGTTGCCGTCACCGCTGTCGATGGCCACCGCCGCCACCGGCATGGACCAGCCTGGCCGCCCGATGATCGGGAAGCGTCGGTTGATCACCGCATAGAGCACATCCCAGTCCTCGATGCGGTCCGTTGGCCGAATGTCGCGCATCACGCCGTCCGCCCACCGCCGCTGGCGGATCGTATGCCGGTCGAGCCACCATGACCGCGATTCCAGATCCCAGCCTCGAAAGCTGATGTCGAACTTCCCGTGGCCGGGATCGACCGCCGCAGTGATGAACCGGACGCCGGGGGGGCAGCGACCGACCCAAAAGACCAGATCGTCCGCAGCGTCGTCGGCCACCGATGCCCTGGCGCGCTTCTGCAATCCGGCGCTGTCCAGATCCTGCCCGGCGCCCGCACCTTCGAAAATCTCCGCGAAGACCTTAGCCAGCACCTGCCGTAGCTTGTCGACTTTCCGGGTCGACTGGTAATGCGCCACCGCGCCCTCCAGGTCGCGCGCCAGTTCCGCGTTGGTGATGGCCTTCACCATCAACCCGTGAATCCAGAAGCCGCGCGCCGGGTTCTCGTCCGGCTCGCCCATGATGCCCGCCTCTATGTCGAGCGTCTGGCCCTCATGCATCCAGCCGTTGGTCGGCCCGGCCGCTGCCTCGTCCACCATGGCGAACCTCTGCTTGTCGTCCAGGCCGGTGAGGCAGTGCGGGCACTGCATCGCAGCCGTCTGCTCGGCAACCTTCAGCCGTTTGGACAGCGGCCACGCCGCGCCGTCGGGCATTTTCTCGTAAACCAGCTTGAAGCGGGGCACGTCCGGCCAGAACTTGGTCGGATATGGCGAAGCGTGCCCACCGCAATTCGGGCACTGCATGATGTAGATGCCCTTGCTCGACATGGTCCACGCCTGCGCCACGCCCGATGCCCAGCCCATGTCCGGGTGGGAGGTGATGCCCACCTTGCGGTGCGACCCCAATTGGCGACCACGGATGCGCGTCTGTTCCAGAAAGTTGGAGCAGAGCTTGGCCGGAAAGGTGTCCAGCTCATCGACCCGCATCCACGCAGCTTGCCGTCCGGTGACGGTCTTGTTGTTCGCTTGAAGCACTTCGACGGACCGGCCATCGACCTTCTTCGACTTGATCTTGTTGTCGCTGCGGTCCGGCCCGATTTTGGCCTTGATGTCCGGGTGGTCCTCGAAAAGGTACTTGAATCCCTTGTCGCAGTAGCTGTCGACCTCGCTGTCCGACCCCAGATAGATGAGCATGTCCGGCATGGGACCGTGCTTCATCAGCTTGTGCTCATAGCACTCGAATATCGCGGTGCCGCCTGACCGGCCCGGCTTAGGCATGATCACTTCGCGACAGGTGTCGTCGTCCAGACCGAAGTTGGCCGGGCCGATCAGATAAGGGGTCTGAGCGCGGCTCCAGAGGAACTTCTTGTCGCCCTTGGGGGAGCGAAAATAGCGCGACGTCTCCGCGCATTCGATGGTGCCGATGTCCTGCGGCGGAACAAGGTGGGACCGGGCGTCCCGCGCGATGCTGGCGATGTCTGTGCAAAAGCCGTCGGCGGCGATCTGCTCGATCGTCCCGGACAGTTCTGCCCTGCTATAGACTCGCAACCCACTCCCTTAGAAATATGTCGACCTGATCACCGACATGGGCCGCCACATTGCGAAGCTCATTGTCGACCATGGATCGCACCGCCGGGTCCATCCCTCCGTTCGGATCGACGGTCTGCGACACGCCCAGAATGGCGCTGATCACCGCCGAATTGTAGCGCGTCAGGAAATCGCGGACCTGCGCCGTCGGCACATAACCCTTCTGCTTTTCCTTCATGGCCTGCGCCCGCATCGTCAGGTCGGCCAGCTTGCTCAGTTCAGCGATGCTGACTGGGCCTGCCGGATCCTCTGGCACCGTGAAGTTGGTCAACTGGTGGATGCGCCGCGCCGCCGCGTCGTTGGCCGCCATGCGTTCGCGCGCCCGGCGGATCATGTGCTTCAGCACCTTTACCACCTGAAACTCCCAAGCCACCCCTTCCGCGCCCCGGCGTTTGACCGGGAACGCCGGGTCAGGTTCAATGTGGGTCACCAGCAGGTTGCGCCAAGTTTGGCCGACGATCTTCGACATGACCTGCGCGTCCACGACGTCGCGGGGCTTGGCAACAGCAGCGGCTGCTTCCAGCCGTTTGATCAGGTCGCTGGCATCACCCTTTGGACGTGCCATTTCGACCTCCGAGTCGCGAGCGATAAGTAGTTGGGATTAAACAAAAAAGGCACGCCCTGAATTGGACGCGCCTTTTAGAAGTTGCACTACGCTATGATTCGAGTTGTCGGGAATGTCAATCGAGATGAAACCTCTTTTCGATCTCCAATCGGTTGGCAATCCCTCCATGCAGCGCCAACGCTCCCCTGAGAAATGCCGCCTTGATGTTGCGGTAGCCGACGCGGGACGATCGAGCCGCTAACGTAAGTGTCTGATCTTCAAGAACTATTGCATCAAAAAGGCGGGAAACATCCGGCGGGATGAAGCCTTGAGCGTACCGCAGATCGGACCGGGCTTCTGCCGCCCATTGCGTGTGTGGCAGATGGCCATAAATGCCGTCGCCCCGCACACTCTCACCGTAGCTTGCGACCGGGGCCGACGGTTCCATTTCCGCAGCCTCATACCGGTCCTTGTACCAGCGGCACGCTGCGAACAGGTCATCATCCAGCACGCCATGGCTGTAGAGATAGGCGATCTGGCTGATGAGCAAGCGTCGAACCGTCTTTACCGTGCGGACCGTGTCATCCAAGCCCTTCGGGGTGTACGGGACAAAGTCTCCTTTGCTCAGCTGCTCCGGGGTGGGTGGCACGACGGTATCGTCCAGATTGGCGAACTCGCCACTCTCGACCTGCTGGACCGCGATCTTCCGGCGGCGCTCTGCCTCCCGGTCATGAGCGTCCCGCTTCAGCAGGGCATCGACGCGAGCCTCTTCCGCCTCACGCACTGTCTTCTTCATCGTCATTTTCCCCGCTTTCCATATAGGCGCTTCCCGATTGCCTCGATCCACATGGAGTCGAGGCGGCCAACGTCGTTCGGGAAAATGACGACGATGCCGAATTGGTCATAGAGTTGCTGGGCCGCGTCGCGCTGGGCGCGCGGGTCTGGGTCGCGCATGGCAGGCGCGCATTTGGCGAGGCTGGAGCGCATCAGGCGGCCATCCTTTCGAGCATGTCATATTGTGGATCGGGCAGCAGGTTGTGCCACTGATCAGCCATCGCTTCCGCGATGCTCGGATATGTTTCTGATCGGCGGCGCGCGCGATCAGGGCCGGGCGGTTCGCGATGACAACGCGACCATGACTTATGCTCATCGGTGCCGGGCTTCGGCGGTGTGAGCATGTTGGTCGGCTTCAGGTCAGGCAGGCCGATCAGTTCCAGCCCGGTATTTTTGAAGAACGGCTCCCCGAAGAAATAGGGATGCACGAACTGGGTCCGGCCGCGCTGGGTCAACCGGATCGCGTGGCCGTGCATGACAGGGTTCTCCACCACGCGGCGCGGGATCTGGTGCGCGTCGCGAAGGCTACGATAGAAAGCAGCAGCTTCCTCCAGCTTTGCCCAACGCTCAGGTTCCCGTCCGTTCTTCTTCTGGCCGCCGATGTATAGATGCTTGGCGCCGCTGTTGCAGAGGATCGTGCAGGGCGGGTGCATGACGGCCAGTAAATCCCAGCCCTCATCGAGATAGTCGCGCACGTCCCCGCAGATATGGTGGTTGCTGCCATCGTCAGCAGCCTCAATGTCGCACGACCATGCGTCATGGCCGCGCGCTTCGAATGCCCGACGCACAACGCCGCTGCGCTCGCAAGCTACAAGAACGCGGCCCATCAGCCAGCACTCATTTCTGTGATTGGCGGGTCGGCCTCCGGGAACTCGCGCTGGCGGAGCTGCCGGCACACTGACCGCACGACCTGTCGCCCGGTCAGCTCCAACTGCATCAGCCGGGTCAGCTTCATCATGTTGTCGCGCGCCGTCGCCTTCAGTCCGTAGCCCCGACATTCCGACAGCATCTCTTCCTTCCACATGAGGTTGAGCAGTTCGGCGGCATGGGGTTCGGGCTGTTCGGACCAGTAGCGCTTCGGCTCCCATGTCCCAAAAAGGTAGCGTTCGGGGACTTCGGGATAAGCCCACACGGCCCGGCTGTGGCCGCCCGATGCTTCAACCAGAGCATCCGACGGAAAGAAGCGCGGTGCCCCGTTTTGGTATGGCGTGGTGTCGAACCATCGCTCATGGGCGATGACGATGACGTCGTGCCCGGCGCGCGTGAAATGCTTCACCTGCCGGTCCAGCCGCTTCAGCGTGTCCCGCTCAGATTTGATTTCGACCAGCGTGACGCGATCGGGCTGGACCGCGGCAAGGTCCGCCCGACACTGCCCCACGACCAGTTCATGGATGATACGAGCGTCGGGCAGCATCTCGCGCAGTCGGCCAGCGGCATAGTCGCGGATTTCGCGTTCCGCGGAGGAACCGGCCATCAGTCGATCCTCACCGTGCTGGACTTGCCGAAGGGCGACCAGCTTGAGCAGACGACGCCAGATACCTCCCGACCCTGCGCGTTGGTGGCCACAAAGCCGGTGCGGGAGGCGTCGTCTCTGCTGCACCCGCCGAAGCGGTAGCCGGTGATCCGAACGTCGGTGAAACCGAAGGACTCCGCCGCGCGCCGCGCCTCCTTCGGGTCTGAGCATCCAGCAACCAGCACCAGAGCGAGCAATGCGATCTTCCTCATAGCAATTCCCCTTCCGCCGGCCGCGACACGCGCCGGGTTCCATTCCATTCGCCCATGGTGGGCTTTCCGCAGTTCCAGCATTTCGTGGGCAGGGCTTGGCCGGTGTCGTCGGCGCGCGCGCTGCACAGGCATTCGAGAATTGCGCGCTTCATCACCGGCGGCCTTTTGGCTCCGCAGCGAGCGCGGCAAGTTCCTCAGCCGTCGGCATCCGCAGGTTCGAATAGTCCTTCTTCACGCCCTGATTGACCTTGCGGCCCGAAGCGGCGGAGAGTTCGGACAGCAGCGCGGACACCTCGTCCGGGTCGACGGGATCGTCAGCGACGCGCTTCCGCTCCGCCAATTCTTCTTCAGCGCGCCGGGCCGCGTCCAGCAGCCGGTTCATGGTCCGCTCCCGCTGACCCTCCGCCGCACGGATAAAGGGGAGCAGTTCGCCAATCCCTGCCGGAAAGAACTTGTGCTTCTTGGCATAGGCCATCGACGCTTCGCGCACCGCTTCCAGACAATGGGGGCGGCAATCATCGCGCAGGATGCGAAAGCGGGCCTTTGACTCTTCATCGCCTTCGTTGCGTGGAATCGTGCGCAGGCGCAGTTCGCCAAGGATCTGATCGAGCGGATCGGAGATGATGGGCACCATGCTGGTTTCGCCATCTTTCTCGACCGGCCGCTGGCCGACCATCTCCCGCACCGCGCGCTCACCGAGGCTGTCACGGAAGCGCTGCGCTACATCACGCAACTGGCGAGGCCCGTCGGCGGGGATCTGGGCGGGCAGGCTGAAGGGGCCATTCTCGAAAAGGTCGCGGCCCAGCCAGTCAGGAACCGTAGCCAGAAGCGAGGTCAGCGAGAACGGGGTCACGGAAGCCAGTGCTGTGCTGCCGTGGGTTTGAATGGCGATTTCCTGTCCCATCACGGGGCATCCTTTCGTCGGCTGAGAGCAGCCAGTTGATCCAAGTTCGCTGCCAGCTGTTCTTCGTGGCTCCGGCTCCCGATTTGCTGAGCCAGTAATTTTTGAATTTCTGCCGTTCCCGGTCGAAGGCGCCGGGCGGCCATTTCGCGACCATCGCAGCGTGTTCGGCCTTCAGCGGTTCAGGCTCCCAATCCTCCACCAGCCGGGTTCCCTTACGTGCGCGCGTTTCGGTCGCGGGGGTGTGGGTGGGGGTGGGT
>Ga0065704_10070534_pt1 | contig 21439 bp, 17 predicted proteins | sample SwiRhicommuniRL2_FD_59091 | JGI IMG/M metagenome (GOLD analysis project Ga0065704, IMG submission 59091) | Switchgrass rhizosphere bacterial communities from Rose Lake, Michigan, USA - RL2 v2 (version 2) | ecosystem: Host-associated > Plants > Roots > Rhizosphere > Soil | place: East Lansing, MI | reverse complement strand
CGATGGCCAGCTGCGGCTACCACCTCGATCGAGCCTCCCGGCAGCGACCGCGGTGATCCCGCGGAAGCTGGCAGCGCCAGGTGAACTGGTACGAACCCATCGCCCGTGCTCGGCCCCGGCACCAGGCGATCGGCAACAAAGGCGCGCCGCCAGCGATAGAGCAACGACGCATCCAGGCCATGTCGACGTGTCACCGACCGCACCGTCGCCCGCGGCTCCAGCGTCTCCGTCACGAAACGCGCCTTATCCTCGTCGGACCACGGCCGCCGCACCCGCTTGCCTTGCTCTGAAACGTCGATGATCCGCGTAGCCATAAGTGCCGCACCGGTGCGGTCCACAGTGCCGCACCTGTGGCTTGCCGATTGCCCGTCGCGCAAGGCGCCCCAGACCGGACGCTTACCGCGTTCAGCCAGCTTCGCCTAGATCCAGTGCAAGCTCATCGTCACCGGCGCTTTTTGTGGAGATCTAAGCTCACTCAATAGCACAAACTCTGGTTCTCTACTGGATCTCTTTGTCTTAGCTTGGGGTGGGACTTGCCCACTCAAACCTGAGCTTGCCTTTGCTGTCACCTTCAGCCGCACTACCAGCACGAGCATTCAACCCAGCAACGACCGCAAGCCTTTGCTCGCGAGATCCGCCGCTTACCGTCAATGTACGCGCATCACGTCGGGACGCCCATGCTGCGAGTGTGAGTGCAGCATCGTCGATCACGCCAGCCTTGATGTTTAGAGATGGGAGCGCTGCGTCGGCTGCGGGAACAATATGAACTCTCCAGCCCGGTGCACCAGCGGCAGCGCGCTGCTCCAGCAAGCGGTAAAGTGCCATTGGTAAGTCTGGCAGTGTAGAGGCGGTCGCCATGAGGGTGCGATGATCAACATCAATCTGAACCTCCTGAGGAGGTATCCCCGCTATCAATGCGACGCTTGCCACCGCCAAGCGCTGTCGCTCGGCGTCAGTAGATCGACTGGCATTATTTGCGCGTGCAATCTGCGCCGCTTCTAAACCGCTGTCTTCGGGTTCGACGTGGAGCTGATCGACATGGACGTCGATCGGTCGCTTGAGCCGTTGACGCAAGTCAGCAGCAAGGTGGCGATCAGCGGTTGGATTCAATTGAGGCGTGAAGATGACCGCGCGTATGCGGATAGGCGTGGCTGTATAGTCCACTTCCAGCGGCCCCAGACGAGAAGCCTCCGGAAAGCGGGCGGTGATAGTATCTCTCACTTGACGCTGAGCGACCGATTCGAATGCGATCTGGCGCAAGCCGGCACCTAAGGGGATCGAGAGTAGACTCAGGGCAACCAGGAATAAGATAAGTTGCCACCCGGTATGCTGAGGCGAGAGGTGTGCGCCGAATCCGTAGAGGCGCGCTACTAGCGCCGCAGTCAGTGCTATCGTGATCGCGTTTGTCGCAAACAGCAGTAGGGAACCGGCGAAAACCGTCCAATTGAGGGTAGCAATTCCAAAGCCGACAACCACGAGCGGTGGCATCAACGCGATGGCTATCGCCACCCCTACCACGGCACCACCTCGACCTCTGATCAGCGCGTATGCGCCTGCTACCGCCGACAACAAGGCCACGAGCAAGTCGAAGAGTGTTGGTCGAGTACGAGCCGCTATCTCGCTGGTGATCGTCTGAATAGGAGACAGCGATACACAAACGACCGACAAGGCCACTGCGATCAGCGAGCCGACCAGAAGAGCGGTCGCAGATCGCCGGATCTCTTGCGTGTCGACCGTCGCGATGCCGAAACCTAGACCGATAATCGGCATCATCAATGGCGACAGCAGCATAGCCCCGATCAGCACAGCCACTGACGGCATCAGCAATCCCAAAAGCGAGATCATTGCTGAGATGACGATCAGGAAAAGGTAGCGGCCGCTCCATCCAGAGTCTTCGGCAATTTGGCGGAGAACCGCATCGTGATCTACTCCACTAAGCGTCCACATCGACCACCATCGTCGGAGAGGTATGAGTTTCGACCGCGCCTTTACATCGCTCATAATCCTGCTTGATGCTGACGGGGGCAGTGCGCACATGCGGGCGCTTTTTCTGCGTTGGGTTCTACGGTGTCATAGGTTGGAAGGGCCCGCGGAACGCTTCAGATGACCAGCCGGGTAAGGCGCGCGTCCGACATATCGAGCTCGCGTCCGAGTTGCTCGGCCAGGCTAATGCTGATCTCACGACGCCTCGCCAATTCAAAAATTTCCGCACGCTCGGCTCGGATCCCGGCCAGTCGCAACTGGCGTTCAATGGACGTTTCTTGCGCCTGCCGCCCTCGATCATCATCGGCAGCAAGACTGTCGATGCGTTCACGATACTGATCCATGATCCGGGCCGCGATGTCAGTCGTACGATCGGCCTCCCCGTGGTTCTCAGCCAGCTCGTGTTGCACACGTTCGATTGTCTGGATGGCAGCCTTCGCGGACGCGACACGAGCACGGTCACGTTCGTCTGCCTCCTCATCCTTGGTGGGCAATCGTAGGTCCCTCAACAGCAGCGGAAGGCCGACTGCCGCGATCGCGAGGGATGCGAGGATAACGCCGGACGCGAGAAGTATTGTTAGGTCGCGCGCTGGAAAGGGAGCGCCATTAGGCATCGTCATAGGCAAGGTCAAAGCACCAGCCAATGTTATGCCGCCACGTGCACCCGCCGCCGACGTTGCTGCTACAATCTGCCATGGCGGACTGGCGGTATTCGATGCACCGCGACGTTTGGCACGCAGCAACGTAAAGCGAAGCGAAACCCACACCCAAACAAACCGTAACGCCACCAAGGCTGCAACGATCGCAACGACGTAAATGATGAGCCACCAACTGCTGTGTCCTGCCATCGCAGCTGCAAGTCGGGCCCTGTCGACGAAGGCAGGAAACTGCTCTCCCAACAGCACGAAGATGATGCCGTTGAGGGTGAACTGCAGCATGTCCCACACCGCGCGACGCCTGATCCGGGTTGCAGCACCAAGCGCAACGCCGCCGCTCGCGAAGGTCATCGCGATCCCCGCCGCTGCGGCCGCAAGCACGCCTGACGCATGGACATGCTCTGCAGCAAGGTAAGCGCCAAAGGGTATGAGCAGGCTTACGAGGATGTTGGAGCCGCCATCATCCCCAAAGCGCTGGGCAAAAAGCGATTTGCCGCGCACCGCAAGCCAAGTGGTTGCAACACCAATGACGATGCCTGCAACCGCCATCCAGATGAAGGCTGAGGCTGCGCTGACCAGCGAGAATGTGCCACTCAGAGCAGCTGCAATTGCAAACCGGAGGCAGACGAGGCCTGACGCGTCGTTGAGCAACGACTCCCCCTCAAGGATGTGCATCATGCGCTTGGGGACAGATACCTTCTGCGCAACAGCCCCCACCGCGATCGGATCGGTAGGGGACACTATCGCTGCAAGGGCGAATGCCACAGCGATCGGCATGGCTGGAATGAGCCAGTGGATGAAGAAGCCGACGCCCAGAACGGTGAGGAAAACGAGGCCAAGTGCAAGGCCGAGGATTGCACGGCTGTCCCGAAAGAGCTCATCTTTCGGTATACGCCAACCATCCAAAAACAGCAGTGGTGGTACAAGCAGGAGGAAGAACAACTCAGGATCGAGCTCGACGCGCACGCCGCTGAAGAGACCGATCAGTATGCCAAGGCCGATTTGCACGAGTGGTCTCGGGAGCGCCGATGGTAATATCCGCGAGACGATGCTGCTGGCGACAACCGCCAGCAGCAGTATGAGACAGAGTGTGACGATTTCCAAACCGTGCTTCCAATCAGCAAAGGCGGCGATGCGGCACGAACCGGCGACAGGTGCCAGCACGCCACAACGCAAATTCCACACGAGCAGGTTGGCGCGACCCGGGTCGCGCACTCGCTGATTCGCCCTTATAGAACACACCATCAAGCTTCGTCGGCTGGATCAGGAGATCATCAGCGCTACTAGCGTGAGCAGCAGAGCAAAGAGCCCGATGAGAGCTCCAAGCCTTTATCATGCCTGTCGGCGTGATACGATCGTAATGCTGTGCACGGTACGCTCGATACTGGGTATGGATAGTGGGGTCGCTCGCCAAAAGACCCAAATCCAAGGGACTCGCCTGCTTTTCGAACCAGTGATGTATTTCCTGCAGATCTTCTGACCTAACGTCAGGGTACCGCATTAGCAACGAGGCCATTCTCGTGCGTTGCTCGGCGCTATTCACGCCTTCGTAAGACGTCATGTATCATATTCCTGATCTTGTTAGCGTTCAACGCGAAGTTGCGCCAGCAATGACAAGCTCAGGAGAGGGGAGGTCCACGTAGGTCTGGAAGCCGTTCAGGCCAATCGCGAGGCGGTCCTCTAATCTCAAAGCGGCGAACGATCGGCGGGGATACCGAAGAATCGAGACTCGCAAGGCTGTGAACTTGGCCCAGCTCAGGTGGCGGTAGCGCCGGTAATGCAACAGGAGCGGCAACGTCGCCGCGACGAGCTGTCGGGCTCAAGGCTACATCCGACGTGGCGCTATTGAAGGCCGAACCCGTTTGCCGTTGCAATGGCGCTTGCATGGGAGCGAGTGCCTGCAGGCCGACAACCGCCAGCAGGATCACGCACCAAATGCGGAACAGAGCAAGGGTTCTTTGCGCCGCCATACTTCGCATCTAATGGCGTGACGAGGCTGAGACAAGTCGCTCCTCCTGAAGAACTACGTTCTGGGGTCGATTGGCGGCTACGCCTTAGCCATCGCTGCAAGCGCGCACGCCGACATGGAGGCTGCCACTTCTCTCATGGCGATTGTGCTAACATCTACAGGGTGAGAGAAGGCTGCCTAAGGTTTCATGCAATCAACAGACCTCCGAACGCTGCGATGACCATCCGTGAAAATCGTTAAGACCGCTTCCCGCGAAAGCCGACATATTAGCCCGTCGGTGGCAATGACTGCTTCGTCCCACCTCGCATCCTTTGCCGTCCCAAATGTACCCTGGAATGTGAACGCGAAGATCATGAACGAGTGACCGGAGTCGGAGAGCGGGCAAGGCGACCTGAATGGCAACTTCTGGGTCACTGAGAACGCCTCACTGTTGCTATGGCAGATCTAGACCAACGTAGCGGCAGTCTTGTCTGACGTGCGACTTTGCACCCCGATCGCTCCTGCCTTCAACGACCCTTGCTGCCGCGGCGTGACGGCGCATCCGCCACTCCGTGCGGTGCGATCAGCCGTTCCGCGAGGCGCCTTACAGCGTCGCGAGGAAGTCCCAAAGCCGGTGCGATCGCATTGCCGAGCAATGCATCCCCAAGCGCCAAGAGGACCAGCGCCAGAGTTCTCTCACGCACGGGCTGACCGTCCCGATCACCGAGCCGCTCCACCAGATCGTGAAGGACCTTCAGCACCGGATCGAGCGCCCCTGTCTCCCCGCTTGTGATCATCCAGGCCGCCAATGCGCCACCTCCCTGTTGCGCGAAGGCACTAAACGCCAGCTCGACGATTGCCGCCAGGTCGGCTTGGCCGGGTTCGGCCGTAAGGACGGTCGCAGCGATCTTGCCGGCAATCTCTTCCGCCATCTGCGCTGCAAGTGCGGACTGCAACCCAGCGGCGCTGCCGAAATGATGCAGCAAGGTGCCATGGCTCTTGCCGATGCAGGCGGCGACTGATTTGAGAGTAAGAGCCTGCGGACCGTCCTCCACGAGCAGGCGCCGCGCAGCATCGAGTGCGGCGGCGCGGCTTGCTTGCGGGCTAAGGCGTGTTCGTGATATTGACACTGCTGTCAGTAGCTCCAACATGGCGAGGTGCAATAGGAAGGTCGCAGGAGCTTAGCATGAGCAAGCCTGAAAAGACTGCGTCGCAAATGCGAGCGGCGATCACGGTTCGCGATCGCCGCTTGGGTCGAGGGGGCACGCAACCGCGCTGGTGGCTGCGCAACGATCCCTATCTTACTGCGATCTTCAATTCGCTTTCGGTGAGCTTCCCCAAGGGCGAAGCTTTCTTCGTGGATTCGGTGCGTCGGCTGCGCGACCGTGCACGCCCCGAGCACGCAGCCGAGATCGGCGCCTTTATCCAGCAAGAGGTCATCCATTCGCGCGAGCACGTCGCCTTCAACCGGCGCGCCACCGACCATGGCTATGAAACTCGAGCGTTAGAGGCGCGGATCGATGAACGGCTTGCGGTCGCTCGCGCCAAACCGCCGATTGTGAACCTTGCAGCTACAATCGCGTTCGAGCATTTCACCGCCATATTCGCTGAGCGCTTGTTGGCCGACCCCCGCCACTTGCAAGACGTCGATCCCGAGATCGCCGACCTATGGCGTTGGCATGCGACCGAGGAAATCGAGCACAAGGCTGTTGCCTACGACCTGTTCCTGGACGCAACGCACCACTGGCATCCCTTCAGGCGCTGGTCCTTCCGCAGCTACATAATGTTGCGCGTAACGAAGCAGTTCATCGCCGACCGTGCTTTAGCCGCGGTGGAACTGCTGCGGCAGGATGGCTTGTACGGCCCTGGCGAGTGGATGCGACTGCTGCGTCGCATTCTCGTGAAGCCTGGCATGCTGCGGCAAGTGGTGCCGGCGTGGGCCAGCTACTTCCGCCCCCGGTTTCACCCCTGGCAGCACGACGACCGCCCACTCATCGAGCAGCAGGACAAGCTCGTGTCCGAACGCCTGCGTCGCGCCTGATTTTGGAAACCGCGTCATTCGGCTGCGCGCAGCGACGAATGAAGTCGACACAGGTTAGAAATCGAAGATCGCTCAGCTGCACGGGTGTCCGAAGCTGGGGCGCGGGTCGGACGATCCGGAACGGCGGTTTATGGGTCTCAAGGATCGAGCAGCTAGCTGAACGAACGGCAGCTTCAGGCCATTCCGCCCCTGGATTCGGACAGTCTCGAACGTCCAACGATCCTGACTTAGCGGCTAGAGCCTGCTCGGCCGTGCGAACGTCCGTTTTCGGCGAAACCGGACATTGCAGATCTAAGGCGCGAACGGCGATTTCGTCCCAGCAATCCGGCGTTCGCTTCCGGCGGCAGTCGACCAGGGTCAGCCGTTCCAATGGGACGCTAGGAATGTCAGGCAACTTCAACATCGGTCGCTCCGTCAGGCTTGAGAATAGAGGCCGCTGCCGTCAACCAAGCCGCTGCCGGCGGCTAGCATGCCACGTCGCCAGGCGGTCGGGCAGTCATTGATACTGCATCCCCCGCTTAACGTCAGAGGCGGAACTGGTAATGGCGCTGCGTCTTGCTAAGATGTCGCTATGTTGTCGATGGTCCTGAGCTCCTCCTACCTTCCGTTCACAACTGCCTTTGTGGTCATGCTGGGAATCGGGCTTATTGAAGCCGTTGGCCTGGGACTAGGCCACTTGGATATCGGTGGAGACGTGGACGCGGATGCCGGTCTGCTCGACTGGCTCGGCTTGGGCGGCGAGATGCCAATCCTGATCTGGATGACGTCCCTCCTGGCCTGCTTCACCCTGGTTGGGATTGCCGTGCAGCAGGGAGTCACTGCGATCGCCGGAACGCCCCTATCGCCCGGGTGGGCCGCGGGGGTAGCGATCCTCGTGGGGACTCTGCTCAATACGTGGGCGGCCAATGGGCTTGCTCGGATCCTGCCCGGACTCGAGACCTCAGTCATCACCACAGACGAGCTGCTCAGGCGACGCGGGATCATCCTCGAAGGGGTGGCGCGACGCGGCGTTCCCGCCCGCGCCAAAGTTATCGATCAGCATGGCCAGCCCCACTACATCATGGTGGAGCCGCACAACGAAGTCGACATGATCGCGGCCGGCGAAACGGCGCTCATCGTCCGACGCGAGGGGCAATTGTTTTACGCATTGCCGGATAAGGGCAGTCTTCTAGAGTCACTCTAACCACAACGCATCATCACCGGGGCAACAATGCAAGCGTCACTTCTCAATGTATTGATTTACGCAGGAGTCATCCTGCTGGCGCTGGTGGTCATCGGCATCGTCCTGACCCGGCTCTACCGCCGCGCGACGAAGGACGTGGCTTTGATCCGCACAGGCTTCGGAGGCGAAAAGGTTGTCCTGAATGGCGGCATCATGGTCATCCCCGTTTTGCACGAACTGATGCAGGTACGCCTGACCACGGTGAAGCTGGAGGTGTCGCGGCTCAACAAGGATGCGCTGATCACGCTCGACAAGCTTCGCGTCGATGTAGTCGGTCTCTTTCACATTAAGGTCAAACCCGACGCGCAGTCGATCGCTGCCGCGGCGCAGACGCTGGGCGACTCCGTCAATAGCCCCGACGCGGTCAAGTCGCTGCTTGACGGGAAGCTGGTTTCGGCACTGCGCTCGGTTGCAGCGACGATGACGATGGAGCACCTTCACGCCAATCGAGCCGATTTCATCCAGAAGGTCCAGGAGGCGCTCATGACCGATCTGGACATGAACGGGTTCCAGCTCGAGTCCGTCAGCATCACCCACTTCGACCAAACGGCGTTCGAGCATTTCAATGAGAACAACGCCTTCGATGCCGAAGGGCTGACCGTGCTAACCCGCACGATCGAGGAGCGGAAGAAGATCCGCAACGACATCGTCGCGACCAACCGCGTCGAGATCGAGCAGAGAAACCTGGAAGCGAACAATCAGTCGCTGGAGATTGCGCAGGCTGCGGAGCAGGCGCGGCTAATTCAGGAGCAGACACTCGCCGCGCGGCGGGCCGAGCAGGCGACCGCCATCGCGACTTCCGAAGCCGAACAGAAGCGCTTGGCAGAGATCGCCCGCATCTCTGCCGAACAAGCTCAGACGGTGGCGCAGACCGAGGCCGACAAGATCATACAGACCGCAACGATCGCCCGCGACGGCGCGATCCAGACCGCCACCATCGAGCGCGACCGCACGATCGAGATCGCCCGGATCACGACGGCCGTGCAAACCGCGCAGAAGTCCGAAGAGGAATCAACCGCCACCGCTGCGGCTAACGAGGCACGTGCCTTGGCCGTTCGGGCCGAGGAAAGTGTCGCGACGGCCAAGGCAACGGAAATCGCCAACCGCACCAAGAACGTGGCGGTGATTGCGGCCACGCAGCGGGCTCAGGAAGAGGCCGTCGGCATCACCGTTGCTGCCAACGCCGAAAAAGAAGCGGCCGAAGCTCGCGCGATTGCGCTGCGCACCGAGGCAACTGCGGAGGCCGAGGCCGAGAAGGCCCGGGCGGAAGGGCGCGAAGCTGCGTTCAGGGTCGACGCGGCCGGGCAAGCCTCCCTAAACGAGGCAACCAACATCCTCAGTGAGGCACAGACCGCATACCTAGTCCGCAAGGCCATCCTCGACGCCTTGCCAGCGATCATCGCGGCGGCCAGCAAGCCGATGGAAAACATCGACAAGATCAGCATCGTTGATGCGCGCGGCCTGCATGGCACGGCGCAAGCGGCGGACGAAAGCGGCAGTGGAACACAGGCTAACCTCGCGGACGCGGCGGTGTCGGCAGCTATGCGCTACCGGGTTGGAGGGCCGCTGATCGACGGCCTCATGGCAGAACTCGGGATGACCGGAGCGTCGCTTAACGGGATGATGGCCGGCAGTGGCTTGGCTCCGCGCGGCGACCCGGGTGACATCAACCCGAAGGCAGCGGCGGTGAACCTAAACGGCGCCTCACCTGCGCCTGCCGAATAGCTCGCCAAGTGCTTTGATACGCTGCCGTGTCGAGGTGACCCGGCAGCGCTTATGCTTCTGGGGTGCGGATAGCGAACTGCCTATGCTTGTGTCTAATCAACCCACCGACTGCGATGAACTCATGCCGACGTTTTGAAAAGCGGGATCGTCAGGCGACGCCCAGCTTCAGCCGTTATGCTGTGCATCTCTGGCACGTGAGGGATGTCGGCTTCTGACAAAACCAGCCTCTCGACACATCGCTGGCGAACGGCAGAAACGTTCCAAAGCCAGTCGGTCGCTAACCTCGAAATAGTTCGATGAACGGAGGGCAGCTTAATCCCGTTTCCCGTCGAAAGCACAGTTTGGCAGAAGGCGGTGCAGCCCTTGCCCTTGTGACTGATATTGGCGCGCGAGATCGTTACGAGACAGGATGTAGCCATCACTGAAGACCGTGATCAAACTCTGGCCAGGCCGCAACGGCGCTTGCTTCGCCGGATTTACAATGGCCGAATCGTTCCGATCATTGTCGATGATCGGCCATTCCTGACCTATAAGGAGGCAAGCTGTTATCTCCTTTCGTTGACCGCTGAGGCGCGAGAAAAGGCCTATCTTGATATGAAATGCGTCGCCGCCGCCCATGATGCCACGGGGCGGTCTTAACCGGCGCTCGCGGGTACGCTTTAACGGGCCCCGGCAGGACCTCGTTACATCTAGCGGGGATCGGCCTGTACAGTGGCTGAGATCTGCTCTGCGGCCTCATTTGCCTCGGCGATGAGCGCGCGCAACGCCTTGGTCGTATCCGCAAGGAGGCCATCGCTGATGGGACGCTCGCCATTGATGAACCGTCGAAGCGCACGCTCATCGATACCGATGCGTCGCGAAAAGGCCGTCACGCCTCCGAAGATCTGCACGCAGTAAGCGAAGTGGTCCTGTCGATTTTCCATGATGCCCCACATAGGCCATACTGCAGAAGGAACAATATGGCGGCCATTTCAATCATGAACGAAAGGGCAGTTCCGACGGTCAGCCCAGGGCTCCTGAATGTCTGGCCTGTCGGCGGTTATCGCCCTGTCTCCGCGCCTGTCGCAGCTATGGGGCGTTGGTCTACAAACAGGCAGACACTTACATGCGTGACACGCTGGTTTTCTTCGGAAGGAACAGGCGAAGTGGTATTGTCTCGCATAAGGCCGTGCAACAAGCCAGCAGGGCGATTGTCACCGCAAGCGATAGAAGGCATTTACTCCCTGCGTTTTTAGGGGGTTCTTGTGGTCGCAAGATACGCGTTGTTCGTCATAGGTCTTCTTGCCACGACTGCGCCAGCATTTGCCGGCGACACGGTGCTCTATGGTCCAGCCCCGAGATGGGTCGAAAATCGCGATAGTGCAAAGATCGATACCGCATCGAACACCTCGCTCACGCTTCTCGATGTGCAACAGCGGATCGAGGGGGAAACGCTGTCCATCTATGTCGATCAAGCCTTCAAGCTCGCCAGTCCGGAATCGCTGACGCAGGGCGGGACGAGCACGGCTTCTTGGATGCCCGACAAGGGCGACCTCACCGTGCACCGGGTGGAGATCCTGCGCGCAGGCAAAGTGATCGACGTTCTCAAGGGTGGCGCGCGCTATGAAGTGCTGCGGCGCGAACGCGGGCTGGAACAGCGTCAGATCGATGGCATGCTGACTGCAACTCTGGCCATACCCGGCCTCCAGGTCGGCGACGTGGTGCGCATCGCCTACAGCCAGGACAATCGCGACAAGGCTTTGCAGGGCAAGGTGCAGGTCGACAGCACGTTGCTGACCCTTCCGGTCGAAGCCGGATTTGCGCGCACCACCGTCTCGTGGCCCGAGGGCATGGCCGTGAAATGGCAGGCGGGACCGGCCGCGGGCAGCCCGCGCGAGACTGTCAAGGATGGCTGGCACACCGTCTCCGTGCCGCTCCCGCTGCCCAGGCGTGAGGAGATGCCACAAGGCGTGCCGTCGCGTTTCACGCGCCCGCCTTCGCTCGAAGTGACGACCTTCGCCAGCTGGGAAGAGGTGTCGCGCGTGTTCGCGCCCCTCTATTCCACCAAGGGTGCGATTGCGCCCGGCAGTCCGCTGGCCAAGGAAGTGGCGAAGATCGCGGGCCAGAGCCCCGATCCGCTGACCCGCGCCGCGCTCGCCACTCGTCTGGTGCAGGATCAGGTGAGCTACCTGATGAACGGCATGTCCGGTGGCAACTACGTGCCGCAGGCTCCGGCGCAGACGTGGGTTTCTCGCTACGGGGATTGCAAGGCCAAGTCGCTGCTGCTGCTCTCGCTGCTGGAAGCGCTGGGGATCGAGGCCGAAGTCGTCGCGGTGAACAGCCGGGCCGGGGATGCCTTACCGTATCTGCTACCGATGCCCGCGGCTTTCGATCACGTCATCGTGCGGGCGCAGATCGCGGGCGAGACCTACTGGCTGGATGGCACTGCCACCGGAACGCGCCTGGCCACGCTGGCCGATGTGCCGCCCTTCCGCAATGCCCTGCCGATCCGTGCCGACGGCGCGTCGCTGACGGCGATCACGCCGCGCGTACCGGCTCAGCCGATGGCTGCGATCAAGATGGTGATCGACCAACGCGGCGGGGTCGACATCCCCGCGCTGGTGACGGTGACGACTACGTTCTCGGGCATGCTTGGCAGCAACATGGGCGCCGCGCTCGGGCAGGCGAGCGTCGAGCAGAAGAAGCAACTGATCGACTCCTTCGCCGGTTCGGTATTCGGTACCTTGTCAAAGACCGGCGGACTAGTGGCCGACGGCGACATGAGCTTCGATCCGGAAACCGGCATGGCCACGATCACCGTCAAAGGTATCGTGTCCACCCAGTTCGGCGATCGCGACGGCACCAAGCGGATGGACCTTTCGGCCCTTGCCAGCGCCAACGAGACCTTCGACTTCGATCGCAGCCGCGCGACCTGGAAGACCCTTCCGGTCGACCTTGGCCCCGCGCTCCGGATGCGCGAGGAAGTGGAAGTGCTGTTGCCGGTGGACGAGGCGGGTTTCAAGCTAGGCGGCAAGCCCGACTACGAAGTGCTGTATGCGGGCACGACCGTGACGCGAAAGGGCGTGCTCGAAGGGCAGCGGTTGATCGTATCCGAGGAGCATGCGGCGCTTGGCGGTGAGTTGCCTTCGGCCGACATCCCGGTCGAGAAGGCCAAGGCGCTTCGGCTGAAGAACACCACGCCGTTCCTCACCGCGCCGGTGACCGCCGCGCGCGCGTGGCGCTACCAGTCCGCCGCGCTGAAGACGCGATTGGCGCCGGTCGAAGCGGCCTATGCTCAGGCTATCGCCCGTGCTCCCGTAGCGGAGCGGGGCGCCGGGTTCGTCGGGCGAGCGAGCCTTCGAGGCGGCACCTATGATCTTGAAGGTGCAATCGCCGATTACGACAAGGCCATCGCCATCCAACCCGATGCGGAAAGCTATAGTCGCCGCGGCTACCTCAAGCGGCAGCTTGGTCGGGTGGACGCCGCGATCGTGGACTTGCGCGAGGCGTTGAAGCTCTCGCCATCGGTCGACAGCGCACTGGCCCTTGCCGATACGCTCGGCTACGCTGGCAAGAGCGAGGAAGCGCTCAAGCTGCTCGCCGAATATGACGACATGGGAGACGAGCACAGCGCGGTGGTGCAGGTCCGCACGGACGTGCTGGCCTATGCCGGAAAGGGCGACGACGGTGTCAAAGAGATCGACACGCTGATCGAGGAAAAGCCGGGCGATACTTCGTTGCTCAACGCCTCTTGCTGGTATCGCGCGCGCTTCCGCGTGGGCGCGGATGGCATGATGCAGATCTGTAATCAGGCGGTGGAAAGGGCGTCCAATGCTCCCGCCGTGCTCGACAGCAGGGCGATGGCCGGGATCGCCAGCGGCAACCTCGCCGCAGCGCTTGCCGATGCCGAGGCCGCGCTAAAGATCGCGCCGGGACAGGTCTCGACGCAATACGTCCGGGCGTGGATCGCGAACGCCATGGGCAAATCCGACGCCAAGGCCGACCTTGCCTACTTCCGTAAAGTGATGCCCGGCCTTGTGCAGGAGTACGCACGCTACGGATTGAAGTAACGAGGGGGCCGCGGCTTGATCCAAGCTTTGCTTCTGTCCTGTCCGAACAAGTGAATTGGATATCGCTGGCTGTGCAAGATGCCCCTTGGTAGCACACGCCTCGTTGCTCTCCGCCACGGTACGCATTTCTGTCGTCGGCTCGTGCCTGGGACCTGCCACTCAAGAGCAGAGCAAAGAACTACGGCTTTCTTCAAAAGCCCGTCGGCAGCTTTCTCACGATAGCTCGATGAACGGAGGGCAGCTTTCAGTTAGTTGTCTTGAGGCGCCCAACGGCAGAAATGTCGGCGGTGGCGCCCTTACTGCTTGGCGTCCGCAATGGCAGCTCCTCGCATTTTGCTACCTAGAAGCTGCCTGACGGGATATGCCAACGTTGCGGACATTCAAGGCCTCTGAAATGATTGTGGCATGAACAATCCAATTTCCCGCTACAGAGCCTACTTGAAGCGGAAGTCCTTCCCGTTGGACGGGTTGGCGCTGATCAATGAGATGCGTTGGCAATTGATTCCTTGGTTGGTCCCACCAGTTGCCGCACTCGGAATTTGCAAGCTGATTGGTGTCTCTGGTGATGTAGAGAAGTGGACGATGCGCGCCTCTCTGGCCTTGAGCACAGTAGGGTTCATCTTGGTTATCTGGGAGTTTTTTCTATGTCCCCTGCGAAATGACCTCGTTGAAGCGCGAGAACGCGCAAGGCGTCATCGAGATTGATGCTGTCCGCTTCCCCCAACAAAGGCGTCGTCTACGCTGCTGATCAATGGGGTCGATTCCGGTTGTTGAATGCCTCGCGGCACGTGAACGAACGTCGCGTTTTAAAAAAAGCGGTCGTGGCACCGGGAACGGCCGGTTTGTCGGCGACCGCCGACATTGCCGGACGGGACGAGTTAATTCTCTCGCGGAGAGACCTGACTCCAGGGACCGTGTCTCGCCGTCGTGGCGCCATTCGCCTCGCCGATGAAAATTTTTTGCTGGCCATGTCGATTTCGGCAAATCTCGTTCGTCATGAATGCGGAGGCCGATCGCGGCCGTCCTGATGAAGGAGACAACCGATGCGTGTAATGGTTTTCGTGAAGGCAACCGAGGACAGCGAGCGGGGCGACAGCATCCCCACGACCGAAATGCTCGAAGCGATGGGACGATACAACGAAGAACTGGCCAATGCAGGCGTCATGGTAGACGGCAACGGCCTCAAACCATCGACGTCCGGCAAGCGCCTCGCATTCGATGGCGCCAGCCGGACGGTGATCGATGGTCCCTTCGCCGAAACCCGCGAACTCGTTGCCGGCTACTGGTTGTGGGAAGTCAAGGACATGGATGACGCGATCGCCTGGGCCAGACGTTGCCCCAATCCGATGCCCGGACCAAGCGAGCTCGAGATCCGGCCCGTCTTTGAGATGGAGGACTTCGGCGACAACGTGACTCCCGAGGTCGAAGAGATTCACGAACGCACCCGGAGCAAGCTGTCGGGGGAATGATCGCCAAGCCATCGATCGATCAGCCTGCTTGCATCGACCTGCCCCGTGGCTGAGGATGTCGGCATGACCGTGGGAGAAATGCACAAGGCGATCGAGGCGGTGTTTCGCATCGAACGGGCCAGGCTGATTGCGGGTCTGGCCCGGATGGTTCGCGACGTCGATCGCGCGGAGGAGTTGGCGCAGGACGCGCTGCTCGTCGCCCTTTCCGACTGGCCCGCCAGCGGCATTCCTCAGAATCCCGGCGCTTGGCTGATGGCGACGGCCAAGCGCCGTGCGATTGACGCGATCCGTCACGGTAAGATGCGCGAGCGCAAACATGCCGAGATAGCGCGCGACCTTGAGGGTGAGCGCGATACGACGGCCGAAGATACCGAGGCGGCCATGGACGACGATCTTGGCGACGAACTGCTCGCCCTGATATTCACTGCCTGTCACCCCATTGTTTCGCAGGATGCGCGCGCGGCGCTGACCCTTCGACTCGTCGGCGGCCTGACGGCGGGTGAGATCGCCCGCGCATATCTCTCGAGCGAGGCGACGATCGCGCAGCGCATCGTCAGGGCCAAGAAGACGATCGGCCAGGCGGGTATTGCCTTCGAGGTGCCGCGCGGTCCCGAACGCATGGAGCGTCTCGCCTCGGTCCTCCAGGTGATCTATCTCATTTTCAACGAGGGCTATGCCGCCACGACGGGCGAGGCGCTTGTGAGGCCCCCGCTCTGCTTCGAGGCGCAGCGGCTGGGCAGGATCCTTGCCGGTCTTCTGCCAGAGGAGCCTGAAGTATTCGGACTCCTCGCGCTGATGGAGATCCAGGCATCGCGCCTAACCGCTCGGGTGGCGCCCGACGGTTCGTTCGTACCTTTGACCGAGCAAAACCGTGCGCGCTGGGACCGGCTCCTGATCCGCCGCGGCTTCGCGGCGTTGGGGCGCGCCGAGGACCTTGGCGGCGCGGATGGGCCCTACGCGCTCCAGGCTGCCCTTGCCAGTTGCCACGCGCGCGCTCGAACTGCGAAGGATACCGACTGGCGGCACATCGCCGCGCTCTACGACAGGCTGCGGGTAATCGTGCCTTCACCTGTCGTCGATCTTAATCGCGCTGTCGCTTACAGCATGGCTTTCGGACCCGAAGCAGGCCTCAGGTTGCTCGATGAGATCGCAGAGGATGCGGCCCTGCGAAACTACGCGCCGCTACCTGCTGCCAGGGGTGATTTCCTTTTCCGCGCGGGCCACTTGCCGGAAGCAAAGGCCGAGTTCGAGGCCGCCGCGGCCCTCACGAGCAATGCGCGGGAGCAGTCTTTCCTGATATCTCGTTCTGCCGCTTGCACGCGGTGCTGAAGAGCTCCTGAGACTCACCGTCTGATCCGGTCGAGAAACGCATGCCTCCGCCGGTCGTTGGCAAATCGAACCGTGCTGAACAGATGTCGGCTATCGGACAACGAAAATCTGCCTTGAATGACGGCTATTGGGAGGCAGCGGCCTTGCTTTAATGCTCGATATACTATGGCAAGCTTCTTGCCATTGACGTTTTAAAGCTGCCTGATCGGACACGCCCACTTGCGGACATAGCCGCCATCGGCCACAATTCTCCTGAAGGAGGTGGGGTCTGAATGCGAATTGAGCCGGTAGAGGTATACTCCGATGCGACAAACGCGGCCGTTCTTCGTCATCCTGGACGAAAGTATCCTGGAATGCTCATTCAGGGAGACACGCTGTATGGTCTCAGCCAAATGGCAGCGACTGCCCTCGCCGACGCAGTGCCGGAATCAGATCATTGGTACGATCTAAAGGAGCTCGCCGATGACCTCCAGTCGCGTGTTGATTTATACTCACGAGTTATGCGTGAGCATGGTCTGAAGCTGCCCTTTTTCGATGAGAGCGACTGACCGCTTTCCACGACAGAGGCGCCGTCCGCGCGCCTGATCGATACGATCGATTTCGGTCGTTGGATGCCTCGCGGCACGTGGTGAACGAACGACGGGTTTTAGGGAGCGCTCGTGGCACCGGAAATGGCCGCTTTGTTGGCGGATATTGCCGGTCCATCCATGCCGCAAGCGAACGGCCAGCCTTTCAACATTTTAACCGGGAACTGCCGTTCCGGATGCGCCAACATTGCGGACGTTGCGGGCATGCGGCAAGAAGAGACGTTACAGAGGGCCGCAAGAATGAGTTTTGACTATTTCGTCGCAGTCCATGAAGCGGACTGGCCGACCGCAGAAAATCTGCAAGAATCTTTGAAGTCGTTGGGATATCCACTTCGGCTAGAAAGCGCCCCTCCAGCGCCATTTGAAGTTACCGATTTTCGAACAGGTCTTTCTGTTCAATTTGAAGGTCGGCCCGTCATACTAGAAGCTTCCACCGAGCAGGCCACTGACGTGGATTATTCCGATTCGCTTTTTGGTTACATTGCGGAATGTTCGACCTCTGAATTCAAAATTTCTAATGGAGACTATTTCCTCACTCTCACCTTTCGCTCGGACGCCGATCAGATTCGCGCCGGGCTTTATCTCGCGGCCGCAATGATCCTTGCTTGCAACGGTTATGGCTTCGAAAACCAAGCTGAAACTCACGGAGGTGCAGCGTTCGCAGATAGACTCATCGCTGAAGCGTCAGATGCTCAAGCATTTGAGCGCGCGGCGACCAGCGTTCCAAAATATTGGCGAAACCCCGAATTTATATTCCCGGGCGAAATCCAAAACAACCACTTACCTTCGAGAAAACGTAGCGTCTTTAATTGGATGAAGGAGTTCTTTCTCCCCAAGTGAAAATTCAGCTCAATAAGCCATGCGGCGGTGTCTGACGGGGCTGACGGGATAGTCGCTGCTAATGTCCGCTCCCCCCGACCAACCGGGCCATTCGGGCACCGATTTACAACCCTGATTCCGGCCGTTCGTCGTCGTCTCGGCGCAAATGAACGGACGACCGGTTTCGAAGAGCTGATTTGGACAGCTGAACGGCAGGTCTGTCGGCGACTACAGCCTTGATGCCGAGCATGATGAAGAGCGGAAGAGCGACAACTCCCGACCAGCATAAGACATTCAGCTTCGTTGATGTGAGTGTCGCCTTTCACTGAAACCCGCTACTCGGGTCGCGCAAACTGGTCCGTCGACTTCGCGACCTATAATCTCTGCCGTTCCTACCGCCAATTTGGAAGCGTGAATGCCGCCGTCCATTCATCTCCACCACGTCGAGTGAGAAACCTATATCGTTGCGCGGTAAGTCACATGGACGCGTCATTTCACCTGTCGGCGCGCCCTTAAGCAAGTGGGTTGGCGATTGCCGGGCCCGCCCCCGGGAAATGCGCGAAAATATAGGACACCGCCTCATGTCCATCGGGCCAGGACATGCGGGCCTGGATCGACGTCGGTCCATAGTATGAAAACCGCGCAGCGAACGTTGGGTCGGCGGACGCCTCAACCCGGGCTATGGTGGAAAAGAAGGTCCCTGCATTCCATTCCACGACCGATGGCAGCTCATACGAATCTTTGTTCGGCTGTCCGTCGATCCACACACGCGCCTCAAACGCCTGCTCGGCATTCAGCGATGGCACGACCTCGACGACCGGGAAACAGCGACGCACGCGCTTCAGCTCCTCGGCGCGAGCCTGTTCCAAAGGCCAGTCCGATTTTACACGCTTCCTGAACTTGGCCGCGCTCGGCATGGTCGTGCCGCTACCCTTCAGAAGCCGGTCGTCTGCCCGTAGCTCCTTCCATTTCCAATCCTCAGGCAGAATTTTCTCGTTGTGATCGTCGAGCAGCACCAAGCCACGCGTCTCGATCCGAATCCGCGCCTGGCTGCTGCGTGGGTGCCACTTGACGCTGATGATGTTGTACGTGTTCTTGGCGGCGCCGTCGGCCGGTAACCCGCGGCTCCCGGCCGAACCGCCTGAGACTACCATCATCGGCTGCGAACCTGTGCCGCTCCATGCGCTGACACTGTCGTGTGGGAAGGTCTGCGCATCGTGCTTGTGACCGTGCAGGATTACGTGGAAGCCATGCTTCTTGAGCAAGCCAAGCATCGCGCCGGCATTCACCACCGCATCATAGCCCCGCCCAGGCTCCGCAAGGGTCGGAAGCACGACCGGATGATGATGGATCATCGCGAGCCGGATCGATCTGCGCATCGCGGCCGGATCGATCGCCTCAAGCTCGCGCTTGAGACGGGAAAGGCTGGCAGTTTCGATATGGCCGCGCATCGCCTCCGGACTGTCCTTGCGCACATAGGCTGCGGAATTGATCTCGGCCACGACTAGCCCTGATTGCGATTGATCGATGATCCGGGACAACCCTTGCGGAAACTCCGCGTCAATCGTCTGAGGATGCGCCTGAACTCGCTGGCCCGCATGTTTGCCATAGAAATTGCAGTATCGGCTCCAACGGTCGAAAACCTCGGGTGCGTCGTAGACCAGATCGTGATTGCCCGGCACTACGAAAACATCGTCATGGGTGAGTGGTGGATTGAACAGCGGCGTGGCTAGGATGTCATCGACGAAGCCCTGGGCCTTTTTGAACTCTTCGGGCGCAGCGATTTCGGTCAGGTCGCCCGTCAGCGCAAAGATGGTTCTCACCGATTTGGGCGCAAGGCCGAGCAGCCCCGTCAACTTACGTGTCTCGCCGTTCGGCGCTCTATGCAGCTGTTTCAGCCGATCGCTGACGTCGCGAAGCACCGAAGACGACAAGGGCGGAAAGCCCACTTCGCCGGCCGCATCACCGTCGGGCGTGATATCCGGCTGGAACCGATGCGGCTTGCCGAAATGCAGGTCGGAGAGATGCACGATAACGACCTGCGTCCAGTCGCGCTCGCTCACGATTTGATGCTCCAGCCCACCGCCGCGAACCGGTTTCCGCTGCGCCCGAATTGTTCCCTGCCAAAAAGGCTCACCCGGATCAGCGCGCCCCGGACAGCTTTGCTATTGCCCGGCCGCACTTTAAGGCACGCAATCGGCGCCACATCGGGCGGTGGCGCAGCTTGCGGCCACGCACGCAGCTCGACGGTTTCCGGCCCCGCATTGACAACCACGACCGTTTCGGCGCCGTCTCCCACGTAGATGGTAGGGTCGTGCTGCTCGTCGACCGCTGTTACGGCGTCCCACATTCTCACCTCTCTTGGCGCGTGAACCGGCCCTGCGATAAGCGTCGATCAAGTTTATCTTAATGAGCCGGCCCGTCAAAGCGTCACGAGGCCTTCGCGCAGACCATATTGCACGGAGGTCGTATTTGAAAAAACCGTTGCGGGCCGCAAACGCTACGCCAGCTATCAAATCTGCTGTTCGGCGAAGCCATTGTTGGGCGGGCTTGTCCCACGAGATTCCGGTAGCAACCGAGAAACCCCAGTCGTTCAGAACACCCACCGCGAACGTCTGCTACTGACAGCAACTGCCGACAAAGCGTGCCAAGAAGAACGATTCCGAGGCGTCTAAATTTCGGCCAAGGCATCCTTGGTCGCCGGTCCGCATACATTTCAAAGCCTTCTTGCCGCGATCCTCAGATTCACTAGGGTGCTGCCTTCGAAAGAAGGCGGGATCAGATGTTCGATTTCCTTCGTAAGCAATTTGTCGACGTCATAGAGTGGGTCGAAAGCCCTGGTGAAATTGCCTGGCGCGTGCCTTTCAAGGATCGCGAGATCCAGAATGGTGCCCAGCTGACCGTCCGTGAAGGACAGGCCGCGATCTTCTTGAATGAGGGATGCGTCGCCGACATCTTCGAGGCGGGGCTGCACACGCTCGACACATCCAACCTGCCACTTTTGACCAACCTGATGAACTGGGACAAGGCGTTCCGCTCCCCGTTCAAGTCCGACGTCGTGTTCATCTCTCGCAAGGAGCAGCAGGGGCTGAAGTGGGGCACGGTCCAGCCGGTGACCGTGCGCGATGCCGATTACGGGCCGCTGCGCATCCGAGCTTTTGGATCCTACTCGTTCAGAGTGGCGGAGATCGAGGCGTTCCTTTCGCGTGTCGTGGGCACGCTCGGTTCTGTGCACGTCGGCGCGCTCGAGCCACAACTGCGCGCTGCGATCCAGACTGCGCTGGCGACGGCCTTGGGTGGCGGTGGCATTGCTTTCCTCGACCTTGCGGCCAACCAGCAGGCGCTCTCCGATCGCATCAAGGTCGAGGTCGACCGGGCTTTACAGCAGTGGGGGTTGGAGTGCCTCAGCTTCTACGTCGAGAGCGTTTCGCTGCCCGAAGCGGTGCAGGCGCACTTCGACAAGGGCTCGTCGATGCGGGTGCTGGGCGACCTGGGCCAGTATACCCGCTTTGAGACGGCTGAAGCGATCGAGCAGGCGGCCGGCAGGGACGGTGGCATCGCCGCGATCGGCGCGGGGATCGCGGCGGCTTCCGCGCTAGGCGGGGCGATGG
>Ga0065704_10070533_pt1 | contig 21481 bp, 28 predicted proteins | sample SwiRhicommuniRL2_FD_59091 | JGI IMG/M metagenome (GOLD analysis project Ga0065704, IMG submission 59091) | Switchgrass rhizosphere bacterial communities from Rose Lake, Michigan, USA - RL2 v2 (version 2) | ecosystem: Host-associated > Plants > Roots > Rhizosphere > Soil | place: East Lansing, MI | reverse complement strand
ATTGATAAGTTTTCCGCGACGGTTACGCGCGCAAAGCATCGCATCGAATCATGGCTAGAAGAAATGTCTCTTGTTGGTCAAACCAACCCACAAGTTAGCATGTTCAACCTCAAGAATAACTTTGGCTGGAAAGACAAAACAGAAACAGAGCTGACAGGTGCAAACGGTGGAGCAATAGAGATCAATGTTAGTGTTGGTGATGAATAGCAATCAGCGAGGGAGAGTAGTATAATGGAGATATATACAAAGCCTTGTGATAGTCATTTAAATTGCAAAGGAATAATGACATGGTACGAAGACAAACAGGTTTTTGATGGGCAATGGGAATGCAATACATGCTCTAGATTATATGGTGCAAACAAACCAGATTTTCCTGTTATAGTAAACTAACCCTTAATTATTGTTAACATGAAATAGTCAAAACCCTGCAAGCCTTGATTTAACTGGATTCTATTATTTACATACTTACTTATTATCGGACTCAAACATTTGTTCTTGGAGGGATAATTAACGTGTTCGCATGGCATTGCCCTGATTGTAAAAAGGAAATAAATACCGACAAATTGCCTTGTGGCACAAGCAAGATAACTTGTTTATGTGGTAGGGAATCAACTTTTGAAAACACAGCTTGTTGGGCGGTAGAAAAGCCTAAATAAAGATGTTGATGTTTGTGGTGGCGGAATGGGTAGACGCATTTGCAATAAATAGCGCGCACAAATGATGGGCGGCAGCAATGCCTATTAGTCCATGCTTATCATGCTAGGTGCAAATCCTAGCCCACAAACAAAAAAATACCTGCTTCTGACTCGACAATCAGAGCAGGTTAGAATTTCGGCTAATTAAATATATGACTCAGCCAGCAGGTAAATGCCTGTTGGCTTTTTATTTTGATTTGGAGGGGTGAGATTAGATGGTATATGTCTTAATGCGGCACATTGATTATGAGGGTGATGATGTTATAGCGGTGTTCTCTAGCGAGGATAAAGCTAACGCATATCGTGACGCAATCAAGGCTGTGGATGAAGATGACAGATGGGAGAAGCTTAATTTTTGCAGATTTGATTGCCTTTCTGTGACAGCTTGGGAAGTGGATAAAGAATGCAAAAAGTCAATCTAACCATAGACCCCAAAGTGTTCAATCCTGTCTATAAGCCTTATCTTGGCTGGATTGCACCGCTAGAAATATATTACGGCGGTTCATCCTCTGGTAAGTCATATTTCCTAGCTCAAAGATGTGTCCTGGATATGCTCAAAGGCGGTCATAATTACTTAGTCATTCGTAAGGTAGCCAATACATTAAAGCGGTCAGTGTTCAATGAGATACAGAAAGCTATATCCTTCTTCAAGGTTGGCAAGCTGTTCACGGTTAACATGACAGACTTGATTATCACCTGTTCTAATGGTTATCAGATTGTTTTCTGTGGACTTGATGATCCTGAGAAAGTAAAGTCAATCACTCCATCACAAGGTGTTATAACTGATATTTGGTTTGAAGAAGCAACAGAATCAGAATACGAGGACATACAACAGTTAGACAAACGCCTTAGAGGGCAGAGCAAGGTTAAGAAGCGCATTGTCCTATCCTTCAACCCTATCTATATGACACATTGGATATACGTTAACTATTTTCAAGGCCATTGGCAGGATGACAGCACACAGTACAAAGATGAGCGCATATCTATCCTAAAGACAACCTACAGAGATAACAGATTCTTGACTGAGGATGATATTCAACGGTTAGAGAATACGACTGACAAGTATTATCGCGATGTATACCTCAATGGCTCATGGGGTGTGCTTGGAAAGGCCATATTCCAGAACTGGCGAGTGGAAGATTTGACAGAGTTTAAGCGAACCTGTTCAACATTTCAGAATGGCTGTGATTTTGGCTTCGCTAACGATCCTGCTGCGCTCACTAACTTGCATTATGACCGCAAACGCCAAACTCTCTACATCTTAGATGCTAAGTATTGCTATGGATACACCAATGACCTTCTGTCTGCTGAGATCAAAAATATGATAGATAATCAGATAATCACTTGCGATTCCTCAGAGCCTAAGAGTATACAAGAACTTAGGAATTACGGTGTTAATGCCACAGCAGCTAAGAAGGGCAAGGACTCTGTTAATTTTGGTATTCAATGGCTTCAAAAGCTACAGATAGTCATTCATAAAGAGCTAAAAGATGCTATCAATGAGTTTACTACTTATCGTTGGCGAGAGGATAAAGACGGAAACATATTGCCGGAACCAGTGGATAGGGACAACCACATCATAGACTCTGTACGGTATGCAATGGAAAACGAATCGCAGTATGTCGAGCCAGCGAGAAGCAACGTTAAAATACCAATAGCTGGTGCTATGTAGGAGGTGACACATGAAGCTAAGTAAGACACAGGAAGAGTTAATTATCGGCAAGCTACAACAGGACATTGACGCTTCTAACACTCACTATCAAGATACAATCGAGCCTGCTGTAATTGAGCGTTATGACATTTATCATGCTAAGCCAGAGTATTACAAGAAGAAATTCCCTAGACTCAGTAAGTTCTCTGACCTTGTTTCTACAGATGTTGCCGATACCATTGAATCAACCATGCCTAGCATACAGAAAATCTTCTTTGGCTCTACTGATGTGGTGACTATACAAGGTGCTGACGGTTCAGATGGTGACGATGAACGAGCGCAGAAGATGCAGGACTTAATCAATTATCAGCTAGAGAAAAACAAGTTCTTCATGGTGTTTTATCAATGGGCAAAGGACGCTCTCATAACCAACATGGGCATTATCAAGGTTGATTGGGAACGAGAGTATAAAACAGTCCAACAGCAGATTGCCCTATCTCCTGATGCTCTAGAAATGTTTATCAGCGATCCAAATATAAAGGTTGTTAGTGTAGAGCCTGATGTGAATATCGGATCTTTTTTAGTTGTCTTTGAGGCTGAACAAATTGCCAAGAATCAGCCAAGAATTAGGAATGTGTTAGCTAGTGAGTTTAGATTTAGTCCTGATGCTACAAGCTTAAATGATTGTGATTTTGTTGCTCATCGGCTAATTAGAAACATTGACTATCTCCGCAAGCAAGAAGAAGCAGGGCTATATAAGAATGTTGAGCGATTGGCTGAAAAGGCGAAAGAGCCTGAGTATACCATTCTTGATGAGCAGAACAATGAAAATATTCGTGATAAATCGAATCAGACAGACTCAGGTAGAAAGAAAGTCGAGCTGTATGAGTGCTATGTCTCAATGAATGTCAGCGATGATCCAGACGGAGAATTAACCCCTTTGATTGTCACAGTGTCAAACGGCGTTATCCTTCGCATTGAAGAAAACACCTACGGCAGACATCCATTCTTCACGCTGTCGCCTAGACTTGACCCTCATCAGATTTGGCCTGAGAAGGGCTTTGTTGACCTTATCGCACAGCTACAGCACTTGAAAACAGCTATCATGCGTCAGATAACACATAATATTTCTCTATCAAACAATCCGCAGATAGCCTTAAACATGCAGAAGTTAGTCGATATAAACGATGTCATTGAAGGAAGACAAGTTATCAGGTTAAATACCGATGACATACGCCAAGCTATGCAGCCTGTTCCGGCTCCGCAGTTACAGAGTTGGACTTTCAATATGCTTGAATACATTGATACGCAGAAAGAGAACAGAACAGGCATAACCAAGTACAATCAGGGGTTAGACTCCAACTCTCTTAACAAAACAGCTACAGGCATTTCAATTATCACAGAGCAAGCCAACCAACGCTTAGAGCTAATCGCTCGTATATTTGCAGAAAGTGGCTTGTCTGACCTGTTCCGTTTCCTCATTGAATTGAATCAAAAGTTTATTGACCAAGAAACCATTATTCGACTCACTAACGGCCCAATGACGATTTACCCTGATGATCTAAACGGAGAATTTGATCTAGTTGTCAATGCTGGCATGGGTAGTGGTGCTAAACAGACCAATCTGCAAAATCTAATGATGCTCAAACAGATTGTGACTGAGTTAGCGCAGGTAGGCATGGCTGGCCCGCCACAATTCTATAATGTTGCAAAGAAAATCATTGAAGAAATCGGTTACAAGAACACAGACGATTTTGTGATGAATCAACAAAACGGAGGCATGATGAATGGACAAGTTGGAGGAATTGTCCCGGCAATACCAGGAGGGGCAGGAGGCCAAGGAAACATTGGAGTTGATCCTTCCGCTATTCAACCAGTACAGGGAGCAGCTTTATCGCAGGCTGGAATGTGAGGACTCAGAAAGTATTAAACAGCGTTTAATGGCACTCAGAGAGATACAGAACGAGCTGGAAGGCAAGATTGCCAATGCTGATATGGCTAAAGCTGTTATTAAAGAGGTGCGGTCAGAAGGGAGGTGATCCCAAATCTGCGGCAGGGTAACAACCTGCTAATTTTATTTTAGGGGAGGAACAATGATACCTGACAAAATCAAAATAGGCGGCATCGTCTATACTGTTCGGCAAGATAAAAATGAAACTTTAGAACAAGCTGGTAATGATGCTTGTATCCGTTATTTACCGCAAGAAATATGGATGCGTGACTATTTAGGACCGGACTATAAAACACAGTGTCTTTGTCATGAAATAACGCATGGAATATTTGATGCAATCGGCAGATCGGATTTAAGAGCAGATGAAGTTCTTGTATCTGCGTTTGGAAACATGCTTCATCAAGTCCTAAAAGACAATAAGCTAATCTTTGGCGATTAGATAAAGCTAGTCGCCTTTTATATTGCCAAATAAAAAGGAGAGTGTACCATGAACCAAGTCGAAAGACAGTTCAATTTTGACCTACAGAGATTCAACGATGTTCCTGCTGCAACCGAAGCGGACAGCAATATAGACTATTCAGCCTATTCCGATGCACATCCAAGCGAACAGCTAGACCTGTTAAAGAAACACGGATTCTATGGCGAGTCAGAACAAAAAGAGACTGAACAACCTCAAACTGAGATATCAGAAACGGCAAATGCAAGCGAACAACCGGGAACGGATTCGCGGGAGCAGGAACCTGAGTATGAGATCAAGGTTGAAGGCGAATCAAGGAAACTACCTTTGTCTAAGTTGATTGAACTTGCCCAAAAGGGCGATGACTATACGAAAAAGACTCAGGCATTGTCAAGTGAGCGCAAGGAGTTAGAGCAAATCAAATATGAACTGCAACAACTCAAGGCGCAACCACAACAGCAGACCAATAAAGCGGCAGAATATGAGGCTATCCATAAGCAAGCATTAACGGCAGCGATGCAAGAATTAGGAATTACAGATCCTAATGAGTTTGTTCCTGATCCTGCTGGAATTGTCGGCGATCCTCTACATCATGCCGTATACATGAAGTGCTTCAACATGGTCAGTCAAGACAATTATCAACGTCAAGCGATTCAAAACTATGTGCAGAACACAAAGGCGCAGATTGAACAAAACCCCGACATTATGACAACTTTTGACGATGCCATGTATGGATTGCTAAAAGCTGACAATCGACAACGATTTGCTCAGGTATTTGAATCAAGATCAAGGCTGCTGGCAGGGAATCCGACAGTCCAAGACATTCAGTTAGTGGAAGAACATTTTAATCAGGCTATGACTGCTAAAAATGCGCCAAAACCGCAAGTAGTACAACAGCCTAAGAAACAGCCACTTAAAACTGAATCACCTGGAGCGACAACGGAAACAAAACAGCCAACAGTTAATTTTAAGCAAATTGGCAAGCTGAAACCACAAGATCAATTACAAACCTTGCGTGAAGCAGGGTATTTACGAAGGAGTGACACTTAATAATGGCAAAATTTACTTATGATGAAACGACTAATAGAGAAGATCTGACTAATGTAATCACCAATATTTCCCCGACTCAAACTCCGATTGTCACTATGATTGGCTCGACAAAAGCAACGGCTACTTATCATGAATGGCCGGAAGATGCACTGTCTGATGCTGCAACTAACGCTTTTGTTGAAGGTTCGGCAGATACTACCGTTGCGGCTCCTGCCCGGACTCGTAAAGGCAATTACACCCAAATCATGAAGCGTGGTTATGAAGTCACCGAATCGCAACAGGCCGCTGATCCTGCTGGCGTTGACGATGAATACGGTTACAACATGTTGAAGTCGATGAAGGAAATCGCTAAAGACTTAGAAAAAGCGGTTACTGAACAAGGTGCTGCTGTAGCTGGATCTACTTCTGTAGCACGCAAAATGGCAGGCATTACTGGCCTTGTAACGACTAACGTACTGGCGAACGGCGGCACTACTCGCGTTATCACTCGCGACCTGATTACTCAAGCGTTACAGGATGCGTGGGATGCTGGCGGCGAACCGAATAAACTGCTCGTATCTGGCGGCAATAAGGTTAATATCTCTAAGCTGACCACATCCAACACGAAGAATATCAACGCCAAGCAAAAAGAAATGGTCGAAGCGATTGACGTTATTGACACCGACTTTGGTCGCGTTCAAATTATCGCTTCTCGCTTCATGCCTGATGACAAGATTTTTGTTCTCGATCCGCAGTATATGTCTATTGCTTGGTATCGCCGTTTCAAGAAGAAAGACCTTCCGTCTACTGACGATGCTTTGAAAGGTGTAATTAAGGGCGAAATGACATTGGAAATCAAGGGTGAAAAAGGACAAGCGATTATTTCTGATCTGAAATTAGCCTAGTTTTAATGCGGCAGGGTGACTACGGTTGCCCTGCCTTTATTTTGGAGGTTTAACGATGGAAATTCTCATACCTGATGGCGATAATTTGCGTGTTAGGCATGTTTGTAATACAGATGACATTGAACAATTAAATCATCAACAGCGCATGACTGAAAGCGGGTTTTCTGCTGACAGACAACATAGGCATGTTGCGCGAGTGCCGATTGTTGAAATAATGGCATTGATGGTTAAAAACGATCAAGATGCAATCGATGGTTTTATTAAAAATGATCGAGCAGCACAGGACAGGCTATTTAAGCGGTTTCCGCGATGGAGGTGCAGCTACAGCAAGATATGACAGCACAACAATTATTTTTATCACTTCGCTTTATTCTTAACGATATGGAGCGTAGTCGGTTTTCTGACTATCAACTTACAGAGTCAGTTAATTCTGTTTTGTCAATTATCAATAACGCATTAGCCAAGTCAAATAGTGAACTTATCACAGAAGAAACAGACTTGACGCTTGTAAATGGATCTATTGATCTTCCTGCTGACTTTCAGTCGATGGTTAACGTGTTTGCTGGAACAAAATTGTTGTCGTATCAATCAAAATCAAGCGACAGCAGCAGTAATACATACCGCATTCGCGGCAACAAAATTTATTCAACCAACGAAACATTGACTATTCACTATAAAAAAACATTCTTACCGCTTGATGCAGACGATTTAACTGTATTGTTGCCAATTCCTGACTACTTTAGCGAATTGCTGAAAAAGTATACAGTTATCATCATGCAAGGCGGTATCAGCAAGACGGAAACGCCGATAGTACAACAAATTAGCGATGATGTTTATAAATTAACCGCAGGGCGTGAATATAGCGCAATAGACTTCACACCGACATTTAAGGTGTAGGAGGTAACACAATGCTTGCATCTGAAATATGGGCGAAAACAAATACGTTAGTCAGAAATTTTGGCTCGCTGAAGGAACAGGAAGGCCTTGAAATGATTAACTATGCCATTGGATATATGAACGACTTTTTGATTGGCATAGGTGATAAGGGAATGACAAAAACGCTTGCTGTTGCTACAGGCCAACTTGTTCCGTACGACTGGAGCGGGAAGTATGCGGGGCAATTCCCTGTCACGGATGAAGCGGGTATATTTATAGTCACAAAGCCGTTTAGTTCAACTTCAACGATAAAATATTTTGCTAGAAAACCTATGATAAACAGTATGAGCGATACAATACAGTTTGATGACCATACAGCTATAATATTGCCTTTGATTGCTTCCATCTGCGCTATTAACCGAGCGGAGGGTGACACGGCAAACGATGAACGAATATTACAGAATAGGTTAGAACAGCTTAAGGCCGCGAGGGGTGCATAATGGGCAAGGCATCAACAAAGCATTTCAATCAGCGCAAAATCCCTTTGCCTTCCTTTCCTCTAGGCATTGATTGGTCACAGAATCCTGAGAGCATCCCTGATGGTGCATTAGTACAAGCCGAAAACTGCGAATACAATCATGCTACAGGCGCACTCAGAACTTGTCCCGGCGTGACAATAAAGCTAGATCATGGCGCAACGGTAGCAAGTGGATTCAAGGATGCTGTCAATGGCGTTCACCTGTTTAGTAGTGGTCAGAAACTATACAAAACTGACTTTATAACGACAACTGAAATAGGTGACTTATCAGGAGCAAGCAAACCTGTATATTGCCCATTTGATGATGAAATACTCATTGCATCAGGTGGGAAGCTTCAAATTTGGACAGGGTTAGCATTAGAAACCGTCTTGACATCTCCTGACTGTGTTTTTGTTGCGGAACGTGAATCAAGGGCAATGGTATTTGGTTATACAAACAGAATTGATATGTCTGGCATCCGTGATGCAAGAAACTGGACTGAGAACACAGAAATGGATGCTGTGTTTAATGAGATTGGTGATGGCGCGAAAATAATTGCTGTCGACACCGCGGCCTCAGACCTCGTTATCTACAAAGAGAACTCAACAAAAAGGATGAAAGGTATTTATCCGAATTGGCAAGTTCTCCCCGGCCCCAAAGCATCACATTGCATGTCATATAGGAGTGTTACCTCGGTAGGTAATGACTCCTTTTTTATTGGCTACAATGGATTTTTGAAAGTCCGTCCGACTGACGGATACGATGATGTTGCGCCGTTTGAAGAAGGTCTAAACGTTAACGCATGGCTTGTTCAGAACATCGATGCTAACGCTGAAATCTACCATATTCCCAACCGGAAACAGATGTTGATTAAAACGCAGAATGACAAAGGCGTTTACATTTATCACTACTTGCCAAGGTATCCAGACGGTAGAGGGGCTTTCACACATAGGGCATTTACGCATCAAATTAGCGATGTATGGACTGATGGAGACCAGGTTTTCGTTGCCTATGGGAACAAAATTGGCATACTTGACAGCGAAACCGACAAAGACGATGGACAGCAGATAGTAACAGAAATAGCCTCTAAACGCTTCATGCCGGAGCGTTTATTTATTATCGTCAAATACATGAAACTTACTGCATTCACTGTTCTGCCTGGAAATGGAACAATCACAGTCGGTCAAGGTGATGCAATTCCTTTGATATTCAACTCAACAGGGCAAGACGTTTTCGGCAATACCGCAGATGTTTTTGGCAACACAACGTCTGTAGTGTCAAGCGATTACTCAGAGCATGTTGAGTATGGCGGTGGCTCAAATGAGAATATGCAAATTGTATTCAAGATTAGTGAAGGTGCTGTTGAAATCCGCGCCTTGAATCTTGATGTAGCGGAGGTGTAAAGTGGCAGATTTAACAAGAATTAATCCGCAAAACTTTGTCCTTGGTGGTACAAATGTTGAACAGGCATTGAACAATGACGATGCAGATATAAAAAAAATGTATCAGGACATAACAAAAATACGCAAACGGTACAAAGGCCCCGTCCCTCCATCTTCGCCTAATGTCGGTGATGAGTGGAAAGATGATAGCGTAACGCCGAGTGTCATTAAAGAGTGGAATGGTAGTATTTGGGAAACGTTTATAGCTTCACCTCTTAGTAAAACTGGAGACACAATGACAGGCGTATTAAATGAAGCATTAGGAACAGCGATAGCCTCTGCATCAACCATCAACCTGACAACTGCTACAGGTAACTTCCTACACATCACAGGAACAACGGCAATTACAGCAGTAACGCTAGGCGCAGGGATGAGAAGAGAAGTTATATTTGATGAGATATTAACCTTGACCCATCACGCGACAAACAATAATCTTCCCGGTGCTGCTAACATCATAACGGCAGCAGGAGATAGGGCGAGTTATTATTCTGATGGAACAACGGTTTATTGCACGAAGTATCAGAGGGCTGATGGTACTGCTATATCTGAAAAGGTAAGCATACAAGGCTCATTTAAGAATCTTAAAATCCAAGTGATATCAAACACACAGGCAACAATAACAGCAGATCAGATTGTCTTATTTGATGATTTCAATAATGCAAAACTAATCTCTGCAGTGTCGGCAACGCTTGACAAAACAATACTAGGCGCAGTAACCGGACTAGACACAGGGACAATAGCCAACTCCACTTGGTATTATGTTTGGGCAATCGCTAAACCTGACGGAACAAAAGGCGTTTTAATGTCCCTATCGGCAACTGCTCCAACGATGCCTAGTGGGTATACATTTAAAGCTAGAATTGGGGCAATTAAAACACATTCAGACGGGACATTGTTGCGGACGTTGCAATATGGCAGAAATATTCAATATATTAACTCTGGTTCGTTACCGCTAATAGCTTCTGGCACACAAGGCACGTCGCCATCAACTTATGTAACAGCGAGTACAACATCAGCAGTTCCTCCTACTGCTTGTAGAATATCAATAAGCGCGGTTGCTACAGCGCAGGGTGCAGTATTGGCGATAGCTCCAAACGGCAATTATGGAGCATACAACACAACTTCAAACCCTCCACCATTTATTTTGAGTATGGATAATGACGCAGGTTGGGGTTTTAATACCTGTTCTGGCGACATGATGCTAGAATCGACAAACATCTATTTAATATCAACATCAACAACTGGCAAAGTATTTTGTTTAGGGTGGGAGGATAATTTATAGAATTATGTTAACACATGAAAACTTGCATCAAAAAATAGAGTATGACCAAGAAACAGGGTTATTTTATTGGAAATATGGTTCTAGACAAGGTAAGATAGTTGGATGTGAATATGATAGTGGTTATCGTTATATTTGGTTTAAAGGAAGATTAATTGGCGCACATCGACTAGCGTGGCTATATATGTATAATTATCTTCCAGATCAAATTGACCACAAAGATGGGAATCCATCAAACAACAGTTTAAGTAATCTTCGCGTGGCTAATCAAATTAAAAACGCCCAAAATAAACGACACAAAGCAAGTTGCAAATCTGGATTAAAAGGAATTGCTTATTGTAAATATCATAAAAAGTGGCGTGCGGAAATTGGGCCAAGAAAACAAAGAAAACATTTAGGATACTTTAACACACCAGAAGAAGCACATAAAACATATTGTGAAGCCGCCTTACAAATGTATGGCGGCTTTGCTTGTGTAAATTAGGAGGTGTTTATAATGCTTTGTTATAGTAATAATGGGTTTTCAATGCGTGCTGTTGATAATGATTATGTGGCGCAGGAAGGCGAAGTATTATTTTCCGATTATGCCACAAATGCAGAATTAGATATTGCATTTCCGGGATATTTGACAATCTTGTTTAATAAACAACAATCTGCTATACAGAAAAAACTTACAGATTCGGTACAATTGCACATGGATTCCGTTGCACAGTCTAAAGGATATGATAATATCTTTTCTGCAGCAACCTATGCCGAAGAGCCATCAATTCCAAAATTCCAAGCAGAAGGCATTGCATTTCGCAAGTGGCGTAGCGAGGTATGGGACTTTTGCTATGCCTATCTTGACGATGTAACGAACGGAATTAAAGAAGTACCAACAGTCGAACAACTCATATCCGAACTTCCTTCCCTTGTCCTGCCATGACCCTTGATGAATGGAAAGTTAAATATGAGCAGAAAGCCGAGCCTTTAATCCCTCTTCCCGGCTTTTCTCTTTACTTTGAGCCTGATAAGGGCTTTTTTTATTGGCATAAATTTGGCGATGTGTTCGAGATTGACCACACCTGCACAGATGATGTTATGTGGGCGCATAACAAATGTATGGATATGGCGGTGGCAACATGTTGTAAAATCCTCCGAACGGCAACTTACCGAAATTGGGTTGCTTATAAGCGTCTGACAAAGGCAACTGTCAATTGGTCGTTAAGCGGTTTTAGGCCGAACGGAAAATTCTACTATATATTCGAGAAACAAGTAAAGGGGTGATTTAGTGAGAATATGGACAATCGTCCCAAAGGATACAATCAAGCGTTTGCATATGGATTTTGTTGACTTCAAGGGTGGCAGCCAAACAACTAAACGCAATATCCCTGCACAATCAGCGGATGAAGCCAGTTTGCAATCTGGTTTGATGGGCTATGTCCTTCCTGGCATCAAACAATCTGCCAACCTGCAAAATCAAGCTAATACGGCAATAGGCAACACTTACAATCCAAATTACACCGATCTTGCAGGTAACTACAATACAACGATGGGCAATGTCAATAGCGGCTTTACTGGTTTGCTTAACGGCGAAGTTCCTCAATCGTATATGGACAGCATGACTTCAAAAATAGGCAGAACGCTAGATGACACGATGGGGAAAAACCTAAACAGATGGGCAAATAGTGGCGTTATCAACAGTTCGGTTTCAACAGCAGGAATAAAAGATGCTTCGCAAGCTGTTGCTAATACTGCGTCTGACAATCTGCTAAACTACATCAATAATCAGGCTGGACTACTTAACAATCAAGCGACTCAGGCAGGGAACACGCTGAATAACAATGCTGCTGCACAACAGGCTTCATATTTCCAACCGACACAGCTTAACAGCTACGCGCAGAGCGCTTACAGTCCTGCCGCCAACCTGTTTAATACTTTTTATAATGGCAGGATGGGAACCGGCAGTACAACGACTTCACAGAGCGATGGCGGTTCTGGTGTGTGGAGTGCTGTCGGTTCTATCGGCTCTGCTCTTATCTGCTTTGCTGGCGGTACAAAGATTGCTACTCCTGACGGCGACAGATTGATTGAAGATATTCAAGAAGGAATGAAGGTTTATTCGCTTGATAGAAACGGTGATATTTGTGTCGAAACGGTTGAGTTTGTCAATCCTCCGCATGAAAGTCCTGTGTGGGAAGTCTTGACAGATAAAGGCATAATCAAGCCGACAGAATCACAACGATTCTTGACTAACAATGGCTTTGAGTATGTCGAGGATATTCAAGACGAGATTGTTGCTATTGATGGTTACGCTCAAATAAAAGGCATGGAGTTAAAACCTGCTGAAATGGTCTATGACTTCACGGTATCAGGCAGAAACATCTTCTTTGCAAATGGACTAGCCGCAGAAGGGTGGGACTGATTATGTGGGGCAGAGGTTATTATAGGCCACAACAGCAAACTACAGGATGGGATGCATTGGCGCAGATAGTCGGCGCAATCAGCCAGAGGAATCAAGAGAAAGCACAAGCCGATGCGCTAACCAACATGAATTTTGACACTCCTACCGACACTCGCCTTAACACAGCAGGGGTGGGACAGGGTTTGCTGACAGCAGGTCAACAGTTCAACTCTGCACCTCAACAATACGGCATTGACCAAGCAGGCTTGCTATCTGGCAAACAACCTGCACAGCAAATGCCCTTCACGCCTTCCTTAATGCCCCAACAAGCCCCTCAACCTAGCCTTATGCAGACTAACCAACGACCTGAAATATCGCCCTTCCAGAAGGCTCTCAACGCAAGACAGCCACAACCTGCAACCGTATCGCCTACAGTCCAACAGCCGAGAGAATACCGCACTACACAAGAAGCTATGCGCGACTTTCAGCCTCAGATGCGTATTGCGGTAATGAATCTTGTCAAAGCAGGGTATTCGGCTAAAGATGCTTTTCAGATTGCTAGTCAGAAGGCGAATGAACTTGCAGGAATACGAGTCAAGGAAACTCAGGATAAATACGCTTCACAGGCTGACGATGAACTGATGCAAGCGTTTGGCTCGAGCGATCCGCGAACAATTTTGAAAGCGGCAGCAAAGCATAAGAGCCTAGCTAATCGGTATGGGTTCCAAGGTGCAGACATGCAGTTAGTTGCACAGGCGATTAAGATGGGCGCGAAAGAGTTTGTTACTCAGCAAGAGAATGGTGAGAATGTCACCTATGCGAGAACGCCTGACGGACAAATGACAGAGGTTCATAGAAGCAAGCCGGGGATTACTCAGTATCAGCAAGCCACGCTTGATGGTGCAGCAGAAGGCAGACAAATAACTAGGGAAGGCCAAGCGATTCGTGCTACGAATTATAGTCGTACTGGCGGCACTCAGGCAGACAGCAAGCAAATGACCAATGCTAAATATGTGGTTGATAAACATACTGCATGGGTTGATAAAAATACCAATAAGCTAACCGGCGAATTGCCTGACGAAACAAAATCACCATACTATAAATACCTTGGCGCTGCTCAACAAACGCTAGACGGTTATTATGGCATTGGCGGCGAGCAGCAATCACAAGCGCAAACGCCATATACAGGAGATTCTAGCATTGATTCTCTAATTGATGCGGCAAGGGCAAGGGGCGCAAGCGAAAATCAAATAGCGCAAGCGGTACAGGCAGAGCAAGCGAAAAGACAGGCTCAACCTGCACAACAACCGCGAACAATGACCGCTAACTTTATGGGTGAAGAAGTTCAAGACGCTCCATATGGCTATCAAGTCCAATTACCGCAGCAGATAGTTCCTGCTGACGAAGATACTGCAAGAGGCGCATGGCTTAACACGTTAAGGAGGTAACAGGATGGCGGTAACATTCGATGATTTATTAAAGCCAAAACCGCAAGGCGCGACATTTGAAGCCCTATTGGGCGATTCCGCGCCTTCTCCTGCTCCTACCCATACACCTATTCAAGAAGAAGATACAGGGTTAACAGGCTACCTAACTTCAACAGGTAAAGCGATCATGCAACCGCTTATAGCCCCTGCCGCTACTGCGCTAGAGGTTATTAGTTATCTTGATAAACCGCGTGGCGCATTGGCAGGAACGGTCAAGGCATATCAGGATGATACTCCATTGCTTGAAGGTGCTAAAAAGGGATGGGATGAAAACACCTCTTGGAAAGAGACTTTTAATCATGAGTGGGTAAAAGAGAATCCAACTACTGCCGCTATTGCTGGCTTTGCTGCCGATGTTGTTGCAGACCCATTGCTTATTGCTACCCCTGCTAAAGCTGTCAGAATGGCGGCTAAAGGCTCTAAAGCTATTGGATTAACCGACTACGTTGCCCCTGCTGTTAATGCTATCAAGCAATCAGAGAGAGGGCAGAAAGTTGCCGCTACTTTTGAGGACTTGCTAGGCGTTAGGCGCATTGACAAAACAGGCGTGCTTGATGATTTCAATATGAACAGGGCGGCAGATGATGTTATCAGGCAAGACTTCACAGATCCATTAGGCAAGCTTAAAAAAGAGTTCCCTGACCAAGCGGATAAAGCAACTGACTATATCGAAGCATTGCCTAGAGAAGCCGCAATAGGAAACACCGCATTTGATGTTGTTACGGCTACAAAAGATGGCAGCATATTCAAGGCAATAAAAGACGGTCAGATAAGCCGTACAGAAGCCTTTGACGCGCTCAGAAATGCAGGGGAAGAAATCCCTGACCAACTTTTACAGACTCACCAACGACAAGCAAAAATAGCAGGAGAAACAATTCCTGACTATGTTTACCGAGATCAAATCCTATCTGCTGTCCCTGACGAAAAAGCAAGAAAAGCAATTCAGACTATCGGCGATTTAGTCATAGACAAAAACAAGCAATTCAGCGATCAGATTTATGATATTGGGCGTATTGGTGATGCTGAATATGTTGAGTTTATTGGAGGTTCACACCTTCGCCGATCTTATGAACAGTTTGAATCAGCAGAGGACTTTCTGAAAGGCGTTAGGAAGAATGGTACGCCGGAGGAATGGCAGAAAGCGTATACGGCTTTTCAGGAGAACAAAACAGGCGTAGGACCGAGCGCTAAGCACAAGATAGATCAGCGCGACTTTATGAAGCGCCAAACCCTGTCAGATGAAACCATGAAGAAGATGGGTATTATCACAGACACAGAATACAGGGTTGCTGATACCTTTAATCGTGCATCAAAGACTCTGCGAGAAGATGAATTCCTGACTAAGATTGACGGTCTGTTTGGCAAGTCCGAACAAGAGGCGGCTGCTCTGTCTCGTGGACTTCCTAAAAGACGTGAATACATACCAATCCCTGATAGCAAGGCATATGGCGCACTGGCTGGCAAGTGGGTTCCTAGAGATATTGCTAATGAAGTGCTAAAATTGACCGGAACAGGCGCACAGCCTAGCGACTTGGTGAAAAGCCTACAAAAAGCAGTTTCGTGGTTTAAGGTAGCAAAGCTCTCGGCCCCTGCGCCAATCATGCGGAATCTATACTCAGGATTGCCAATGGCTAATGCGTTTGGCAAAGTTCCAATGCAAGCGATTCCGCTAGATATGGCAAGAGTGTTAAGCGCATATTCAAAAGGCGGCAAGAATAACGCCTTTATTCGAGAGTTTCGCGCTAGTGGTGCGCTTGAAGGCGAATGGGTTGGCAATGAGTTAAAAAACATTCTAGGCGGCAAGCCAACAGGCATTAAGCGAATGGCAGATATAGGCATGCAAGCGTTTGGAACACCTGATAAGTTTTGGCGTGCTGTTGTGTACTCCTATCACCGCAGACAGGGGAAAAGCGTTGCAGAAGCTGGCAAGATAGCTAGAAAGGCATTGCTTGACTATTCGGCTGCTCCTGATTGGATTAACACCATTAGCAAAAACGGTATTGTTCCGTTCGCCAAGTTTCCATTCATGGCATCGAAAGAAACCGCTAAAGCACTCTATAACAATCCTACACAAGTAACAAAATTTGTGAAGCCACAAAATCAAGTCAATACTGATGATCGAGAAAAGATCATGCCTGACTATCAAAAGTCAAGAACGCTTTTACCTGTAGGCTCTGGCACTCGCATAGTCAATGGCAAAGAGCAGAAAGTCCAGCGAAACATTGACCTGTCATATATCCTGCCGTTTGCATCTGACGTTAATTTTGGCAATCCTGTCATTGATGCAGCTATGCTTTACAGAACAGGAAGGAACGGATTAGGCCAGGAGGTTATTAAACCAGGCATGACAGACAAGGAGAAGGCTGGCGTATGGACAAAGCATTTATGGAACGCTGCAGGGCCATCAATTCCGCTTCCCGGCAACTATGCCGGCGACAAACTGGTCGATGGTTGGCAGGGCAATGTCGATAGCAAGGGCAGACAGTATGATTTGAAAGATGCGGTTGCACAAACGCTGTTAGGCATAAAAAATACGCCAATCAACACAGCAGAGCAGTTTAAACAGAAAATGACTACCATGCAGATGCAGCAGCGCAATATCCAAATTATCATGAGTCAAATCGGTAAAGATCAAAGTATCAGCAAGGAGCAGAAGAAGGAACGAATAAAAGAGCATGTTGGTCAGTTGAAAGAACTTGGCAAGACAATGAAGGAAACACAAGAAGCATACGCGAGGGAAAAGAAAAGAGGGGCTATTTAATAGCCTCTCTTACGTTTTGTATGCTCCCCATAGTATTAGTCCAATAAAACCGCCTATGCCGTATGTCATCATAGCTAAGAACAACCAATCAGGCATTGGCACTTTGTCAAAGTCGACCAAGAAGCAATAAACTGCCATTGCTAACAGACCTGCAATCCACCAACCTAGCTTAATATACCACTTATCTTTATCAGTCAAATCCCATCACTCCTTTTGTCTATACCATACAGCAAAATCCAGAATTTTTCAACAACAGAACGAGAAAGGTCGTGGCACATTGGAAATAGTACAACTCATTCCCTGGAAAGAAATCCTCTCAAACCCAAATTCAGCTTGGGCTTTAGTATTTATCCTCTTACTAATCTATGTCATGTATCAGAATGGCAAGCGAGAAGAACGGTTAACAGGAATTATCGAAGGGACTCTCCGGGACATGACGGAAACGCTGGCTAGTGTGCGTTCTGATGTTGGAGAGGTAAAAAAGGACATTGACGAACTGAGGCGAGGTGAATAATGAGGACAACCATAATTGAAACAGATTTAACCTTTGCCAATAGCGGTAGCAGGTTAAGTGCATCAGAAGTTGAGTGCTTAATCATTCATCATACAGGCGGTTCGGCCGGTGATGATTATTCGGCCGCAGAGATTCATCAGATGCACCTTAATCAAGGGTGGGCAGGTATTGGCTATCACTATGTTATTCGTAAAGATGGCAGTATAGAGCGTGGTCGGCCGCGAACCGTACAGGGCGCACATTGCCCGGGTTATAATTGGCGAAGCCTTGGACTCCACGTAGGCGGTAATTTTGAAGAAGAAGAACCTGCGGCCGCACAAGTCGATTCATTAACTTTATTGCTTGCTGACTTATGCGAAACATACGGCCTTGATGTAACGGCCGAAACAATTGTTGGGCATCGCGATAAACTTGCCACAGCTTGCCCGGGTAAAAACCTGTATGCCAAACTTCCAGAGATAATTAACAACGTATTGGAGGAATGTAAAAATGGCTGACATAAAAAAAGAAGTCAATAAAGCAAGTGAAGATTTAGGAGCCGTTGCAGATTTTCTTGAAACTGATAAAAAAACCATCATATCGGGCGGTTTAATCCTTATTGGCGTGATTGTCGTTGCTGTTTTAGGAATCGTATACACGGTTTTTCGGTAGATCGCTTCTAATGCGTCTAAAATGCCCTAGGTTGAGAGGAATAAAGCGAATGTAAAAACGTAAGCTGAACTTTATTTCTCTCAATCTGCGGCATTTTAGAAGGGGAAAATTCTTAGCAGAAAGGCGTATAGCAAATGAATAAGAAAAAATGTAAGTTCTGTGGCGATTCGTACCAAAACGAGTCGCCTTTTTCTAAGTTCTGTTGCGAAGATTGCAGAGATTCTTTTAGTAGATATAAAAAACATAATAGCATTTTTGACAAAACGCCTAATACTTGGAACCTAACAGGATTTAACCAAACGATTAAAGATATGGTTGTATCGCGTGACGGTTATCAATGTTACATATGCGGCAAAAGAACCAATTTGCACGTTCATCATATTATTCCTCGCAAAGATGGCGGAAAACACACTCTAGAAAACCTTGTGACTTTATGTGGTAGCTGTCACAGAAGCGTAGAAAGCGGAAACGTTGAAAAGGCAATATATAAATGTGTTAAACGAGCAATTAATAATTGCTTGCAAACTTTCGCTAAATAGTAACTTTTTAGGAGGGGTGATTTTGAGTGACCAAAGCAAAAAGTATATTTATATTGCTTTTGCTGTTATTCTTGCTCTCGTTGCCGTGTATTGGTATGGCTCACGAGATAACGGAGGAAGAACTGGCCAGATTAGAAGCCAACTTGACACAGTTAGAACTGAACAATCAAGAGCAGGAGAAGCGGTTGGCGAAAGTAAGCGACTTGCTGATTCGGTCAGACAAACAAATAGCGATATTATTAGAGAAGTTGACGATAGCCGAGCAATCGGTAAATCAAGCGCAGAAGTCCTTGCTGATAGCAAACGAATCCTTAAACAAGTACGAAAAAGAAGTGAAGGCAGAGAGAAATAAACTGAAGTTTGAAAGAAACCTACTTTTGCTTGGAATTGGCTATTTATTGGTTAGATAGAGGGGAGGGTTTTATATCTGGCACAATCGAGCGATTGAATTGCAAAAGGATTACCCTAATCAATGGTCTACAATGTCAAAAATGTTAAGCAAAGAATTTGGCGAAGAAATAAAGGATACTCAGGTCAGAGGATATTTAAGATATAATCCAAACATTGAAAAGCCAGAGAAGAAAGTCGAGCATAAACCATTGCTTGACTTGTTGCAGAAAGAGAACTCACTTGCTGAACTGTCGGACAAGTCGGGCATGTCTGCAAGGATGGTGTTGGCACAGATTGACGATTATCGAGAAGCAGGATATCAGATAACAGAGGTTAACGGTAATTACTTACTCACTAAAATATTGATTCCAGAAGATAACACACACAACGCTGACTGGACAGGAAACACAACTGTCAAGTTCGGCGTTATTTCTGATACTCACCTTTGCTCTAAAGATCAGCAACTAACGCACCTAAACACATTTTACGATATGCTTATTGATGATGGTATAACCGAATGTTATCACGCTGGCGATCTGTCAGAGGGCGTGAATATGCGTACAGGGCATGAGTATGAAGTATTTAGGCATGGCGTTGATTCTCAGGCTGAATACATCATAGACAAGTATCCACGTAGAGAAGGGCTGAAAACCTACTACATAACAGGCAATCATGACCATTCAGGCATAAAGTCGGCTGGCGTTGACATTGGCAAGATCATCAGCAATAGCAGGGATGATCTTATATACCTTGGCAAGCAATCAGCAAGGGTTATGATTACGCCTAATTGCTCAATGGATTTAGTTCATCCTCTGGATGGTGCTAGTTATGCAATCAGCTATGCAACACAAAAATATATAGACTCGCTTAGTGGTGGAGAGAAAAGCCGCATTTTGTTTATCGGTCACCATCATAAAGCATTTATGCTACCAGTTTACCGCAATATAGCTGCTTTTGAATCAGGTACATTCCAGCGCCAGACTAAATGGATGCAGGGGAAACGTTTGTCTGCCCATGTTGGCGGCTGGATTATAGAAGCTAAAGTTGACAATGATGGAACTATCAAGCGCATCAAGGGTGAGTTTGTTCCTTTCTATACGATGATAGAAAAAGATTATTAGCTCATAGCCTGGAAACAGGTTGACTATAGTTTGCCTACCCTCCACTCGCCTCTTGCCGAAAGGTAGGAGGCTTTTTTTATCAAAACAATGTATTGCTTAATCAAAACAATAGGTGTATAATAATGGTAGGAGGTGATATTCATGGCGATAAAATACTACGGAACATTAACCAGTTTAGGCGGCGACTGTTGGAGAAATGCGGTAAGTCTAGGGTATATTGGGAGTCACAACCAATTCCGAATTGTTTGCAAAGCTAAATCTATGGCAGAAGCTAACAGAATATCTGAAAAACTAGGCTTTGGTAAAAATGTATTTAGAACTAATTGGGCGTGTGAAACTGGAAACAAAGAGGAAATAGAATTTGCAGATAAGCATGGTTTTATCATTAGTCTTAACGGTTCTAGCGGTGGCAATTTTGTTGATATAAGGCAGATAATTAATAATGCCTAGAGGTGGCAAGCGTCAAGGCGCAGGACTAAAGCCGAAAGGTGATGAGCCTATCACAGAAACACTAGCAATCAGGGTGACAGCATCAGAGAAAGCCATGATTAAGACTAAAGCCACTCGCCACAAACTCAGCATAGGGAGGTATTTGGTTGGGCTGGCAGAGAGGGAGGATGAAGAATGAAGGTTGGCGATAAAGTTTACTATTACATGTGGAACGATGCTGTTAAAGGCGAAATAGTTGCAACCAAGACAACAACGGCTTTTATGTGGTGGGGCAAAGAAACGATTTGCCTTGTTAAGATTGGAAGTAAATTCAAAGAAATAAGTGAGGATGAATTATATCTTGCCTCAGCATAGGGCGGTATTTAGTCGAATCGGCGAAAAG
>Ga0065704_10000898_pt1 | contig 21490 bp, 15 predicted proteins | sample SwiRhicommuniRL2_FD_59091 | JGI IMG/M metagenome (GOLD analysis project Ga0065704, IMG submission 59091) | Switchgrass rhizosphere bacterial communities from Rose Lake, Michigan, USA - RL2 v2 (version 2) | ecosystem: Host-associated > Plants > Roots > Rhizosphere > Soil | place: East Lansing, MI | reverse complement strand
AGCTTGGCGGCCAGCATCTTCATCGCGTTGTCGCGGTTCTGGTGCTGGCTGCGGCCGGTCTGGCAGGCCACCACTATTCCGGTGGGCACGTGGGTGATGCGTACCGCCGATTCGGTCTTGTTGACGTGCTGGCCACCCGCGCCGGACGAGCGATAGACGTCGGTCCTCAGGTCGGCCGGGTTGATGTCGATGTCGATGTTGTCGTCGACTTCCGGCGACACGAACACCGAGGTGAAGCTGGTATGGCGGCGGTTGTCGGAGTCGAACGGCGACTTGCGCACCAGGCGGTGCACGCCGGTCTCGGTCTTCAGCCAGCCGTAGGCGAAATCGCCCTCCACGCGCAGCGTGGCGGACTTGATGCCGGCCACGTCGCCGCCGCTGGCTTCCATCAGCTCGGTCTTCCAGCCGCGCGACTCGCACCAGCGCAGGTACATGCGCAGCAGGATTTCCGCCCAGTCCTGCGCCTCGGTGCCGCCGGCGCCGGCCTGGATGTCGACGAACGCATTCGAGCTGTCCATCTTGCCGGAGAACATGCGCTGGAATTCCAGCTTGTCCACGTGCGCGGCATAGCGCTCGACGTCCGCCACCACGGCGTGCGCGGTGTCCTCGTCGTTCTCCATCTCCGCCAGTTCGAGCAGCTCGCCCGCGCCGGTCAGGCCTTCCTCGATATCGCGGATGCCGTTGACCGTCTTGTCCAGCAGTGAGCGCTCGCGACCCAGTTGCTGCGCGTACTCGGCGTTGTTCCAGATATCCGGGCTTTCCAGCTCGCGGTTTACTTCTTCCAGGCGTTCGCGCTTGGCATCGTAGTCAAAGATACCCCCGGAGCGAGGCCAGCCTGTCTTGCAGGTCGGCGATGCGCTGGCGGATGGGATTCAGCTCGATCATGGGGTGCGTGGCAGGGATGCGGAATCGGTCGGGAAGGATACCAGAGCGGTGCGCCGCGCCGGCTGCGGAACGGTTCTTGCATCACATCCAGTGCCCTGCCCAGAGTCGCCGCCGGCATGACCACCCACACCGCACCGTCCGCATCGCTGCTGTCCGGCCTGCTCGGCCTGGCGCTGGTGTTCGCCTTTTCCGTGGCCTGCGCCGGCGACGCGCCGACGGCGCTCGTGGCCGACCGCGCGAGCCAGGTCGGCCAGTGCCTGAAACTGAGGCGCGACGAACCCGCCAGGGCGGTGGTGCTGGCGAGCGCGCTGCTGCAAGCGAAAGACCTGAACGTCGAGGATGAACTCAAGACGCTGAGTTGCCTGGGCGTCGCCGCCGGCCTGAGCGGTGAGCCAGAGCGGGCGATCGGCGCCGCCGAGCGGATGGAACAGCGCGTCGATGAAACGCCGGGCCTCGCACCCGCGCTGCGGATGCGCGCGTATTCGCAGATCGGATCGATCTACCAGGGCGCAGGCCATATCCGCGCCGCGGAGGCCGCGTACCTCCGCGCCTACGACGTCTCTTCGCGGCTCGACGAACGCGACGCCGGGCTGGTGCAGGCCGCCACGCTCAACAATATCGGGCTGATCCATGCCGACTATCTGGCCTCGCCCGAGGTGGCCGACAGGTACTACCTCAAAGCCCTGGCCGCAGCGGCCAGCGTGGGACTGGAAGACCCCCTGATCGTGCACAACCATGCGCTCAACCTGGTCGCGCTGGAGCGCGATGCAGACGCCATGGAAACGATCGACGCAGGTGAAGCCATGGCCCAGCGCCAGCAGGCCCATACCGTGGTGCATCGCCTGCGCAGCGAGCGTGCCGGCCTGTGGATCCGGCAGGGACACTTGGAAAAGGCCCGGCCGGTGCTGGCGGCAGCCATCCGCGAACAGGCGAAGAACAGGGACCTGCCCGGGCAGGCGGGCTCGCTTGCGAAACTGTCGGTCCTGCAGCGCAAGGCCGGTGAACATGTGCAGGCGCTGGAGACCGCCCGCGCAGCCTGGGCCCTGGTGGACGACCAGCCACAGCCGCAGAAGCAACGCGAAGTGCTGCTCGCGTGGATGGCGGCGCATGCCGCGTTGGGGCAGGCGGAGCAGGCGCTGGCGGTGGGTGCCCGCCTGCACGGATTGGAGATGGAAGCGCTGAGGCATCAGCGGCTGGAGTTGCTGGCCGACCTGCAGGCGCGGAGCGAAAGCGCACAGGCCCAGCGCGAACTGGAGCAGATGCGCCACCAGGCACAGATCCGCGTGCTGAATGACGAGAAATCCGCGCTGCTGCGTCGTGCGGGCGTGACGCTGATGACCCTGCTGGTGCTGGCAGGTGTCGGCTTCGGCCTGTTGCAGCGTCGCAAGAACCGGCAGCTGCGCCAGGTCAGTGCCACCGATCCCCTGACCGGCCTGCGCAATCGCCGCGCCGCCACGGAGTCGCTAAAGGCCATGTCGCTGCAACGGCCCGCCGCCGGTACGCGCCATGTGCTGTTCCTCATCGACATCGACCACTTCAAGCAGGTCAACGATGGTCATGGCCACCACGCCGGCGACCAGGTGCTGGTGGCGCTCTCGCGCCAGCTGCGCGAACTGGGGCGTGCGGACGACGTCATCGCCCGTTGGGGTGGCGAGGAGTTCCTGATGGCGTGCGCGGACCTGACCGAAGCCCAGGCCTGCACGGTGGCGGCGCGCGTGCAGGAAACACTGTGCGATGTGCACGAGTTGGCGCCAGGCCAGCGCTGGCCACTGACCGTCTCGCTGGGCTTCGCCCCTTTCCCGTTCTTCGACAACACCACAGGCGGTTGGGACTACGCGCTGCGCATGGCCGACCGTGCCCTGTATGCGGCCAAGGACCGTCGCAACGCTTGGGCCGGATTGTGGGGACGCACGCTCCCACCCGGCATCGCCCTTCAAGCGCTGCTGGAGGAGCCTGAAGACGCGATCCGCAGCGGTGCCATCGAACTGGTGGCCAGCTACGCCGTGGAACGTCTGCCGCGCGTGCCAGCGACCCGCGCCGCCTAGGCGGCTTCCGCCCCGGTCCGCTGACGCAGGTCCTGCCGGTAGCGGCGGCTGCACGGCAGCGCGCTGCCATCCTTCATGTGCACGCGCGCATCACCGGTGTCCAGCGGCTCGATCGAGGCCACCTGGTCCAGGCTGACGATGTAGCTGCGGTGGATGCGGGTGAAACGGCGTGGATCCAGGCGGGTCTCGATGCCGGCGATCGTGCTCCGCAACGGGTAGTCGTGGCCGCGTACCCGCAGGTTGACGTAGTTGCCTGCGGCCTGCAGCCACTCGATATCGTTGGCCGCCACCAGGAACTCGCGGCCCAGCTTGCGCACCAGGAAGCGCTCCGGGCGGTCCACCGGCTCCAGCGGCGGACCTTCGTCCGGCTCGGCCAGCAGGCTCGCTTCGCCCTGCCAGCGGCGCAGCAGGAATCGATAGCCTTCCACCAGCACGACGATCGTGGCGAAACTGCGGATATCCTTCAGGTACTCGTAGACCAGTTCGCGAGGCCAGGGGCCGAACTCGTAGATCATGCCCTGGCTGCGGTAGGCCATCACGCGCAGCGCGACCATGCCGACGACGTGGATGATGCAGACCACGATGCTCGCCAGCAGGTACTCGGGTATCCGCCGGCGCCAGTTTTCCCAATGCAAGGGGAAGCGTCGGGTGTACCAGGCGATCGCCGGGATCAGGACCAGCAGCCACACCAGCGCACTGCTCGCCTCCCAGACGGCCGGCTCCCATGCCTCCACGCCGGAGCCCTGCCGCCGCATGTCGATCAGCGTGGTCATGCTGTTGCCGATGCAGTTGGCGCCGATCATCGCCACCCAGAACCCGATCTCCACCCATCGCCGCCAGGGCAGGTAGCGCTCGTAGGTAGGCGGGGGCTGTTCCGTCATGCGCGCATTCTAGCCCGCGCCTCCCGCAACACCGCCGCAACTCGTCCCTTGCTTCCCTCGATTGGGCCCTGCCCCTCCACCATGCGTCCCTTCGCGATGGCGCGGACATGCGCGGCCCCCGACGCTGGCCACCTTGTCGATGAAGGAGACCACTATGCAACGTCGCCACGATCTGGACTGGGTCCGCGTCTGCGCCTTCGGGCTGCTGGTGCTCTACCACGTGGGCATGTACTACGTGACCTGGGACTGGCACGTGAAAAGCCCGGGCGCCAGCCACGCGCTGGAACCTTTCATGATGCTCAGCTCCCCCTGGCGACTGTCGCTGCTGTTCCTGGTGTCCGGCTGCGCCACGGCGTTCCTGCTCGGCAAGGCGCGGCAGGCCGCCGATGCTGCCGGTGGCCGGATGCGCTTTATTGGGACCCGTTCGTGGCGGCTGCTGGTGCCGCTTGTCTTCGGCATGCTGGTGATCGTGCCGCCGCAGTCCTACTACGAGGTGGTCGAACAGTTACCTGGCGGCTACCACGAGGGCTACCTGGCGTTCTACGCGCGCTACCTGGCCGGTCATGACGGCTTCTGCGATGCCGACGGCTGCCTGGATGTCCCGACATGGAACCATCTGTGGTTCGTCGCCTACCTGTGGGTCTACACCGTCGCGCTGTGGCTGCTCTGGAGGCTCCGGCCCCGCGCCATCAATGCGGCGGAGCGCCACCTGGGCCGCTGCGTTTCCGGCATCGGCGTACTGGCCGGTCCCGTCCTGTTCCTCGGCGTGGCGCGCGTGCTGATGATCGGCCGTTTCGAGCAGACGCACGCCCTGGTGGACGACTGGTACAACCATGTGCAGTACTTCGGCGTGTTCCTGCTCGGCTTCCTCATCGCCCGTGCGGACGGGGTGTGGGATGCCATCGAACGCCAGCGCTGGCCAGCCCTGGCTGCCTGGCTGCTCAGCTGGGCCGGGTTGGTCGCCTACTTCGCGCATTTTGCCGACGCAGCCCCGCCCGACTGGGCACGCATGGGGATGCGGATGGCCTGGGGCCTGAACCAGTGGTGCGCCATCGTGGCGGCACTCGGTTTCGCCCGGCACTGGCGTCCTGCCGACAACCGGGCGCTGCGCTATCTGGTGCCGGCGGTGTTCCCCGTCTACATCCTGCACCAGACGGTGACCGTGGTCGTCGCCCACCATCTCAAGCCGCTGGCGATACCGCCGATGGTGGAAGGCCCCTTGCTGGTCGCGATCACCTTCGCCGCGTGCTTCGCCGGCTATGAAGTGATCCGGCGCGTGGGATGGCTGCGGCCCTTGTTCGGACTGAAGCGTGCCGGCGATGCGCCGTCCCGCAGTCCGGAGCCCCTGGCCTGGCCGGAGCGCTGACCGGCGCCCTCAATCGGCCGGTTGCCAGTGCCGGACCAGCAGCTGGATGCCGCGACGGTTCTGCCAGTCGTCGGTGTCCAGCTGATAGGCCGCCTGGATGCGGGAAGGCGGCGGCTGGTCGTGCCAGCCGTTGAACTGGATCGCGTTCAACGGTGCGGCCTGTCCGGGCAGGCGCAACGAGAACTTCAGGTGCTTCTCGCCCACCACGCGCCAGTCCAGCACGTCGAACACGCCATCGAACATGGGTTCCGGGAATCCCTGCCCCCATGGCCCCGCGGCACGCAGCGCTTCCGCGTGCATGCGGTCCAGTTCGGCGGGCTGGAGTTCGCCGTCACTCAGGAGTTCTTCCTGCAGCAAGGCGTCGTCGAGCATCGCGGCGGCATGGCGGTGGAAGGCGTCACGGAACACCGGCAGTGCACTTTCATCGAGCGACAGCCCCGCCGCCATCGCATGGCCGCCGAAGCGCTGCATCAGGCCGGGGTTCGCAGTGTCGATGGCCGCCAGCGCGTCGCGGATGTGGAAACCGGGAATCGAGCGCGCCGATCCGCGCAGCGTGGCGCTGCCCGGCTCTGCGGGTGCGAAGGCCACGACCGGGCGATGCAGGCGTTCCTTCATCTTCGAGGCGACCAGGCCCACCACACCGGGATGCCATTCCGGATCGAACAGGCATGGGGCGAGCGGCACCTGCCCGCCCTCCGCCACATCGATGCGCGCGAGCGCGGCCTGCGCCTCATCCACCATCTGCTGCTGCACGCCACGACGCTCGGCATTGATGCCTTCCAGCACGCGCGCCATCTCTTCGGCCTGCGTGGCATCGTCGGTCAGCAGGCAGGCGATGCCGAGGGCCATGTCCTCCAGCCGTCCGGCCGCATTCAACCGTGGCGCGATGGCGAAACCGATGTCGGCTGCGGTCAGGCGCGCCGGCTCGCGGCCTGCCACGCGCATCAGTGCCTGCAGGCCCGCACACGCCTGCCCGGCCCGCAGCCGGCGCAAGCCTGCGCCGACCAGGGCGCGGTTGTTCGCATCCAGCGGCACGAGATCGGCCACGGTGCCCACGGCGACCAGATCCAGCAGCGTGGAGAGGTCCGGCCCCGCGCCGTCGAACGTGCCCCGTTCGCGCAGGAGTCGCCGCAACGCCAGCAACACGTAGAACATCACCCCGACGCCGGCCAGCACCTTGCTGGGAAACGGGTCATCGCGCAGGTTCGGATTGACGATGGCGTCGGCCGGCGGCAACGTTTCGCCGGGCAGGTGGTGGTCGGTGACAAGCACGTGCCAGCCCCGCGACTTCGCCGCCGCGATGCCGGCGTGGCATGCGATGCCGTGATCGACCGTGACGAGCAGGTCGGGTTGCAGCGCGGCGAGTTCATCCACCAGCGAGGGCGACAATCCGTAGCCATGCACCATGCGGTTGGGCACCGCGGGCGTCACGTGCCGCGCGCCGAGCAGGCGCAGGCCGCGCACGCCGACCGCGCACGCCGTGGCGCCATCGCAATCGAAGTCGCCCACGATGACGATGTGCCGGTCCTGCGCGATCGCATCGGCGAGCAACGCGGTGGCGCCGCCAAGGCCCCCGAGCTGGTCCGGTGGCAGCAATTGCGCCAGGCGTGGTTGCGCCTGATCCATCGAGAGCGCACCGCGGGCTTCGTAGAGGCGTTGCAGGAGCAACGGCACGCTCTCGGGCCACTGACCGTTCGCCGCGATGGTCCGACGGCGGATCCTGGGCGAGGTCATGCCGGAACGTGGTCCGGGCGTAGCGTGTCCAGGCGTTGCATCGGGCGGCGCCAGAGGCGCCAGCGTTGCTCGCGGCGCAGCGCGAACAGCGCGCCATCCTCGAAATCCAGGGTCAGCACGTCCAGCTCGCGCTTGTGCAGGGCGTCCAGCAGGGGCTGCAGTGCGTCACGGCACAGCAGATCCAGGTTGCGCAGATGACGCAGATCGATCAGCGCATCCACGCCGCCCTCCCCGCTCGCGTGCACGGGTTCCACCCCGGCCGCATGCGCCAGCGACTGCAACAGCACATCGTTGCCTTTGACCTGGCGGAAACCGGTGCGTACGAAGTCCGGCAGCACGCCGCCGCCCCAGAACCACAGCGAGTTCACCGGCGGCTTGCCCTGCGCGACGCGCTGTGCGTTCCAGGGATGGTTGTGCAGCAGCACCTGCGCTTCGCTGAGCAGGGCACGCCAACGGCGGCCCGCTTCGCCTTCCGGCAGGTGCGCGAACAGATCGTCGCCCAGCACGTCATTCACCGGCGCGAACACCGGGAGTTTCGCCTCGGGCGGCAGGCGCAGGTACCAGCGGGCGGGATCCGGCGCGTCCAGCAGCATGCCGGCATCGCCGAACAGCGGCTTCAGTGCGGGCAGCAATTGCGCGGTATCTTCGTCGCCCAGCGCCAGCGCCTCGCCATACGCCAGCATGCGCGCACCGTTCATGTCGGGCGACACGCGCGCAGGATCGGCACGCAGCCACAACGCGCCGGCGGCATCCCGTGCGTCGCGCTGGCGCGTCAGGGCTGCGACCGGCCAATGGTCCGGTACCAACTGGAAGTGGCGCCGCAGCTGCGCATGCTCGCCCGCCTCACCGGCCGCGCGATCCGCGCGCCCCAGCGCCCGCGCCACATCGGCCGGCAACGGCTGTCCCACCAGACGGGTGCGCGGAGGCAACAGCAGCGTGGCCTGCGCCATCGGCTCAGTCTGCGTAGGAAACGCTGACGATTTCGTATTCGCGCTGGCCGGCAGGCGCGTCTATCGTGACGCTGTCGCCTTCGTGCTTGCCGATCAGCGCCCGGGCCAGCGGCGAGGAGATCGCGATCAGGCCCAGCTTGATGTCCGCCTCGAGGTCGCCGACCACCTGGTAGCGCTTCTCTTCGTCGGTGTCGACATCGGCCAGCACCACGCGCGCGCCGAACACGATGCGCGTACCGGCGTTGAGCTTGCTGACGTCGATGATCTCGGCGTGCGACAGCTCGCCTTCCAGCTGCTTGATGCGGCCTTCGATGAAGCCCTGCTGCTCGCGGGCGGCATGGTATTCGGCGTTTTCCTTCAGGTCACCGTGCGCGCGCGCTTCGGCGATGGCGGTGATCACTTCCGGCCGTTTCACCGTCTTCAGCAGATCCAGTTCCTGGCGCAGGCGCTGCGCGCCCTGCATGGTCAATGGGGCTCTCACCCTTGAAGCTCCTTGTGCAGTTCCTGCAATGCCAGCACCGGGCCCGTGCCACGGTATTCCAGCGAATGCACCAGCGCCTTGGCGCCGGCAACGGTGGTTGAGTAGGTGACGCGGTGCTGCAAGGCCTCGCGCCGGATCGAGAAGGAGTCGGCAATGGCCTGGCGTCCTTCCGTCGTGTTGACGATATACACGATCTCGCCGTTCTTGATCAGGTCCACCACGTGCGGACGGCCCTCGACCACCTTGTTCACCTGCTCGCAGTCGATGCCGCGCTCACGCAGCCATGCGGCAGTGCCGGCGGTGGCCACGATGCTGTAACCGCGGCCGACCAGCTCCTGCGCCACCGGCAGCACGCGCTTCTTGTCCGGGTCGCGTACCGAGATGAACACCTTGCCGACCGGCGGTGCCTTGATGCCACCGGCTTCCTGCGCGCGCGCCATGGCGGCACCGAAGCTGCGGCCCACGCCCATGACTTCGCCGGTGGAACGCATTTCCGGGCCCAGGATCGGGTCCACGCCCTGGAACTTGGCGAACGGGAAGATTGCCTCCTTCACCGAGTAGTAGTCCGGCACGATCTCCCGGGTAGCGCCCTGCCCGGCCAGCGTCTTGCCGGCCATGCAGCGGGCCGCGATCTTGGCCAGCGGCATGCCGGTGGCCTTGGACACGAACGGCACCGTGCGCGAGGCGCGCGGGTTCACTTCCAGCAGGTAGACGATGTCGTCCCCGCCATCCTCGGCTGCCTGGATGGCGAACTGGGTGTTCATCAGGCCGACGACCTTCAGTGCCTTGGCCAGTTCCACTACCTGCCGGCGCAGTTCGTCCTGCGTCTTGGCCGACAGCGAGTACGGCGGCAGCGAACAGGACGAATCGCCCGAGTGCACGCCCGCTTCCTCGATGTGCTCCATCACGCCACCGATCAGCACGTTGCCTTCCGGGTCGGCGATGATGTCCACGTCCACTTCCACCGCATTGTCGAGGAAGCGGTCGAGCAGCACCGGCGAATCGTTGGAGACCTTGACCGCGTCGCGCACGTAGCGGGCCAGGTCGGATTCGCCATAGACGATCTCCATCGCGCGTCCCCCGAGCACATACGACGGACGCACCACCAGCGGATAGCCGATTTCGCGGGCCAGCAGCAAGGCTTCCTGGTCGTTCCGGGCGATGCGGTTCGGCGGCTGCTTCAGGCCCAGCCTGTCGACCAGTTGCTGGAAACGCTCGCGGTCTTCGGCCAGGTCGATGGAGTCCGGCGACGTGCCGATGATCGGCACACCATTGGCTTCCAGGGCCTGCGCCAGCTTCAGCGGGGTCTGCCCGCCGTACTGCACGATCACGCCCTTAGGCTGCTCCAGTTCGACGATCGCCAGCACGTCTTCCAGCGTGAGCGGCTCGAAATACAGGCGGTCCGAGGTGTCGTAGTCGGTGGACACGGTTTCCGGATTGCAGTTGACCATGATGGTCTCGAATCCATCCTCGCGCAGCGCGAGCGCTGCATGCACGCAGCAGTAGTCGAACTCGATGCCCTGCCCGATCCGGTTCGGGCCACCGCCCAGGATCATGATCTTGTCGCGGTTGGTCGGCTCGGCCTCGCACTCGTCCTCGTAGGTCGAGTACAGGTACGCGGTGCTGGTGGCGAACTCGGCCGCGCACGAGTCCACGCGCTTGTAGACAGGCTTCACCCCCAGCGCCTTGCGCAGCACGCGCACGGCGGCTTCATTCGTGTTCGCCAGTTGCGCCAGGCGCGCATCCGAGAAACCCATGCGCTTGAGATGGCGCATGCGCGCCTTGTCCAGCGAGCCGAGCCCATCGGTGGCCAGTTGCTGCTCGGCGGCGATGATCTCTTCCATCTGGTCGAGGAACCACGGATCGATGAACGACAGCGCGTGCACCTGCTCCACGGTCATGCCGGCACGGAAGGCGTCGGCAACATGGAACAGACGCTCCGGGCCGGGCGCCTTCAGCTCGCGCCGCAGCGTGGTCAGGTCGTCTTCGCTGGTGAGGTCCAGGCCGGTCGGGTCGAGCCCGACCTTGCCGGTTTCCAGGCCGCGCAGCGCCTTCTGCAGCGATTCCTGGAAGGTGCGGCCCATCGCCATCACCTCGCCCACCGACTTCATCTGCGTGGTCAGGCGCGCGTCGGCTTGCGGGAACTTCTCGAACGCGAAGCGCGGGATCTTGGTGACCACATAGTCGATGGCCGGCTCGAACGACGCCGGGGTGAGGCCACCGGTGATCTCGTTCTTCAGCTCATCCAGCGTGTAGCCCACGGCCAGCTTGGCCGCGACCTTGGCGATCGGGAAGCCGGTGGCCTTGGACGCCAGCGCCGACGAACGCGACACGCGCGGATTCATCTCGATGACGACCACGCGGCCGGTCTGCGCATTGATGCCGAACTGCACGTTGGAGCCGCCTGTATCCACGCCGATCTTGCGCAGCACGGCGATGGAGGCATCGCGCAGGCGCTGGTATTCCTTGTCGGTCAGCGTCTGCGCTGGGGCGACGGTGATGCTGTCGCCGGTGTGCACGCCCATCGGGTCGAGGTTTTCGATGGAGCAGACGATGATGCAGTTGTCCGCCGTGTCGCGGACCACTTCCATCTCGAATTCCTTCCAGCCCAGCACCGATTCCTCCACCAGCACCTCGGTGGTCGGCGACAGTTCCAAGCCGCGGGTGACGATGTCGATCAGCTCTTCGCGGTTGTAGGCGATGCCGCCGCCGCTGCCGCCCAGGGTGAAGCTGGGGCGGATGATGGTGGGATAGCCGACGCGGGTCTGGATCTCCAGCGCTTCTTCCAGCGTGTGGGCCACGGCGGCTTTCGGACATTCCAGTCCGATCTCGCCCATTGCCACGCGGAACAGCTCGCGATCCTCGGCCATGCGGATGGCGTCGCGCTTGGCGCCGATCAGTTCGACGCCGTATTTCTCCAGCACGCCGTTGTCGGCCAGGTCCAGCGCGCAGTTCAGCGCGGTCTGGCCGCCCATGGTCGGCAGCAGCGCGTCGGGCTTCTCCTTGGCGATGATCTTCTCGACCGTCTGCCAGTTGATGGGCTCGATATAGACCGCATCCGCCATTTCCGGATCGGTCATGATGGTCGCCGGATTGCTGTTGACCAGCACCACCCGGTATCCCTCTTCCCGCAGCGCCTTGCACGCCTGCGCGCCGGAATAATCGAACTCGCAGGCCTGGCCGATGACGATCGGGCCTGCGCCGATGATCAGGATGGTTTTAAGGTCGTTGCGCTTGGGCATGGGAATCTACTTCTCGGATTGTGTGGGGCCGCCGCCCTGGGCATCTGCTCCAGGGGCGCGTCCGACAGGGGCGATGGACGGGCCACGCTCCACCTCTTGTCCCGGCGCGCATGGGCGCGCACGGGTGCACATCACATCAGGGCACCTGGCGACACATCGCACGCCTTCATGCCCTGGAACATCATCTTGATGGCCGCCATCTCGCCCACCGACTTGCCGTCGGCCTTGTCGCCGTCGCCGGCGAGCACGTCGCCGAAGCCACTCAGTGCGCGGAAATCGCGGTACTCGGGATCGCGCGCGATGGTGAGCAGCGCCAACAACTGGTCGGCACTGGCCGTTCGCATCAGGTCGGCGGGATCCAGGTCGGTTTCCGTCTTCGCCGAGGCGATGCCGGCCTGCACGATGCTGCCGAACACCGGCGCCGCCGTGCGGGCCAGGCGCAGTTCTTCGTCGAACCGGCCCGGGTGTGCCTGTGCGTACTCGACCACTTCAGCCCGCTTCACACGGCGGAAGCCGTCGCGGGAAAGTTCGCTGCGCAGGCAGGCCAACTGCACGGGCGTGACGGCATCGGGCTTGTCCTGCACCGGCCAGACTGGATTCTCGCCGGCCGCCTCTTCCATGATGGCCCCGACCGGCAGCATGCTGACCAGCAGGTCGGTCATCTCGTCGATCTGCTTTTCACCGGGCGTGGCGGCGGCAGCCGGCAGCGCAAGCGCCATCAGCACAGCGGTGACAGCAAAGCGTACGCGCATCAGCGTGCCTCCATCGAGGCCACGAACCGGTCGAACAAGGGCGATACATCGTGCGGGCCCGGCGATGCCTCCGGATGTCCCTGGAACGAGAAGGCGGGGGCATCCGTCAGTTCGATGCCCTGGTTGGTGCCGTCGAACAGCGAGCGATGGATCACGCGCACGTTGGCCGGCAGCGTCGCTTCATCCACCGCGAAGCCGTGGTTCTGCGAGGTGATCATCACGCGACCGCTGTCGAGATCCTGCACCGGGTGATTGGCACCGTGGTGGCCGTGGCCCATCTTCATGGTCTGCGCGCCGGCCGCCAGGGCCAGCAGCTGGTGGCCCAGGCAGATGCCGAACGTCGGAACCTTCTTCGCGATGAACTCGCGGATGGCGGTGATGGCGTAATCGCACGGCGCGGGGTCGCCCGGGCCGTTGGACAGGAACACGCCATCCGGCTGCAGCGCGAGCACGTCCGCGGCGCTGGTCTGCGCGGGCACCACGGTCACGTCGCAACCGCGTTCGGCCAGCATGCGCAGGATGTTGTGCTTCACGCCGAAGTCGTACGCCACGACCTTGAACTTCGCCGGCGCCTGTACGAACGCGTTGCGATCCAGGTCCAACTGGCCGTCGCGCCAGGGATACGGTGTGTCGGTGCTGACCACCTTGGCCAGGTCCATGCCTTTCAGGCCGGGGAACTTGCGCGCTGCTTCCAGCGCCATCTCCGCGTTGATGCCCTCGCCCGCCATCAGTGCGCCGTTCTGCGCACCGCGCTCGCGCAGGATGCGCGTCAACTTGCGGGTGTCTATGCCGGCAATGGCCACGATGCCGCGCGATTGCAGCCACTCCGGCAGGGCCTGCTGGCTGCGCCAACTGCTGGGGCGGCGCGGCACGTCGCGCACGATGAGACCGGCGCACCAGACCCTGGCGGCTTCGTCGTCCTGGTCGGTGCAGCCTGTATTGCCGATGTGGGGATAGGTCAGGGTGACCAGTTGGCGGGCGTAGGACGGGTCGGTCAGGATTTCCTGATAGCCGGTCATCGCGGTGTTGAACACCACTTCGCCGACCGAAAGGCCGTCGGCGCCTACGGAGTCGCCCTCGAATACGGTGCCGTCTTCGAGTACGAGAATTGCGGGTCGTGTCACGGGGTTCGCCTTGGGGTGGAGGAACCCTGCCCCACCGACTTGCGGCTGCAAGAAACCGCGAACGCGGCATTTATCCGGTCCGTGGCGATGGGTAACAGGCGAGCGGGAATTGTACGGGGATGGCCTGTTCAGCGCCACCGTTTTTTTGCCTGTCCGACGGACAGCGCCCGCCCGCGGCGAGGCGTGTTCATATTCCGGCGTCCGTATCGGGACGTCCGGCCGGCCTTCAATCCAGCAGATCCCGCACGTGATAGGCGCCCGGCGGGCGTCCCGACAGCACGCGCGCGACGTGCAGGGCACCACGCGCGAAGACATCGCGATGCGTGGCACGGTGGGTCAGCTCGATGCGCTCGCCGAGCCCGGCGAACTGTACGGTATGTTCACCGACAATGTCGCCGGCCCGCAGGCTGGCGTAGTGCACCTGCGCGCCCGCACTGCCGGCGGCCTGTCCCAGCGTCAATGCGGTGCCGGACGGGGCATCCTTCTTGTGGACATGGTGCGACTCCACGATGTCCACGTCCCACCCCGGCAACGCCGCCGCCACGCGTTCGACCACGTCGGCCAGCACCGCCACGCCCAGGCTGAAATTCGTCGCCCACACCAGCGGAATGCGTCCACTGGCCGCGGCCAATGCCTCCTGCTGCACCGTGGATATGCCGGTGGTGCCGGAGACCAGTGCCCGACCACGGTCGGTGCACAGCGCCAGCACCGGGTCGAACCCTTCCGGCAGGCTGAAATCGATCGCCACGTCGAAGTCGGGCACGCCCGCCAGCTCGCTGGCCGCGAAGTGGGGCACGCCATCCACCACCCGCTGCGCTGGCGCGCGCCGCGTCACGGCCGCCACGGTCTGGTACACCGCAGGCTGCTCGGCAGCCAGTCGAAGCAAGGCCTGGCCCATCCGGCCGGAGGCACCATGGATCAGGAGACGTATCGGGGAAGTGTCCATGCAGGCATGGTAGCGGGCGCGTGATGCCAACGCGAACCGGGAATGTCCGGATCAGGGAACCTGCGGATAGCCCAGATGGAATCCCTGAGCGAACGGCACCCCAAGCTCCTTCAGCGTCTGCAGTTGCCGTTCGTTCTCGACGCCTTCCGCGATCAGTTCCGCCTGCGTGCCCTGCGCGAACGTCAGGAGCGCCGCCACGAGCGATTGCACGCGCGGACGCTGGTCGATTTCACGCACCAGCGTGATGTCGAGCTTGATGATGTCCGGCGCCAACCTCAGCACGTGGCGCAAGCTGGCGAAACCTGCCCCGGTATCGTCCACGGCGATGCGGACGCCGGCCAGCTGCAGCGAGGACAGGCACTGGCCAAGGCGCGCGTAATCTTCCACGGCGGTGTGTTCGGTGATTTCCAGCACCAGCCGTTCCGGGGCGTGGCCGGCGAGCAGGTCATGGAATCGTGCATTGCAGGCGGTTTCGGGCGATACGTTGACGGCGAGGAAGGCGTCATCGGGAAGGGAGCGCAACCGCGCCAGGGCGACCGCTGCGGCGGCCAGTTCCAGTTCCACGCTCAAGCCGCTGCTCGCCGCATCCTCGAACCAGCGACCTGTCGACAGGTCGTACTCTAGCGGAAACCGCGCAAGCGCCTCGTACCCCACCACCACGCCGTCGGCGAGCCGGACGATCGGCTGCAGGGCTGCCGTGAGCTGCGGCCCTTCCAGCACCTGCAGCAGTCGCTCCCGGGCGTCCTGCGCATGGCGCCGCTCGCGTTCGCCCTGACCCATGCGGGCATCCAGCGCTGCGCGCATCTGCGCATGTTCGATGGCCTTGTACATGCTCGCGGCCACGAGCGTGCTCAAATGCTCGAGCGTCCTGCAATCGGTGTCCGCGTAGGCGGCGGGCGTGGTCGCCAGGACCTTCAGCACACCCACCACCTGTCCGCGGAAGCTCAGGGGCGCGACCAGCATCGAACGCAACCCCACGCTGCGGCACGCGTCACGATTGACGCGCGGATCCACTTCGCTGTCATCGCATCTCAACACCTGCTGCTCTTCGATGCAGCGGCCGGACAAGCTGCCGGACACCGGCAGGCTGAAGCCGACCTGCCCTTGCGCGATCCCGCTGGCCGACCAGTAGCGCATCACGTCGCCATCGCGGATTTCCAGCACCGCGCCGGCTGAGCGGGTGAGTTCCTGCGCACGATGGGTGATCGCGTCCACGACCTCCTGCGGTTCGGGACCTGCGGCGGCGATTTCGCTTTGCGCCGCGACGATGCGCTGCAGCAACGCAATATCGGCGGCGGCCGACGATGCCGCTTCGCCGCTTCGCAGGTCAGGCCGCACTGACGACAACGACGTCAATCTGTTATCCCGGCTCATCTCCCCACACTCCCTGCGGATGATGAAAGTGATGCCATGCATGCCGGCACCGGACACACGCGATGCTAGTGGGACGCCACGATCCTGTCGAGTAAACGCATGTATCAGGCGAGATGCCGTACGCATGAAGCGCCGTGCGTTGTTTCATGCGTGCGAAGAAGCGCCCGTCAACCGTTTGCCCCAATCCTCGATAGCGCCCTGCGCAAGGCGGCGTTCAAACAACGTCCGCCATGACGGTACCAGTGGCAGCACCAGCACCTCGCGCAGCAGGCCGGGCTCTGGCGATCGCCGGTACAGCAGCTCGATCAGGCGCGCCAGTGGCCACGCGGGATGGGGTCGCGCCTCCAGCGTCATGCGGTCACCTGCCTGCACTTCTCCCTCTTCGAGCACGCGGTAGTACCAGCCGGTCCGCCCCGAGTCCTGCACGCGACGGGCCATGTCGGACACGGCGAAACGGTCCGACAGTTTCCAGCACGGCTGCCGGGACTGGGATACCTCCACCAGCGCCGTGCCCAGCCGGAAGCGGTCGCCAAGACAGATCGCGTCCTCGGTCATGCCATGCGTACTGATGTTCTCGCCGAATGCACCGGGAGCATCGAGCAGTGGATGCGCCCCGATATCGTCGCGCCATCGGGCGTAGTGGTCTGCAGGGTAGTGATGGACGGCCTTGTCCGGCCCGCCATGCACGCGCAGGTCGCCTTGCTCGTCCCCCAGGATGCCCAGCAGGGTGACCCGCTGCCTGCCCTCCAGCCGCGATTTCGCGATCGCGCTGCGACTGCCGGGACGGGTGAATTCAACCGCCTTGCCCGCGAACACCCCATCGATGGCCAAGGCCATCATCTCCGTCGGCGCGCTCATGCCAACACCTTCCCCAGGCCCGTGCCGTTGATGTCACCCACCACACGTGCCAGCGCCATGGGGTCCACGTCCGCATCGAATCCGATGCGGAAATGCACCTCGCCCTCCGGCGTGCGCGATGAATGGATCGATGACAGGCTGACGCCGTGCCGCTCGAACACGTGCAGCAGAGCACGCAGAGAGCCCGGCCTGTCTTCCGGCAGGTGCACGCTGAGCGCCTGCGTGCCGGCGAGATCGGCCAGCAGATAGCCGATGCGCTCGTAGCTGTAGTTGCCCTCGGCCAGTGTCGTGTCGCCGAAGGCGTCGCGGTTCTCGCGCAGGAATTCCTCGCGGAACGCCGCGCGCGCCATATCCGTCCCCTCGCCCACCAGCGACGCCATCCGGGTGATCTGCGTGCCCAGCGCCTGCAGTGTTTCGCCGGCATAGGGATTCCCGAACTGGATGTCTTCGTAGATGGCCGGATTCAACGACAGGATGCGCGCGATGATCGCCGCATCCATCTCGAAGGATGCGGAGCGGAACGGCATCAATGCGGCCAGGTCGCCGACCCGCGCCGACTGCGCGCGCAGGACGCCCGCCTGGGCCAGATGCGAGGCATGCACCATGGCCTGCACCAGCGCCATGACCCGGTCGTGCTGCTCGGGCGTCGCCTGCACGCATTCCGCCTCGATTGCAGCAAGGAGCGACACCACCCAAGGCCGCCATGTGTCGAGGCGCGCCTCGCAGACCACCATCACCCTGCCCTTCAGGGTCGGGGCCTTGGGCGGCGCGGTCATCGGATGCAGACCGACCACCTCGGCGCGCGAGGCCAGCATCGCCGCTACCGGCACAGCCTTGATCGAGGTGACATCCAGCCACAACCGGCCAGCCTCGCTTCCCCCGGCAAGCGCCGCATACCGGGCGACCAGCGCCCCGGTGTGGCGGATCGGCGCCGAGAAAACCAGGACGTCCGCCCGCCGCACGAGTTCGGCCTCGTCCGCCGAGGCGGGATCGGCCGGGTCGTGGCCGATGACCTCCAGACCCATGCGCACGCGGAAGAAATGCAGCAGCCAGCGGCCATAGGCGCCTGCGCTGCCGACGATGCCGATCAGCGGAGGGACATTGGGCGTCACGCGCTGCACCGATCGGCGCTCACTGCTTCACCGCTCCTTCCTCTGTCAGGTAGACCACCTGCGCGCGCAGGTCGGGCATGATCTTCCGCATGACCTGAGAGAAACCCTCGTTGTACTCGGGCGAGCACACCGGTCCCGGCGTCCGGTCATCCAGTGTGCGCCGGACATACAAGCGGGCGCCTTCCTGGCGGAACGTCGAGGCGTAGCTCAGCGTACCCTCGTGCAGGCTGACGTCCTTCGGCACGGCGATGATCCGCATCAAGGCAGGAAACTCGAACGTGTATTCCTCTTCCGAGTGGTAAGCGCCGCAACTGCTCTCGCCTTCCGGCTGGTCCGGGTCGCCGAGCTGCGAGGCCACCAGCATGGAGACCGGGGTGAAACTGAGGAACCAGGGCTGCACCTGGAAGCCGCCGGTCGTCGGAATCATCCGGTCGACCTCGAAGTCCGCCTCCATGTTGAAGGTCTCCAGCATCGGCACCGGATCGTCGTACGTCACCTTGCCGTTCGCGGTCAGGGCGTTCCCCCGGAAGTAGTTGCGGACCAGCTTGTCGGCGTCGCCCGCGCCAAAGTTGCGGAACTGCGACCGCGCCGCGACCGCCATGCGCCCGCTCAGTTCCACCCGCTGCGTGCCCTTGATCGAGCCGTCGGGCTGGATGCGGATGGCCGTGCGCAACTTCTGCCATTCCGAGCCCACCTGCGTCGTCGGCGTCGTGGCGCCGTCGCGATGGCCGTCCACCAGCAGCACCGGCTTGCCAGCAGCGCCGTCCGGCAGGCTGCCGAAGGGTGTCGTGGCCGCGGTGGAGTCCACATACAGGTCCAGGCTGGGGATGTAGTTGATCACGTGGTTGACGACCGATGCGACCGGGATGTCCGGCAGGGTATACGTGCCTCCCGCATTGATCAGCGCCTGGGTGCTGTCGATGCCGCGCGCCTTCAGCAGCGCCTGCAGCAGGGTCGCGTGGTCCTTGCAGTCGCCCATGCGGTTGTCGAGGACCACGTCCAGGTCGCGCGGCACCACGGCGCCCAGGCCGATGCAGTTACCCGCATAGGTGATCTTCGTGGAGACCCATTCGTAGAGCTTCTTCGCCGTCTCGCGCGGGTCCTTGCTCTTGCCCGCGATCTCCGCGGCGAGCGTGCGCAACCGGGGCGTCAGTGCCGCCTTGGCGTTGGCCGGGCCACCGTAGGCCGCCGCGATGTCGGCGTAACTGGCGAAGGTGGAGAACGCGTAGCCCGGGTAGCGGTCGGCGGTGAAGACCGTATCGCGCAGGCTCTCGCGGTCGACTGGCTGGCGGTTGCTCCATTGCCAGCGCACGATCCGGCGGCCGTCGCGCGTTTGGACCGCGGGCTGGGTCATCTGCCAGTTGCGCCACGTGGCCTGCATCGCCTCCGGCGCATCGATGGTCACCTGCACGTCGCCGTAGTACGCGGCCGGGCTGTAATTGCGGATCACCGAAAAATGGCCCGGAAACATCGGCTGGGTGGCCGTCACCCGATACGTGAACACCGTGATGTCGCCGACGGCGAGTTCCGGGAACACGACGGTAAGCGTCGTCTGGTCGGAGTAGATGGGCGAATCGCCCTCCCGCCCCGAACTGCTGCTGACCTGGTAGTTGCCCTTGGGCACATCGACGCGGCGGCCATCCGGCTTCAACGTGTAGGCTTCGACCACCTCGGCCTTCTGGATGCTGGTGCTGTAGCTGACCGACGCATCCTTAGCGGCTTCCAGGGCGCTGTCCTTCAGCACCTTGATCGCAGTTTCCTGCTCCTGCACGAAACTGCCATCGGCATTGAGCACGAATCGCGTCGACTCGCGCTCGACCTGCAACGGCCGGTCATCGGCCGCCCATGCGGGCGCCAGCACGACCAACGCCAATACTCCCCACCACTTCCCCTTGTTCGTACGCACGCGGCCTCCCTTCATCGTGGACCTGAATGAAAACGGCCCCGGGGTCACCGGGGCCGTCGCAGGATGCCACAAGCTGCTCGCCCGCGCGGGCGGCGGGGTAGCGCAGGAAATCAGGAGGTCATGCGGTCCCAGAAGCCCTTGACGCCATCCAGGAACGTGGCCGACTTCGGTGAGTGCTTGCGGGCTTCGTCGCCGCTGAAAGTGGCCTCGAATTTCTCCAGCAGTTCCCGCTGCTCGGGGGTCAGGTTGACCGGCGTTTCCACCACCACGCGACAGTACAGATCGCCCTCGCTGCGGCTGCGCACGGACTTGACGCCCTTGCCGCGCAGACGGAACAGCTTGCCGGTCTGCGTTTCCGCGGGGATGCGGATCTCCGCCTCGCCATGCAGCGTGGGAACGCGCACGGTGTCGCCCAGCGCCGCCTGCGAAATGCGGATGGGCACTTCGCAGTGCAGGTCGTCGCCATCGCGCTGGAAGATGTCGTGTTCGCGCACGCGCACTTCCACGTACAAGTCACCAGGCGGCGTGCCCGGCGGGCCGGCTTCACCCTCCCCGGTCAGGCGGATGCGGTCACCGTTGTCCACGCCGGCCGGAATCTTGACCGACAGGACCTTTTCTTCTTCCACGCGCCCGGCGCCATGGCATTCCGTGCAGGGATTCCGGATGATCTGTCCGCGGCCACCACAGGCCGGACACGCCTGCTGCATGGCGAAGATGCCGCGCTGCATACGGACGTTGCCGCGTCCACCGCAGGTGCCGCAGGTCTCCACCTTGCCATCGGCCGAACCCGAGCCCTTGCAAGGCGCGCAGGCGACCAGCGAGGGAATGTCGATGCGCTTCTCGACACCGGCGACGGCTTCCTCCAGGTCCAGTTCCATCACGTAGCCGACATCCGCGCCGCGCCGTGCCGCGCGGGCACCGCCTCCGCCGAAGATGTTGCCGAAGATGTCGCCGAAAATATCGCCCATGTCGGGGCCACCGGCACCGCCGCCGCCCATGCCGTGCTCGAACGCGGCATGCCCATGGGCGTCGTAGGTGCGGCGCTTGGCGCCGTCCGACAAGACCTCGTAGGCCTCCTTGCACTCCTTGAACGCGGCCTCGGCGGCGGCATCGCCCGGATTGCGGTCCGGGTGGTGCTTCATGGCACAGCGGCGGTAAGCCTTCTTCAGGTCTTCGTCACTGGCGTCGCGGGCCACGCCCAGGACTTCGTAGTAGTCGCGTTTGCTCATGGAGCCGTGATTCGTGAGGAGTTATGGGTGATTCGCAAAAGCAACTGCCTGTTCGATGTCCAGGATCCGCGACGGAAGAAGTGGAGCTTGCGCTCCACCCTTCCGAATCACGAATCCCGAATCACTCATCACGGCTTCTTGTCGTCCTTCACCTCGGTGAATTCCGCATCGACCACGTCGTCCGCGGGGTTGCTCTGGCCCGCATCGGCGGTGCCCGGCTGCTCCGACGCGGCGGCCGCATACAGCGACTGGGCGGCTTCCTCCAACGCCTTGGACTTCGCTTCGATCTGCGCCTTGTCGTCGCCCTTCATCGCCGTGTCGAGGTCGGCGATGGCGGCTTCGACACGGCCGATCACGTCGCCCGGCACCTTGCTGCCGTGTTCGGTGATGGCGCTGCGGGTGGCGTGCAGCAGGCCGTCGGCCTGGTTGCGCGTCTGCACCAGTTCCTGGAACTTCTTGTCTTCCTCGCGATGCGCCTCCGCATCGGCCACCATCCGCGCGATCTCGTCCTCGGACAGGCCCGAACCGGCCTTGATCTCGACCTTCTGTTCCTTGTTGGTCTTCTTGTCCTTGGCCGACACGTGCAGGATGCCGTTGGCGTCGAT
>Ga0065704_10070532_pt1 | contig 21492 bp, 16 predicted proteins | sample SwiRhicommuniRL2_FD_59091 | JGI IMG/M metagenome (GOLD analysis project Ga0065704, IMG submission 59091) | Switchgrass rhizosphere bacterial communities from Rose Lake, Michigan, USA - RL2 v2 (version 2) | ecosystem: Host-associated > Plants > Roots > Rhizosphere > Soil | place: East Lansing, MI | reverse complement strand
GGCTGGAGCGTCAGCCGCCGCATCGTGTTCGTGCAGGCGCTGCCGGCGGCGCTGGCGATCGCGGCGGTGCTGCTGGCGTACTGAGTCGCGTACCGCGCACGCAACGCCGCGATCAGGCGGTGGCCGGCGCGCGTGGCGATACCCACATGGCGATGCGCGCGACGCACACCACCTGCGCGCGCGCGTCGCGGATCTCCACGCTGACCGGGAGGTCGTAGCCGCGATCGGCGGCGACGATGGGGACATCCGGCGTCGCCACCGCATGCATCGTGCCCAGTGCCTTGCGGCGGTACTCGACCTGCATGCCCTTGGGAATCCAGCGCATCGACGGCGGCAGGCTGGCGTCGACCATGAGCCCGCCGGCCAGCTCCGCCAGGTTGCACAGCGCGATCGCGTGCACCGTGCCGATGTGGTTGCTGACCCGCCGCCGGTGCGCGATGCGCGCCTCGCAGCGGCCCGGCTGCAGGGCGGTGATGCGCGGGGCGATGCTGGCGAAGTAGGGCGCCTTGAAGCACACCGCACGCGAGAACAGCCAGGACCCGCCTGGCCAGCGTTGCATGCGGCGGTAGAGCGAAAGCAGTCGGCTCATGGCCAGTTCCTCAAAAACAGACGGCGGACCGAAGTCCGCCGTCGTGGGTCTCGCATGACCAGGACGATCAGGCCGCTTCGCGCGAATGTCCGTCGTCGGCCGCGGCCGCGGCGCGCTGGAAGTAGCTGGCCGAACGCAATTCGTCGGTGTCGAAGTCGTCGACGCTGATCGTGTCCATGGTGATCTCGCGCAGTTCCTCCAGCTGACGGCGCTCGTCGGCCGTGAGCACGCCTTCGCGCACCGCCTCGTCCAGCTGCGAGGCGAAGTCCAGCGCCTCGATGCCCTTGCTCTTGAGCGCCTTCAGGAACTTGCGCTCCACCGGCTCGGCCAGCACGGCCTTGGTCAGGTAGCTGGCGATGCGGCCGCCGGGGTTGTTCTCGCACGGGGTCAGGAACACACCCTGGCCGAGACGGTCGCGGGCTTCGTTCGGCGTCATCAGCAGCGCGGCGACGCGGTGGCCCAGGCGGTCGCCCGGGGCTTCGGCGCGGCGGCCCCACGGGAAGATCAACGCCCACATCAGCCAGCCGACCGGGCGGATCGGGAAGTTGCGCAGCGCCGCCGACAGCGCCAGCTCGATCTTGTGCACGCTGTCGTGGAAGGCCCAGGCCAGCAGCGGCTGGTCGGTCGCCGGCGCGCCGTCGTCGTGGTAGCGCTTGAGCATCGCGCTGGTCATGTAGATATGGCTCAGCACGTCGCCCAGGCGCCCGGACAGCGACTCCTTGAACTTCAGCTTGCCGCCGAGCATCAGCATCGACACGTCGGCCATCAGCGCCAGATTCGCCGAGTAGCGGTCCAGCTTGCGGAAGAAGCGGCGGGTGTAGGCGTCGCCCGGCGCGGCGCCGATGCGCGCGGCGGTCAGGCCGAACCACAGCGAGCGCACCGCGTTGGAGATGCCGAAGCCGATGTGGCCGAACAGGTTGCGGTCGAACTCGTCGACGCCGGCCTTGTGGTCCGGGTTGCCGGCGGCCTTCATCTCCTTCATCACCCACGGATGGCACAGGATCGCGCCCTGGCCGAAGATCAGCAGGCTGCGGGTCATGATGTTGGCGCCTTCCACGGTGATCGCGATCGGCGCGGCCTGCCAGCTGCGGCCGGCGAAGTTGCGCGGCCCCAGGATGATGCCCTTGCCGCCGACCACGTCCATCACGTCGCTGATGACTTCGCGGCTCATCGTGGTGCAATGGTATTTGGCGATCGCCGACGGCACCGACGGCACGTCGCCGCGGTCCACCGCCGCGGCGGTGGCCTGCGACAGCGCGCTGATCGCATAGGCCTTGCCGCCGATCCGCGCCAGCGCCTCTTCCACGCCTTCGAAGCGGCCGACCGACAGGCCGAACTGCTTGCGGATGCGCGCATACGCACCGGTGACCACCGCGCCGTACTTGGCGCCGCCGCTGGCGGTGGAGGGCAGGGTGATCGAGCGGCCCACGGCCAGGCACTCGTTGAGCATGTTCCAGCCCTTGCCGACCATATCCACGCCGCCGATCAGCTGGCTGAGCGGGATGAACACCTCGCGGCCATGGATCGGGCCGTTCTGGAACGGCGAGTTCAGCGGGAAGTGGCGGCGGCCGATCTCGACCCCGGGGGTCTCGCGCGGCAGCAGCGCCAGGGTGATGCCGATGTCCTTGGTGTCGCCGATCAGGCCTTCCGGGTCGTACATGCGGAACGCCAGGCCGACCAGCGTGGCCACCGGCGCCAGGGTGATGTAGCGCTTGTCGAAGGTCAGCTTGACGCCGAGCACATTGGCGCCATTCCACTCGCCCTTGCAGACGATGCCGTAGTCGGGGATCGAGGTGGCGTCGGAGCCGGCGAACGGACCGGTCAGGCCGAAGCAGGGCACTTCCTGGCCCACCGCCAGGCGCGGCAGGTAGTAGTCCTTCTGTTCCTTGGAACCGTAGTGCAGCAGCAGTTCGCCCGGACCCAGCGAGTTGGGCACGCCGACGGTGGAGCTGACCACGCTCGACACCGATGCGATCTTCTGGATCACCTTGTGGTGGGCCAGCGCGGAGAAACCGAGGCCGCCGTATTCCTTCGGAATGATCATGCCGAAGAACTTGTGCTTCTTGATGAAGCTCCACAGCTCCGGCGGCAGATCGGCATGGACGTGGGTGATTTCCCAGTCGTTGGTCATCCGGCACAGTTCTTCGACCGGGCCGTCGAGGAAGGCCTGCTCCTCGGCGGTCAGCTGCGGCTTGGGATAGTTCAGCAGCTTCTGCCAGTCCGGATCGCCGGTGAACAGCTCGCCTTCGAAACCGACCGAGCCGGTCTCCAGGGCGATGCGCTCGGTCTGCGACAGCGGCGGCAGCACCTTGCGGAACACCTTCAGCATCGGCGCGGTGAGCAGCGGCTTGCGCACGAACGGCAGCAGCAGCGGCACCGCGATCACCGCCAGCACGACGGCGGCGACGATGGTGGCGATGTGGTGGGCGCCGAGCAGCCAGCACGCGACCAGCAGCGTGGCGCTCAGCGCGGCCCAGACGGCGAGCCGCATGCGGTGATAGGCGGCGAAGGCGCCAGCCAGCAACAACGCGAGGAAGGGTGCAACGATGCTCATGGGCGTGCTCCGGGGACAGGCTCGGTAACGGCGGACGGTGCGCCGGCGCTAGCCGGTGGCAGTGCGTCCAGATAATGCAACACAGTGGCGGTAAATGCGGCGTTGTCGTCGCCGGCCAGCATATGCGTGGCCTCGGGCAGGTGCGCATGCTGCGCATGCGGCACCAGCGACAGGAATTCTTCGATGGTCTGCGGCGTGACCAGGTCGCTGCGCCCGCCGCTGATCAGCAGCACCGGACACTGCACCTGCGCGGCGGCCTGCGCGATGGCGCCCTGGTGCTGGTCGCTGTCGCGCGCCAGTTCCTCGACCAGACGCGGATCCCAGTGCCAGTACCAGCGGCCGTCGTCATGCCGCCGCAACACGCTGCGCAACGCTTCCGGCGACTTGCGCGCGCGCTGCGGCAGATAGGCGGCGATGGCGTCGCCGGCGTCGTCCAGGCTGGCGAAGCCGTGCGGATGCGCGGTCATGAAGGCCAGGATGCGCTCGACCCCGGCCGGCTGCCAGCGCGGGGTGATGTCGACCAGCACCATCGCGCGGAACAGGCCCGGCCAGCGCGCCTCGGCCATCAAGCCGAACAGGCCGCCCATCGAGGCGGCGACCAGCACCGGCGCCGGCGCCATTTCGCCGGCGACCACGATCAGGTCGTCGGTGAACTGTTCGCCGCGGTACGCCAGCCCGGCGGGATTGCGCGAGGAGTCGCCGTGGCCACGCGCGTCGTAGGCGACGCTGCGATAGCCGTGCGCGTGCAAGGTCGCGGCGGTGGCCGTCCATGCGTGCCGGGTCTGGCCGAAGCCATGCGCGAACAGCACGCCGCCCGCATCGCCCGGGGTCAGCACGGTTGCGGCCAGGCGCGTGTCGTCCGCACCGGAGAGCAGGGTGGGGGCGGACGATGGCAGGGTGGTGGGCGAGGAAACCATACCGGCTAGTATGGACTGGCATGCGGGGATGTCAATACGATGCAGTATGGAGCGAAAAGCCAATGCTGCCGGGCATTTGCGCTCGATTCATGCAAGTTACATACTGCAATCGACTGCCCCGTATGGTTAAATCGACGGATGAACAACGCCTCCGCGCCTTCCACCGACGAGGCCGCCACTTCGGGTGGCGGCCGCAACAACCGACTCAGCGCCGAGGACTGGGCGCAGGCCGCCCTGGACCTGATCGCCGAACAGGGCGTCAACGCGGTGGCGGTGGAGCCGCTGGCGCGCCGGCTCGGCGTCACCAAGGGCAGCTTCTACTGGCATTTCCCCTCGCGCGACGCGCTGTTGCAAGCGGCGCTGGAGCGCTGGGAACTGGTCGAGCAGCAACAGGTGTTCGGCAGTCTCGAGGAGGTGCCCGATCCACGCACCCGCTTGCGCGCGCTGTTCCAACTGGTCGCGCACGAGGTCAAGCCGCACATCATCTATAGCGAACTGCTCAAGGCGCTGGATCACCCGGCGGTGCGTCCGGTCATAGACCGCGTGTCGCAGCGGCGCATGGAGTACCTGATCGCCTCGTTCCGTCAGGCCGGACTGAGCCGCACCGACGCCCAGCATCGTGCCCGGCTGGCCTATGCCGCCTACGTCGGCTTCCTGCAGTTGTCGCTGCAACTGCATCAGCCCAAGCAGGCGCGCGAGGAGTTCGAGGCCTATGTCGAACACGTCATCGTGACCCTGATCCCGGGCTGATGTTCCAGGAACTGACCCGCGCGGGCGTGCACGAGGAGGTGCGCCGCCATCTCGCCCAGGGCGACTACCGGCGCGCCGATGCGCTGTGCGAACAGGTGCTGGCCAAGGCGGCGGACGACGTGACGCTGCGCCGCCTGCATGCGACGTTGCTGACGGACAGCGGCCAGCTCGCGCGCGCGGCGCAGGCCTGGGCAGTGGTCGCCGACGCCGACCCGAGCCTGGAGGCGTGGAGCCGGCTCGGCATGTGCCTGGCGCACCTGGGCGAGCACGCGCAGGCGGTGCCGGCGTTCGAGCAGGGCTTGCGGCTGGCGCCGGACGCGTTCCTGCTGCGGTTGTGGCTGGCTGAAAGCCTGGACGCGCTGGGGCGCGGCGACGAGGCCTTGCCGATGTACTTCGCCGCGGTGCACGCCGCGCAGGCCAAGGGCCGCTGGCTCGACCAGCGCAGCACCGCGCCGGAACTGCAGCCGCGGGTGCTGGCGGCGATGGCGCGCATCGACCAGGGCCGGCACGCCCTGTTCGCCTCCGCATTGCAGCCGCTGGTCGATCGCTTCGGCGAGGCGGCGCTGCGCCGGGTGACGGCGGCGCTGCGGATCTACCTGGGCTTGCAGCCGCGTCCGGCCGACGACGGCCAGCGCCCGACCTTTCTCTACGTACCGGACCTGGATCCGTCGCCGTATCTCGGGGCGGAGCGTTTCCCCTGGTACGCGCGCCTGCAGGGCGCCACCGAAGGCATCTGCAACGAACTGCGGCAGGTGCTGGCCTCGCGCCAGGCGCTGCAGCCATTCCTGGACTTCAGCAATGGCGCCACGCCGCAGGACTACCTGAGCGCCCGGCATGGCGACGGCGCCTGGGATGCCTATTTCTTCTACCGACACGGCGTGGCGCATGCCGAGAACCTGCAGCGCTGTCCGGTCACCGCGGCGGCGCTGGCGCATGTGCCGCTGACCAGGATCGATCTGCACGCGCCGGAGGTGCTGTTCTCGATCCTGGCGCCGGGCACCACGATCAAGCCGCATTACGGGGTCAGCAACTCGCGCGTGGTCACCCACCTGCCGCTGATCGTGCCGCCGGATTGCGCACTGGAAGTGGCGGGCATCGCCCATCACTGGCAGGTCGGGCAACTGGTCACCTTCAACGATACCTGCCTGCACCAGGCCTGGAACCACAGCGAGCAGGTGCGGGTGGTGATGATCCTGGATACGTGGCATCCGGACCTGGACGAGGCCGAGACGCTGGCGCTGCGGCACCTGGTCGAGCGCATCGGCGCATTCAACCTGCGCGCGGGACTGTAGCGCGGGCGGCCTGCGTTGGACGCCGCGCAGCCTCGGCGCGCCGCGCCAATCGGGCGCTCAGCGCTTGAACATCAGGTAGGTGGACAGGATGTACTTGTCGTTGGACACCGGCGCATTGCCGACGTGCTGGTACATCCAGTACGGCGGGAACATCAGCAACCTGCCGGCGCGCGGCGCGGTTTCCACGTCCAGATCGCAGAAGCGCGTGGTGCCGCCCTCGGCGACGTCGTTGAGATACCACAGGAACACCAGGTAGCGCTCGGCCACTTCGTCGATCGAATCGAAATGCGGCTGGAAGCGGTCGCCGCCGCCGATCTGGTACTTCTTCAGGATCAGCCGGTCGATGGTCGGGCGATAGGGGATGGGCAGGGTCAGGCCGAGGTCCTGGTTGTAGCGCGCCAGGTAGTGCTCGATCTTGTCGAGAAAGAACCCGAGGAACGCCGGATCGGCGAGCTTGCCGACGTCCAACTCGGTCCAGTTGCTGTCGCCGAGCGCCGCGCGGCTGTTGCTGCCGTTGCGCTGGTGATGCGCGCGCGAGGCCTCGAAGCCGTCGATCAGTTGGCGGCAGAACGCCGCGGGCAACGCGTCGTCATAGCTGCGGATGTAGTCGCTGAGCGCTTTCATGCGGCGGGCATCTCCAGGTCGTAACCCCAATGCGCGGCCACCGGCTGCAGGATCGGCAGGGCGCTGGCCAGCCACGGCGCATACGCGTGCCAGCGGTCCACCGCGCGGCGGTTCACCGGCTCCACCACCTGCGAATAGCTGGGCGTGCTGATGTAGCCCTTGCGTGCGGCATGCTCGCTGAAGCCGGCCAGGAACTCGGGCTGGGCGATGCCGAGGAAGCCGCCGATGCGCCGCACCTGCGCCGGGAAATCGGCCACGGTCTCCTCGTACTTGAGGATCAGCAGGTCGGGCTGCAGTAGCGCCTGGTGGTGGATCCAGAAGCGCATCGCGTTGACGTAGCTCTTGGCCAGGCGTTCCAGGGTCGAGCACAGCACCATGAATGCCGGGGAGCGGAAGTTCTGCATGTAGCAGCTCAGCAACACGTCGCAGGGATGGCGCAGGGCCAGGATGATCTTCGCATTGGGAAACAGGCGCATGATCATCGGCAGGCGCAGCATGTTGAGCGGATTCTTGTCGACCAGTTGCTGGCCCGGCGCCAGCGCGATGACCTTGGCGATCTCCGACCAGTACACCTGCCGCATCGCCTCGACCTGGGCGTTGTCCAGCGCGTCGAGATCGTAGGGGTACTGCTTGCCCTGCGCTTCCATCCACTCGATGCAGCGTTGCAGGGTGGCCCGTTCGTCCATCGATGCGTAGCCCGGATGCGCGTCCAGCATCTGTTCGAGCATGGTGGTGCCCGAGCGCGGGAAGCCCACGATGAACACCGGCGAGGCGTCGCTGCCGGGCGCCGTCGCGCGCGCCTCGGCGTAGCGTGCCTGCGCCTCGTCCAGCCACAGGCTGGACACCTTCAGCGGCTCTTCGTTGGAGTAGGCGATCTCCGGCACGGTATCGGCGGCGAGTTTGAAATGGATGGCGTGCGCCTTTTCCAGCATCGCCATCGCGGCGGCGGGATGGCGTTGCTTGTCCTCGATCCCGGCCAGGGCGAAATAGGCGTTCGCCTGCGCCTGGATCTGCGGCTGCAATGCGAGCAAGCGCTCGGCCGCGTCGCGCGCGGCGGCGTAGTCCTTGCGTCGGAGAGCAAGCGACGTTTCCAATTGCAGCACGTCGACGCGGGTCTGCCGGTCGTGCTGTTGCGCCATCGATTCCGCTTGCGCGAGCAGGCTTTCCGCCTGCTCGACGCGATTGGTGCGTTCGTAGAGTTGGGCCAGGCGGATCACGTTCGACAGCGACGGACTCTGCCCGGGGATGCGCTGCGACAGCAGCGCCTCGGCCTCGTCGGTACGGCCGACCTGGATCAATGCCGTGGCCAGTTCCTCGCGCAGGTGGTCGGGTAGGTGCGGCCACACGGCGGGGGGCGGCAGCAGCGTCCCCGCACGTTGCGCGTCGCCACATTCGAAGCAGGCGATGGACGCGTAGATGCGCGCTTCCGCCTGCGAGGGATCCAGATCCACCGCATCCAGGAAGCGGTGTCGGGCATTGGCGATGTCGCCCTTTTCCAGCAGCAACACGCCGAAGTCGACAAGGTAGTGGTAGGTCTGTGGTGCCAATGCCAAGGCCTGCTGGTAGGCGTCCTCGGCCGGGGTGTAGTCGCCGAGCGTCCGCAAGGTCAGGCCAAGATTGGCCCAGTGCGCGGGCTCCTGCGGCTGCAGGTCGGTCAGCTGCCGGTAGATGGCGGCGGCTCCGGCGGTATCGCCGGCATGTTGCAGCGACATCGCCAGCAAGGTGTTCCAGGACGGATCGCGTGGCGTGCCGAGCAGCGCCCGGCGGCAAACGTCGGCGGCCGCGGCCGATTGGCCCTGATCGAGCAGTTGGATCGCGGATTGCAAATGCGGGAGGTTCATTCGGGTCTGCCAATGAAAAGGGCCGCGCGAATCCTTCGCGCGGCCCTGTGTTTCAAATCAACAGCGTGATCAATCCGATCAGAAGTTCATGCTGTAGCGGGCCCACAGGTAGCGGCCGACGGTGTCGAAGCTGTTCACGTCCGTGTTCGCGTTCAGCACGTTGTTCTGATACATCATCGGCGGCTGCTTGTCGAACACGTTGTCCAGGCCGACTTCCACCTTCGAATTGAACCACGGCAGCGCGTAGTTCACGCTGACGCTGTGCATGACGTAGGCGCTGTAGCCCTTCTCGTAACAGTACTTCTGGAGCTCCGAATCGGACGGGTTGCACGCGCCATCCGCGCTGACGCGTTGGCGGAGATCGTCATTGCCGATCTGGAACGGTCCGACATATCGAATGCGCCAGCTCGCGCCGAAATCGCCCTTCTGCCAGTTGACGAACAGGCGACCGCGCACCCGCGAGTACAAGCCGTAACTCTTGTTGTAGGTTCCCGCGATATGCGTCACGACGTTGTTCGGATCGCCAGGATTGGTGTTGTTGTCGTAGCGGGCGATGTAGGTGCCGTCCAGGCCAAAGACGAACGAACCGTAATTGGTGTCCTGCAGGCGGTAGCGCAGTGCCAGATCCCAGCCCTTGGCATCCAGGCGGCCGAGATTCACGATCGGCTCCTGAATGTAATCGACCTGTCCATCCGGGAAGCGATGAATCAGCGGGCAGAACGGGCTGCTGTTGTCCGAGTAGCAAACGTCGCTGACGATTTGCGCGTCGGCACGCGCGATCGTGTCGTTCAAGTACAGGCGCCAGTAGTCCAGGCTGGCCGAGAAGCCAGGCAGCCATTCCGGGTCGTACACCACGCCCCAGTCGAACGACTTGCCCTTTTCCGGCTTCAGTTCGAAGCCGCCGGCGACGCCGCCGGACCACACGCCGGTGGTCTGCGAGTTCCCGGTCGAGGTGATGCCCGTGTCGCCCGGAATGGCGGTCGCGCCGCTGCCCGCGCCGCAGGCGCTCTCGTGGTTGCGCGGAACACCGGCTGCGCCATAACCCAGACACGGGTCGCGGAAGGTCGGCGCATCGCCGGCCGGACCTGCGTACAGGTCGTCGATGGTCGGCACGCGGAACACTTCGGCGACGGTGCCGCGCAGCAGCAGGTTTTCGATCGGACGCCATTCCAACTGGATCTTGCTGTTGGTGCTGTCGCCGAACGTGTTGTAGTCGGAGTAGCGCGAACCCAGCGTCACCGCGAGCAGGTGCGCGAACGGGACTTCGGAAAGCAGCGGAACGTACAGTTCGCCGTAGACCTCGCTGACGTTGTACTTGCCGCCCAGCGGCGAACTGCACGCTTCCTGGGAAATGAAGCAGTTGCCATATTGATTGGCCAGGGCGATGTAATCGACCGAACTCTTTTGAGACTCCTCGCGCCAGGCCGCTCCCACCGCCAACTGCACGCCGCCGGCCGGCAGCGTGAACAGTTCGCCGCTGGCATTCGCCTCGAAGCTGCGCGATTGCCGCGTCGTGGAGAACGACGGACGGGACTCGTAATCGGTCAACGTCGAGATCGTCTGAGGATCGTTGATGTTGAAGATGTTGAGCGGCACGCAACCGGAGATCACGGCGCCGGGGCTGCCGCACTTGACCACGCCGTCGGTGTCCTGGAACGACGGGCCCAGTGCATCGCGCAGGCCGTTGTAGAACACATATCCGTAGCTGGTGTTGTCACGCTTGTAATGGCCGTAGTTCATGGCTACGTCCCACTTCCAGGTGGTGTCGCCAACGAAACCTTCAAGGCCTACGACGACCTGGTCGGTGATGGTGCTGTAGTAAGAGCGGCGCTGGCCCAGCGAGGTGAAGCGACTCACCAACTGGTTGTAGCTGTTGCCGCTATTGTCGGCACCGAAATCGACACCGAACGGGTTGTAGTAGTTGTCGGCGGATACGACAACCTTATCGCTGCGCGCATCGAAAGGAAGCGGGGCGATGGCGAAGTTCGAACTGGTCTTGTTGTGGTAGACCTGGGCGAAGGCGTTGATGCTGTCGGTGATCTGATAGTTGGCCAGGAAGAACGCGTTGGTGCGTTCCTGCGGCGTCATGATCAGGTTGGTGGATTGGTAGTTATAGGAATCTCGCGCACCCGAATAGCAGCGGTAGTCGGCCTGGGAGGCGCCACTCGCACCGGGTGTCAGCGTCACGCTGCCGCAGCCGCCGTATTGGCCCTGAAGGCCTGGGGGGAGATAGATGCGGCCGCCGGGAGTACGGCTGGAGCCACCGACGCTGACCCCGCCGCTGTAGAGGTAGGTCGCATCCTTCGAGTACTTCCGATCTGCCGAGGAGATGCCATCGAACTTGTTGTAGTTCAGCCCGACCATGAGGTTGCCGCGGTCGCCCACCTGGCCGAAGGTCAGGGAGCCGCCGCTGCGCGCGCCATCGCTCAGATGGGTCGCCTGACCGTAGTCGACGCTGACCGCCAGGCCTTCGAAGTCCTTGCGCAGGATGAAGTTGACCACGCCGGCGACGGCGTCGGAGCCGTACACGGCCGAAGCGCCGCTGGTCAGCACTTCGATGCGCTCCACCGCGGTGGCGGGGATCGAGTTGACATCGTTGTTAACGATGCGGCGGCCGTTGACCAGCAGCAACGTACGCTCATCGCCCAGGCCGCGCAGATCGACCGACGATTTGCCGTCGCCGCCGCCGTTGTTGACCGCCGGGTTGGTCGGCGCGCCGGACATCGCCGGGAGCTCCTGCACCAGGTCGCCCAGGGTCAGCTTGCCGGTCTGTTCGATCGCGGCGCGATCGATCACCACCACCGGGCTGGCGGTTTCGGTCTCGACGCGGGCCACGCGCGAACCGGTGACCTGGATCGTGTCCAGGGTCTTGGAGGGATCGCTGGAAGTGCTGTCCTGGGCCGCCGCCGCGCCCGTGCCGAGCAGGGCGGTGGTGCCAGCGGCGAGCGCGAACGTGATGGCGTCGCGCAGGCGATGGGTCTTGCAATTCATTGGCTCTCTCTCCGAATGAGGTGTGGTGGCAACTGAAGGGTGTCCGGCGGTGGCCTCGAAAAAGCGAGACCAAAAATCCGCAGGGTGAACCGATAGTAACTGCCTCGTTCCGGAAATTAAAGAGTTGTTAATAACATCCGTATATTTGTGATGAAACTCACATTTTTGGCTTAATATGGGCATTAAAAAAGCCCCGATGAGGGGGCTTTTTTGGACGCAAAAACCTTTTGAAACAGTGACTTGTCTTTTACAAGTCCTGCTCGTAACGCACATAAGGAATGGTGCCTTCCTCGGTGCTGATGTTGTTCGGCGCGAACGGGTTCTTGCCGCGGGTGATCACGTTCTCGGCGCCGACCGTCAACTGGCCGCTCCACGGGGTGCGCCAGGTCAGGCCCACGCCCAGGCCGGACCACTTGCCGGGCTGGCCCGGCGCGTCGACCACGCGGCCGATGACGTTGGCGCTGAACGAGCCGTAGCCGCCGCCGATGCTCAGGCTCTTGCTGTCCCACTGGTCGACCAGCGCCGGCGAGGCGTCGGCGATCGGGACCAGGCGCGCCTTGGCGAAGGTACCGCCGATCGAGACGAAGCCTTCGCGGCCGATGTTCTGCTGCGCGAACACGGTCAGGTCGTTCTGCTCCATGCGCAGCGCGGGCGTCTTGGTGGCGCCCGCCAGCCATGCCGGCATGTTCTCGCGGCCGGTGCCGGCCGACAGCGACAGGCGCCCGCCGGGACGGTTGAAGGTGGTGGTCGCGGCGACGCGGTGGCCGCCGGCATCGCCGTCGTCGTCGCCCAGGCTGGCGAGCATGCAGTGGCTGGCCAGGCCGCTGATGCTGCTACCGCTGGCGCTGTTGCACAGCAAGCCGAGCGAGTCGCCGGAGGACAGGCCGAACGCGGCATCGAGCGAATTGCGGCCGAAATGCCAGCGCGCCCCGACCGCCTGTTCGCCGGTCGGTTCCAGGTACAGCAAGGCCTCGACCTTGCCGCTGCCCTTGTTCCAGATCGGCAGTACCGTCCGGTCGCGCTCGCCGGCGGGCTTGCTCTGCGCATGCGCGCCCGTGGCCGCCGCAAGGGCGATCAGCAAGGCAAGTGGCAGGCGCAGTAGGGCTCGCATGGACGGTCTATGGACTGTGGGGCAGGAACGAAAGTTCCCGCTGGGCAGGTGGGAGGATGCTAGTGGGTTTATGTTTCTTTAACAAGCCAGACTCCCCGGGCCTAACGCTCGTTCCCGGCTATTGCAAGCGTTCCGGCGGTGCCGGTTCAGCCGGGGTTGTAGCGAACAATACGCCGAATTCCGTCAAGGGGAAGTCATAGTGGCGGCCGCAGAACTCGCAGCGGATCTCGACCTGGCCGGTGGCCTCGGCCGCGGCGCGGGCTTCGTCTTCGCCCAGCGAACGCAGCATCGCCGCCACCCGCTCGCGCGAGCAGGAGCAACCGAAACGCAGCGGCCGGGTGCCCAGCAACTGCGTCGCCTCCTCGTGGAACAGCCGGTGCAACAGGGTCTCGGCCGGCAGCGCCAACAGTTCGGATTCGTCTACGGTATCGAACAGGGCGCCGGCGCGGTTCCAGCCGTCCTCGTCGCCGGTGTCGCCCGGCAGCTTCTGCAGCAGCAGGCCGGCCGCGTGCTGGCCGTCGGCGGCCAGGATCAGCCGAGTCGGCAACTGCTCGGACTGGCGGAAGTAGTCCTCGAAGGCCTCGCCCAGCTCGGCCGCCGACAGCGCCACCAGGCTCTGGTAGCGCTGCGGTTCGCGCGGGTCCAGGCCCGGGTTCTCGATGGTGATCGCCAGCAACGCGGCATCGCCGAGCGCACGCAGGTCGCGCGGGGCATCGCTGCCCTCGCGCAACTGGACGATGCCGCGCAGGGTGCCGGCCGCCGTGCACTCGGCGAACAGGGTGCGCAGCGCGCCCTCGCTGCGCAGTTGCACCGACAGGCGCCCGTCGACCTTGGTGTGGCCGGTGAACAGGGCGGCGGCCACGCAGGCCTCGCCCAGCAACTCGGTGGCGGCGGGCGGATAGCTGGCCGGGGCGAGGATGTCGCGCCAGGCCGATGCGAGGCGCACGTGCACGCCGCGCACGCCGGCGCCGGGCAGCAGGAAGCGGGTCAGGTGGTCGTGCTCGGAAGAACTCATCGCGGCCTCGCTGCGCATGGGAAGATGGCGACCGCAGGATAGTGGGTCATCTCGGTGGACAAAGTCGAAGAACGCATAGCAATGGGGGCGCCACGGGGCGTTGCAAGTGGCGCGGCGCTGCCGCGGCGGCGGCGCTGGTTGCGCTGGCTGCTGCTGGCGCCGCTGGTGTTCGTGCTGGCGAGCGTCTCGCAGGTGCTGGCGCTGCGCTTCGTCGATCCGCCGTTCTCGGCGATGATGCTTGAGCGTCAACTCGGCGCCTGGGGCGAGGGCGACTGGGGCTTTCGCATCGCCTACGACTGGCGCGATACCGCGCAGATCGCGCCGAGCCTGCCGATTTCGCTGGTGGCCGCCGAGGATCAGCGTTTTCCCAGCCACCATGGCTTCGACCTGGAGGCGATCGAGAAGGCGCGCGACCACAATGCGCGCGGCGGCCGCCTGCGCGGGGCCAGCACGATCAGCCAGCAGGTGGCCAAGAACCTGTTCCTGTGGCAGGGCCGCAGTTGGCTGCGCAAGGGGTTGGAAGCCTGGTACACGGTGCTGATCGAGGCGCTGTGGTCGAAGCAGCGGATCCTGGAGGTGTACGCCAATGTCGCCGAGTTCGGCGACGGGGTGTACGGGGCGCAGGCGGCGGCGCGGCATTTCTGGGGCAAGGAGGCGGCGCAGCTGAGTCCGGCACAGAGCGCGCTGCTGGCGGCGGTGCTGCCGTCGCCGCAGCGCTACGACGCCGCGCGTCCGGGCCCGTATGTGCAGCGCCGCGCCAACTGGATCCAGCGGCAGACGCGGCAGTTGGGCGGGCCGGCGTATCTGCAGGCGCCGTAGCGCCATCGGCATGGCGCCGCGTTCTGGCCCCTCTCCCATTCGCATTCGGAGAGGGGTTGGGGTGAGGGTACGGATGTCCAGGAGCTTGGATGGTTCGGCGGCAGGCGCACCCTCATCCGTCCCTTCGGGGCACCTTCTCCCGGCGGGAGAAGGGGAGGGGCTGCGCGAGGGCGCGCGCTGTCGCTGGTGAACGCGCCGGGCGCTCCGTACCATCCGCGCATGGAAACCGAGCGCCTGACCGTCGTCGTCACCGCCTTCAACGAGGCGCAGACCCTGCCGCTGCTGCATCCACGCATCCTGGCCGCGCTCGATGGCCTGGACGGCGTGGAGGGACGCGTGCTGTACGTGGACGACGGCAGCCGCGACGCGACCTGGGACGTGATCCAGGCGCTGGCCGCGGACGATCCGCGCGTCGGCGCGCTGCGCCTGTCGCGCAACTTCGGCAAGGAGCTGGCGTTGACCGCGGGCCTGGATTTCGTCGAAACCGGCGCGGCGATGCTGCTGGATGCCGACGGCCAGGATCCGCCGGAGCTGATCGCGCAGTTCGTCGCGCACTGGCGCGCCGGCTACGACGACATCTACGGCACGCGCATCGCGCGCGACGGCGAAGGTTGGCTCAAGCGCGGCACCGCGTCGCTGTTCTACCGGGTGATCGGGCGCCTGTCGAAGACGCCGATTCCGGCGGACACCGGTGATTTCCGCCTGCTGTCGCCACGCGCGCTGGCGGCATTGGCGCAACTGCGCGAGCGCCGCCGGTTCATGAAGGGGTTGTTCGGCTGGGTCGGATTCCGCCAGTTGGCGCTGCCGTACCGGCGCGCGCCGCGTCTGGCCGGGCGCAGCAAGTTCGGTCTGTGGCGGCTGTGGAATTTCGCGCTGGAAGGCATCACCAGCTTCTCCACCGCGCCGCTGCGGGCGGCGACCTACCTGGGACTGGCGACCGCGGCCGGCGCCTTCCTGTTCGGAACCTGGGTGGTGGTCAAGGCCGCGCTATGGGGCGATCCGGTCGCCGGCTGGCCGACGATGATGGCGGTGATCCTGTTCCTGGGCGGCACCCAACTGATTGCGCTGGGCCTGATCGGCGAATACCTGGGCCGCTTGTACGAGGAATCCAAGCAGCGTCCGCTGTATCTGGTCGACACCTGGCGCGCACCGGCCGCAGGAGTATGCTCGGCCCTGCGATCCAGCGAACCGGGAGGCAGCGATGCGTACGGTACGACAGTTGTTGGGCGACAAGGGCGGTGAGGTCCACGCGGTGTCGCCGGATGCGGCGGTGGTCGATGCGCTGCGGCTGATGGCCGACAAGGGCATCGGCGCGGTGCTGGTAATGCAGGACGGGCGGCTGGCCGGGATCCTGTCCGAGCGCGACTACGCGCGCAAGGTGGTGCTGCAGGACCGTTCCTCGGCGACCACGCCGGTGCGCGACATCATGAGCGCCAAGGTGTACACGGTGGACCCGTCGCAGAGCGTGCAGCAGTGCATGGAACTGATGACCGGCCAGCGCATCCGCCACCTGCCGGTGGTGCAGGCCGGCATGGTGGTCGGAGTGATCTCGATCGGCGACCTGGTCAAGGCGGTGATCGAGGAGCAGCAGCGGGAACTGGATCAGTTGCAGCGCTATATCACCAGCTAGCCGGGATTCGGGATTGGGGATTCGGGATTCGCAACGGCAAAAGCCGGGATGTGCCTCGCTTTTACCAATCCCCAATCCCGAATCTCCAATCCCGGCTACTTGGCGTAATGCCCGCCGCAGTCGGCGTCCTTGCCCGGGCCGGTTTCCAGGGTGGCGAGCAAGGCGGCCGGCGGGGCGATGCTGCCCAGCGCCAGGGCCACCGCGCCGCGCACGCCCAGCGCCTTGAAGTCGGGGCGGAAGCTGGGGTCCTTGAAGGTGCCGCCGACGCGCAGCGGCGAGCGCAGCGACAGGATGCTGCGGTCCTTGGGGCGCGCCTTCAACAACAGGTCCAGTTTCTCCTGGTCCAGGTCGATGGAGCCGCTGCCGATCAGCAAGGTGTCGGTGCTGTCGAAGGCCAGAGCGCGCGCGTCCATCACGCCGTCGCGGACCGCGAAATCGCCGAAGGCGCAGCGCACCGGAATCTCGCGGTCCTTGGTGACCAGGAACTTCAGCGATTCGGCCACGTCCAGGCCGGCCAGTTCCATGATCAGGTTGCTGATGTGGCCCTTGCCCATGCCGATGGCGACGCTGCCGTCGGCGCTGCCGAGCATCTGCGCGATCGAGTTGCCGGTGCCGGTCAGCGCGATCTCCCCGCCGATCGCGCCGGAGGCTTCCTTGGCCAGTTTCCCGTCCGGGAACAGCTTCGCCAGTTGCACGCCGCGCAGCGAGATCTGCGCGCGGGTGGCGATGGCCGGCTTGCGCGCATCCATGCGGATGTCCGAGCGCAGGTCGCCGCCGGCCACGCCGAAATTCAGCGGTTGCAGCAGCAGGACGCCGTCGTTGAGCTTCAGGTGCGCATCCATGTCGTCCAGCGGCAGCGCCTGCGCGTTGATCCGCTGCGCCTTCCAGCGCACGTCCGCATCCATCGCGCGCAGCTTGCCGAGGTTGTACGGGGTCGACGGCAACACCTTGGCCTCGGTCGCGCGCTTGGCCGCTTCGGCCTCCTGCTGCGCGTTGGCGGTCTCGCCGGCGCCGGTGCGCGGCGGCGCGCCGACGAAGCCGGCGAGGTCGTCGAAATCCAGGCGCCGCGAGCGCAGGTCCGCGCGCAGGAACGGACGTTGCCCGGCGGTGTCGATCTGCACATCGCCGGCCAGGTCGCTGTCGCCGGCGCGGCCACTGAAATTCTCGTAACGCCAGACCTCGCCGTTGCGCTTGAGCCGGCCGTCGAGCTGATACGGTGGCGTGGACGGAATGGCGATGCCGAGCAGGGGATACAGGTGCGCCATGTCCGCGCCGGCCAGGGTCAGTTGCAGGTCGAACACGCGCAACTGGAAGGGATTGGTCAGCGTGCCGCGCATGTGCGCACGGGTGCTGCCGGCGCTGCCGCGCAGATCGACGCGGAACGGGTGGTCGCTCTCGCTCAGTTCCAGCGGCGAGGCGGTGCTGCCCTTGAGCGTGAACGGATTGCCGCGCCAGCGGCCGTCGCCAGCCACCGCGATCGGCGGCGCGGCATCGCCACGGCGGCGCTGCGAGACCAGGCTGTCGACGCTGACGTCGATGTCGGTGCGGCCGGGGACGTCCTGGAACTTGAGCCGTCCCTGCTGCACCAGCAACCGTCCCAGCACCACCTGGCTGCCACCGCCGCCGCCGAAGTTCCAGTTGCCGGGACGCCCGTCCGGGCCGGTCTCCAGCAACAGGTTCGGCCGGGTCAGACGGATCTCGGGGATGCGCACCTTGCCGCGCAGCAAGGGCCACAGCGCCAGGTCGATCTCGGCGCGTTGCGCATCGGCCATCTGCGGCTGCTTCGACCAGTCCGCGTTGGCGAAGCGCAGGCGGTCGCCGCGGATCGTGATGGTGCCGCCGAGGTCGACGTCGAGGTTGCCGTCGATGTGCAACGCGCGGCCGGTCTTGGCCTGCACCGCGCGCTCGACCGGCCCCTTGAACCAGTTCCAGTCGAAGACGAGGATGACGATCAGCAGAAGCAGGACCAGCGCCCCGAGCACGAACGGCCAGCGCCGCAGGCGGCCATCGTTGCGCCGCCAGGGCCAGGAGCGGCGGTGGATGCCGGGGGTGGGAGCGGGTTCGCGGTCCATGCGGCCATCCTAGGCAGCCGCCGTGCACGGCACGCGAAAGTGACCGGGCTCAGAGCACCTGGGCGGTCACCGCGACGAAATGGCAGACGCTGCCGGCGAGCACGAACAGGTGCCAGATGGCGTGGAAGTAGCGCACCGTGTCGCGCTGGTAGAAATACGTGCCGAGGGTGTAGAACAGGCCGCCGGCCAGCAGCCAGCACAGGGTCGGCACATCGACCGAACGCAGCAGCGGCTCGATCGCGACCACGATCAACCAGCCCATGGCCAGGTAGAGCACGGTCGACAACAGGCGGAAGCGGCCGGTGAAGAACAGCTTGAACACCACCCCGGCCAGGGCGATGCTCCAGATCGCCGCGAACAGGCCCCAGCCCCACGGGCCGCGCAGGCCGATCAAGGTGAACGGGGTGTAGGTGCCGGCGATCAGCACGTAGATCGCGCAATGGTCCAGGACCTGCAGCCGCGCCTTGGCGCCGGGATGCGGGATCGCGTGGTACAGCGTGGAGGCGGTATACAGCAGCAGCAAGGCGATACCGAACACGATCGCGCCGGCCAGTTGCCAGCCGTCGCCATAGATGGCGGCCAGGGTGATCAGCACCGAGCTGCCGGCCAGTGCGGCGATCGCGCCCAGACCGTGGGTCAGGGCGCTGGCGAGTTCGTCGCGCCAGTCCGTGGAAGGCGGCGCGTCGGCATTCGAGTAGGCGGGCGACCGGTCTGCATCCATGGGCTTGCAAGGTACCGCAATTGCGAGCGGTTCGCATCGGCTGCGGCGCCGGCAGGCGGCACCGGTTGGGCCCGCGCTCAGCCGACGCACGCCCCGCGGTCGCGCAGGCTCAGTCCACCGCCACGCTGTGCGCGTGTTCGCGGGTGGCGGCGAAGCGCACGTCCGGCGCGCGTTCCTGCGCCAGTTGCAGGTTGACCCGGGTCGGCGCCAGGTAGACCAGTTCGCCGGCGGCGTCGATGCCCAGATTCATCGCGTTCTTCTCGCGGAACTCTTCCAGCTTCTTGGGGTTGTCGCAGTGCACCCAGCGTGCGGTGACCACGCCGACCGGCTCGAAGCTGGCGTCCACGCCGTACTCGTCCTTGAGCCGGTAGGCGACCACGTCGAACTGCAGGGTGCCGACCGCGCCGAGGATCAGGTCGTTGCTCATCAGCGGGCGGAAGAACTGGGTGGCGCCTTCCTCGGACAACTGCGCCAGGCCCTTCTGCAGCTGCTTGAGCTTGAGCGGGTCGCGCAGGCGCGCGCGGCGGAACAGTTCCGGAGCGAAGTTGGGAATGCCGGTGAACGACAGCGACTCGCCCTCGGTGAAGGTGTCGCCGATGGAGATGGTGCCGTGGTTGTGAATGCCGATGACGTCGCCGGGATAGGCCTCGGCGGCGATCTCGCGGTCGCTGGCCATGAAGGTCAGCGCGTTGGCCAGTTTCACTTCCTTGCCGGTGCGCACGTGCAGGGTCTTCATGCCGGCGGCGAAGCGGCCCGAGCAGATGCGCATGAAGGCGACGCGGTCGCGGTGCTGCGGGTCCATGTTGGCCTGGATCTTGAACACGAAGCCGGTCAGCTTGTCCTCGCCGGCTTGCACCTGGCGGCCGGTGGTGGCGCGCGGCTGCGGCGGCGGCGCGTGCTCGGCGAAGAAGTCGAGCAGCGGCTGCACGCCGAAGTTGTTGACACCCGAACCGAAGAACACCGGGGTCTGCCTGCCGGCGCGGTAGGCGTCCAGGTCGAAGGCGTGGCTGGCGCCCTGCACCAGTTCCAGTTCCTCGCGCAGGTCGGCCAGCATCCGCTCGCCGATCTTCTCGGCCAGGCCGGGCGCGTCCAGCGACGGGAAGATGGTCGAATCCTGGCGGGTGAAGTTGCGGCCGGGCTCGTACAGGTGCACTTCGCCGGTCACCAGGTGCACCACACCCTTGAGGCGCTGGCCCATGCCGATCGGCCAGGTCACCGGCGCGCACTCGATGCCCAGCACCGTCTCCACTTCGTCGAGCAGGTCGATCGGATCCTTGCCCTCGCGGTCGAGCTTGTTGATGAAGGTCATGATCGGCGTGTCGCGCAGCCGGCACACCTCCATCAGCTTGATGGTGCGCTCTTCCACGCCCTTGGCCACGTCGATCACCATCAGCGCCGAGTCCACCGCGGTGAGCACGCGGTAGGTGTCCTCGCCGAAGTCGGCGTGGCCGGGGGTGTCGAGCAGGTTGATGATCTTGCCTTCGTACGGGAACTGCATCACCGACGAGGTCACCGAGATGCCGCGCTCCTTTTCCAGCGCCATCCAGTCCGAGGTGGCGTGGCGCGCGGCCTTGCGGCCCTTGACCGAGCCGGCCATCTGGATCGCCCCGCCGAACAGCAGCAGCTTCTCGGTCAGCGTGGTCTTGCCGGCGTCGGGGTGGGAAATGATGGCGAAGGTGCGGCGGCGCGCAGCTTCGGAGGCGACTTCGGACATGGGCGGCACGCCCGGATGGGCGTCATCGGAGACGGAGGAAGCCGGCGATTATAGCGGGCTTGCTGGTGCGGCCGTTTGGTCGGGATGGGCGAAGCGTAGCTCGCCCAGGGGGCCTGCCATGCGGAACGGCACCGATTCCAGGCGCAGGCCGCGGTTGAGCTGGACGGCGAAATGCAGGTGCGGGCCGCTGCTCAGGCCGGTGTTGCCGGACAGGCCGAGGCGTTCGCCGCGCGTGACCGCCTGGCCGACCCGCACCTGCACGCCGCCCGCGGCCAGGTGCGCGTAGATCGCCATGCTGCCGTCGGCGTGCACCACCCGCACCAGGTTGGCGGCCTGGCCCAGGCGCGGGTCGGTGCCGGATTCGCGGAAATCGTCGCGTACCTCCATCACCACGCCCTCGCGCGCGGCCAGCACCGGCGTGCCCTCGGGCAGGGCGAAATCCAGGGCATAGGCGTTGGCCGGATCGCGATGGCTGAACGCGCCGCCGAAGCCCTGGTCGATGCGCACCGGGCGATCGGCGAAGGGCAGGGCATACGGCACGTCGTCGGCATGCGCGCGCGGCGCGCCGGGCACGGCCGCGATGCGCAGTTGGGCGTCGCCGCCGCCGGTCTCGGCCTGGCCGCCCGCCGGATACAGGTGGGCGACCACGCGGCGTTCGCCGGCGGCCAGTTCCACGACCAGAGGTAGCGCGGGCACGGCGGTGAAGCCGGCGGCGTCCCCTTGCAGGCGGATCTGCACCGGACCGCCCAGCGGATTGCCCAGTGCGACCTCGCGCAGGCCGCTTGCGCGGGTCGCCACCTCCAGCCATGCCGGGGCGGGCCGCGCCGCGGGCCGCGGCGCATGCCAGCGCGG